>Ga0164318_10004584_pt1 | contig 13303 bp, 13 predicted proteins | sample GuaBasSedimGuay9_FD_113734 | JGI IMG/M metagenome (GOLD analysis project Ga0164318, IMG submission 113734) | Subseafloor sediment microbial communities from Guaymas Basin, Gulf of California, Mexico - Guay9, Core 4571-4, 0-3 cm | ecosystem: Environmental > Aquatic > Marine > Hydrothermal vents...
AGCTTATTATAATAATCAAGATACATGAATAATTTATTGTCAAACAATCCCAAATCCAAACCGATATCAATTTGTGTTTGGCTTTCCCAACGAAGATTTTCATTGCCTTGTTTCGAAAGATAATATCCTGATAAGGAATTGGTTCCAAATGGATAATAGGCTCCGGAGGTTATTAATGAAGCAAAACTGTAATCACCGATTTCCTGGTTTCCCAATATTCCGGCACTTGCACGCAGTTTTAAATAGGAAATAAAACCGACATTACTCATAAAAGCCTCTTTATCAATTCTCCATCCCAAAGCTGCTGCCGGAAAAAATGCCCATGGATAATTACTGCCAAAACGGGAAGATCCGTCTTCGCGCAAAACAACCTGCGCATAATATTTTTCTTTGTAATTGTAGGATACGCGCCCGAAAAACGACAACAATGTCCACTGTGATTGCCAGCCGTTTGCACGTTGATTTGTTGTGCCGTTTGATAGGTATCGAAGGCTTGGTATTTGATCCGGAAAGTTCTGTGCCGAGGCCGATAGCCCTATTAAATTACTGTGAATTGCCTCGGTACCGGCCATTACATTCAGATGATGATTTTTTTTAAAAGTTTTATTGAAAACCAATGTGTTTTTCCATGTTTGTTGAGCGCTTGTAACTGTTTGTTGAGTTAACGTGTTCGGATTGTTTATTCGCAGGTTATAGCCCCAGTTTTCATCAAATCTTTTGCTACCATTTTCCAGATAGTCAAGACCGTAATCGGTATGAAAAGTCAAATTGTCAGTTATTTTCCAATTCAAATAGATGTTCCCTAACAATCTATTATTCGTTATTTTCCAGTCGTACTTTTTGGCAAAACCAACAGGATTGTATCCGTCGCCAAAATACTGTGCATATTTCGAGTAATAATCAATATAATTTCCGTTTTTATCATAAACAGGATAGATGGGTGTTCTGAAAAAGGCATAGCGCACAACACTACCACCATTTCCTCCATATCCATCACCTGAGTTTCCAACTTTGTTGGTGGTAGAACTGGACAGGTTAATATTTTTTCCTATTTTTATTTTTCTTGATAAATCACTATTAATACTTGCTCTAAAAGAATATCTCTTGTATCCTGAATTAAGTATGATTCCATCCTGATAAAAATAATTTCCTGAAACAAGATAGTTAATATTCTTGCTTCCACCGCTTACACTCAAATCAGTAGAAGTCATTATTGCCGGTCTGAATATCTCCTTCCACCAGTTTGTATTGGGTAATGTATCTGCCATTTCGGGTGTAATGAGTGATCTTCCGTCATTGGTTGCTGCTTCATTGTAGAGTTCAATATATTGATCTTTATTACACATTTTTGTTAAATTTCCCGCTACTTGCAAACCGGTATAGGTATTAAAATTAAGGGTCATTTTGCCCTCTTCACCCTTTTTTGTTGTAATGAGGATAACACCACCTGAAGCTCTTGAACCATAGATAGAAGCGGTTGCTGCATCTTTTAATATGGAAATGGATTGGATGTCGGAAGGGGGAATAGCATTTGCATTTTTAGTAGGCACCCCATCAATAATAAAGAGCGGGGAATTGTCGTTAATGGTTCCGGTTCCCCTAATACGAACAGAAGTGCCGTCGCCAGGTGCTCCTGTATTTTGCGTTATACTAACCCCTGTTGCTTTTCCTTGTAAAGCCTCGGAAATATTTGCGACCGGCAACGAAGAGACTTGTTTAGATTTAATGACCGATACGGCACCTATGATGTCGGTTTGCTTCTTTACGCCATAGCCAACGGCAACCACTTCATTTAATACAAAGGCTGACATTTTCATGGTGATATTTATTTCAGTACGACCACGAATGGGCTCTGTTACTGTTTTATAACCTATATAGCTAAAAATCAACGTATCGTTAAGGTTGGGTACCGTTAACTTATAATTACCTTGTAAATCGGTAACTGTACCCATAGTTGTTCCTTTTAATACGATGCTAACTCCTATCAGCGTTTCTCCGGTATTATCAATAATACGTCCTTTTACCATCGAACCCTCTTGTTGTGCAGGTGTTCTATTTTTCTTAATAATTACAATTTGGTTTTTAACAATCTTAAAACTTAAATTAGTGCCGGTTAAGGCTTGTGTTAAAAGTTTGGTAACATCGGCTTCGTGTGGATCAACCGTAATTTTTGTATTTATATCTACTTGGTTGTTTTGATAGAAAATTTTGTACTTACCCTCGCTTTCAATGTGATGAAATAATTCATGTAGTGTTTTAAGGGGCATATTCTCAGAGCCTTGTGCAACTGAAACACCTGAAAAGAAGGTAATAAACAAGGTAAAACTTAAGAGGATGCTGTATTGATACAATAAGTTTGTGAAAGAATAGAAATGTTTCATAATTATTTTTTTAAATAACAAATTATTTTATGATAATCGTATCCTGAAATCTTTCATAGTCAAATGGAGTTGTTGTTTTTACCACTCCTAATATAACGTCAATAGTATCGTTACTTGAAAAGGATCCTGTAAATCTGATATTTCCAACTTTCTTATTGCGCAATTCAAATGTAACATTGCAGGTGCGTGCTAAAGTATGTAACATATCAGCGAATCGTTGATTTCTAAAGATGATTATCCCGTCTTTCCATGCAGAGCAGGACGTAACATCCGGAGTTTCAATAACGCTTGATTGTTTACTTTCTTTATTAAAAATATAAGTTTGTTTTACTTTCAAAAGTACTGCTTTTCCCTTGTTGTGTGAAACCGTAATTTTTCCACGTTCAAGTGATGTTCTGAAAATATTTTCAGCAGGATAGGCATACACATTAAAAGCAGTACCGTGTACGGTTATATCGTTTTCAGCAGTATGGACGATGAAAGGTTTTTTTGCGTTATGTGTTACATCAAAATACGCTTCCCCTTCAAGAAAAACCTCACGATTTTGTTGGCCGGAAAAGTTGCTGTATTTTAATTTGGAATCGGCATTGATGTACACCAAAGTGCTGTCGGGCAGTATTACTTTGTTTATTTTTCCTTTGGGAACGACAACCTCTTGAGAGTAGAGAACTTCTTGAGGTTTGTGTATGGAAGTGTAATAGTAGATAGCAACGGCAAAAAGCAAAAGAATGCTGGCAACTGAGGCGTATTGCCATATTCTTTTCCTTATAATTTTTCGGTTGTAAAGCGGGGTGGTGGTTTTTTCTAAATGGAGTCGATTATTTAATTTGTTCCATTCGGAGTACACAAAATCTCCTGAAAGTTCTTGTTTCTTAAAGCGTAAAGTAAGAATAATCGCTTTTGCTTCTAACGCGGTTTCTTTATTTTTTGGGTTTTGCAAAAACCATTGTTCCCATTTTAAAACATCAGCCTGTTTTTTATTTAAAGCAAAATTGACAAAGGAATCATCTATAATAAAATGGTCAAATTGATACTCTTCCAAAGGTATTTTTTTGTTCTTCATACTTGATAAGAGTACAAATGGCAGTTTTTATACTCATTTTGAACGAAAAAAATTATAATGGAACAAAAAGTAACAGATTAAGAAAGAGATGTAAACCCTGAATTTTCTTTTTACGTAGAATATTTAATGTTCGCGAAAGCAAGTTTGCTACCGATTGTTGCTTTATTGCCAATATTTTACTTATCTCAATGTTTGTGTAATTGTTGTAGAATTTTAAATAAACAATCTCTTTTTGTTTTGAGGATAAACCGGCTAATAGGTTGTTAATAAGTAGTTCATTTTCTAATTTCGACTCTTTGCTAAGATATATTTCTTCGGGTGAAATTTCAAAACCATACTCTTTATTTTCGTTGCTGAGAGTAACTCTTTTAAGATATTTGTTCCTTGTATTTTGTAGCAAGTTGTTTCGTAAAGCCGTAAATAAATAGGCTTTTACGTGTTCAACTTTAGAAATTCTTTTTCGTGATTCCCAAATGTTAGCAAAAACATCCTGAATGGCATCAACAACCCTGTCGTGGTTGTTAACTAATTTCAAGCCATAGAAATACAAATCGTTATAATAGTTATTAAATAAGGTGTTCAATGCGGTGGGATTCCCCGCGCACATCAATCCCCAAAGATGTTGCTCGTTGCTTTGTTTTATACTATTATCTTTTACCACTTGTGGTATAATATATAAAACCGTTTTTACCAACAGCAAGGAAAACCTTATTATTCCAAGGTTCATTGGTATCCCTTTTAAGTTGATATGCCAAAAGGGCATCACTCAAAATGGTATGTTGTGTACTATCCAAATTGTTCGATGTTTTTAAAATATCGTATGAAGTAGAAATCCAAAAAAAGGTTACAAGCAATCCAGCAATTAACGAAAATTGAATAAGACTGTACATTGCTCTGTCATTAAATGATTTTAAGAGTGCTAAATTATCTCTTTTTGTATTTCTTTACAGTTTAAAATATAATTTGAAACTATTTTAAATAAGTAGAGTAACCGGTATAGTATTGTATATCAAATCGAATTACATTTTTAACACATTAAATAATAAACGCTTAAGGATTTATAAACCTATCAGTTATTTAAAACCCGTAACCGGGAAACAGTTTAATTAACGGGACAGAAAAAAATCAGCAAAACACCAATCAAATTTAGAAAAGGTTCTTAAAAGTTTTTATGACAAACTATATGGTAGTAGTTCTCCATTTAATTTAGAAGCTTTTGGTTTTTTGAACAAAACAGTAATTCCAAAACATTATAAAGAATTTATGAAAAGTAACACAGAGGGTATTTGTCCCTTCTGTGGTATTCACACTATAAAAGAAAATAATCATAAATATAGAGAAGTATATGACCATTACATACCCAAAGCTATTTATCCATTTGTAAGCTTAAACTTTAAAAATCTGGCTCCAATGTGTCAGGAATGTAATTCAACATATAAGGGGACAAAAGTTCCAATAGAAGATGATAATAAAAAAAGGAAATTAGCTTTTTACCCATATTAAAAGAACATCCTAAATTAAAGCTTATGTCAAAAAACATATTGGCCTTAAATCCTACAGATATTAAAATAGATATATCAGTAGAAAAGAATGAAGAACAAGTTGAAAGCTGGAAGAGGGTTTTTGGTGTAGATGAGCGATATAAAGATTTGATATGTAAAAAAAATGTTTTATGACACTTAAGGTTTCTTGTCATTTTTTACACGAATTTCCGAGGATCTCACATTACTCGAAGTGACGAAAACGCAAAACTTCGCGCCTTAGCGTCTTTACGGTTAATAAGGTGTAGCCTTCCACTCCATCGTGTTAATCATGTGGTCGATGTCTTGTTCAAGAAAACTGATTACAGGAGCCAGCGAATCGTTGTTGGGGCGAATATTAAAATAGAGTGCGCCTCGAAGATAGTGTTTCACGCTATCGGTTACATAAAACTGATAGGGCGAGGCAGCTCCCATCCCTTCGATACGAAAAGCGAGGCCATAGATTTTTTTTTCGGGATGATAAATCAGACTGTCGTAAATGGCTTCTGCTTTGGGAATATGTTTTGAAACCAACGTGTGTGCATCATTTAAATACTGGTCAAGATTGTTGTTTACCGGTTCGTAACTTAAATGTAGCACCGCCTTAAAAGAGGGGAAATTTACATTAATCCAGTTTTTCTGATCGGGGGCATAAGGGTCTCCGGTGATGGTGGCATAAACAGGGTACTCAAATTTGTAGGGGAGTGTTGTGTCGAATTTATTGTATGATTTTTGGGGCATGTCGATTCTGAAATAGCCCCTGGGCTTGGGTGAATAATCCTCATGACACGCTGTTGCCAAAACCATCACTAACACAATAGCCATCGTGTTTATTATCGTTTTCATTTCCTGTTTGTAATTACAACTTTTACTTCATTTATTTTCCGCTCATCGGAATCGGTAACCTCAAAATCGAAACGACCCAAAGAGATTTTACTTCCTTTTTCCGGGATTTTCCCCTCTATTTCCAATATTAATCCTCCCAACGAATCTGATTCTCCTTTTACTTCATCAAAAGTTTCATCATCAATTCCTAAAATTTTACAGAGGTCATTTAAGGGTGTTTTTGCTTCAAAAAGATAAGTATCCTCCGAAAGCTTTTCATAACTAAAGGGAGCACGTTCTTTATCGTACTCGTCGTGAATTTCGCCAACAATCTCCTCGATAATATCTTCCAGGGTAATAATGCCTGATGTACCTCCATATTCGTCAACCACGATGGCAAGGTGAATCTTCTTCTCACGAAACTCCTGAAGTAAGTCGTTGATTTTTTTGTTTTCAGGCACAAAAAATGCCGGGCGAATCAACTTCTGCCACTTAACGGTTGTTTTCTTATTCAAATAGGGAAGAAGATCTTTAATGTAGAGCAGACCCTGAACATGGTCAAAATTCTCTTTATAAACAGGAATCCTCGAAAAACCCGACTCAAGAACCACGTTAACAACATCTTCAAAACCCGATTCAATATCGATAGCCGTAACGTTAACTCGCGAGCGCATAATTTCCGAAGCCTCTTTTTCGCCAAAAGTGGCAATTCCTTTTAAAATAGATTTCTCATCATCATCACTATCTTTGTTAGTAATGTCAATAGCTTCCGAAATGTCACTCATCGAAATAGATTGCCCTATGCTACTAAGCCGTTTATCAATAATGTTGGTTGAACTCACCAAAATGGAGCTTAACGGTTTAAAAAAGATAACTAAAAACTTCAAGGTTGACGCCATCATTACTGCCACTTTAACAGGTTGACGGTTAGCTAATATTTTTGGGATAATTTCTCCAAAAACCAATATTAACGAAGTAACCACTACCACCTGAAAAACAAAAGTTAACACAGGGTTGGTTTCGAGCGAAAACATCTGAGCGGTAATATAGGTCGATAAAATAACAATGGCCACGTTAATAAATGTGTTGGTTATTAAAATAGTAGCCAAAAGTTTTTTGGGAATATCGCGAAGTTTTAATATCAATTTACTGGTTTTATCATGTTTGTTTCGAAGTTTGTCGAGGTCGCCCGGAGTCATCGAAAAAAAAGCGGTTTCCGAACCGGATACCATGGCCGACCCAACAATTAAAGCAACAAAAAACAGAAATGAAACAGCAACTTCTGCTGAGAATCCTTTGTAAAAGGTGTCAATTATTATAGAGAGTAAATTGGGTAAAGGATCCGGGTCAATTGTTTCCAAAACAATGAGATTGGTTAAACTTCAATAATTTGCAAAATTAATAAGAAATATCATATCATTTTCAAACAAAGGTAATATTAAAATATTATCAAAAGGTTGTACTTTCGTAACCTAAATAAAACATTATCACAAATGAAAAACAGAAGACATTTTATTAAAACAGGACTAGCGGCCACCTTTGGTGTTGCCGTAGCCGCACCTTTATTAGGCCAAAACCATAAATCTCTTACTAAACTTGATTTCCCCGGATTAATTTATACCCGTGAAAATCAAGGTATGTGGAAGAATAAAGCGGAAAGCCACCTGCCACAAATTAAAATCGATGGCGGCAAAATTACCCTTACCACCAACCATGGTATGAGCGAAACCCATTACATTGTACGCCACACGCTGGTTGATAGCAACGGCAAAGTAATCGGTACCAAAACATTTTACCCCACCGACGAACCGGTTTCAACTTATACCCTTCCCGAAGGTTATAAAGGCACTTTATACGCCACCAGCTTTTGCAACAAGCACGATTTTTGGGTGAATGAGTTTAAGGTTTAACGATAGATTATCGAAGTTTGTTTTTCAGGATACCAATAGCTAATATATCAAGCCGAATAACCATAGGGGAATAATTTTTTTTGTTCCAAGCTCGATATCATCTCTTACTATAAAAGCATCTTCCAACCCTGCAATCTGGTGTTGTTTTTTGTTCTTGCCACCAACTTCAAAAGTATATTTGTTGTTTAACAAAAAATCGCCTTTATCGGGTAAGGTTACCGAATGCATTACCGAAACATGTTGTAGAAAAAAAGTTTCTCTTAAAGTTCCGGTATTAATCTTATCCCCCGCAATAGCAAAATTAAGGTTAGTATTATGTAGCCAAATTTTGTCAGGCTTGTTCAGATAGCTGATGCTTTTTGATGCTTTAATGCATGTTTGAATTAGCTCAGCCCTCTCTAACAGCCGCAAAGCCTCTATTAAAAGATTTCTGTTGACATTGACCTTTTCAGCCAACTTACTAATGTTAGGAATAAAGGGCACATTACCGGCCAACACATAAAGCAACCGTTTAAATTTAGCAATATTAGCATATTCAATACCTCTTACACTTTGTATGTCGATTTCCAATATCAGGTTTATCGTATTTCGTAACGCCTGGTAATACTCCTCTTCGTTTCCGGAGTAATAAGGATAAACGCCCGTTTGATAATATTTTTTTAAGTGCTTTAACGGTTTAATCCTTTTCAGTAAGCCACTTGCAATTTCCGTATGATTACTGATTACTTCTTCTATTGTATAAGTTGGTAAACCAAGCTGTTCAAAAAAGAGCAAATATTCACGAAAAGATAATTCTTTAAGATGATAATTAACCGCCCTGCGACTCAAATCCGATTCTCCTTTATAAATATCTAAAACAGAAGAAGAGGTGAATATTACCTGTAGATCAGGAAAATCATCGTAAATTAACTTAATTTCTCTTGACCATTCAGGATATTTGTGAACCTCGTCAAGTAACAGAAGCTCACCTCCTGTTTTATTAAATTCGTCAGCAAGGGTGTACAAATTATTGTTGGTAAAAAACAGATCGTCCAATGCCACATAAAGGGTTTCTTTATCTCTGAATTTTTTAGCTACCTGTAAAAGCATGGTGGTTTTGCCCGTTCCCCTTGCCCCCAAAATTGCAATAAGACGATTATTAAAATTTATCTTTTCAAACAAATAGCGATGAAAATCATCTGTTACTAAAACTATTTTATTTTCCGATTTAATTATTAAGTTTTGCATATTCTGCTATTTTAAAAAGCAATAATAGACATTTTTTGCTATTTATAAAAGCATTTTATTACTTTTTTTGCTTTTTGCAGAAGCAATTTAATCATGTTGGACAGAACATTATCTTAAAACTATTGGAATCAACTCCGGCCACTTCCGATTTCATCCCTACCATATTTTTTCCGTTCTTTGCATAACCTATTTTACAAAAAAATAAAATGAACAAAACCTACATAAACGGTCTGGGTGCGGTTACCCCTCAGGGCACCATCAGGCGGGGAAACTTATTACAAGAAGTTTTTGAGTATGAGGAACCCTTTTTACAAATTCAAAAACCCGACTACAAAAAATACGTGGATGCCAAATCGTTAAGGCGCATGAGTAAAATAGTGCGCATGGGCGTATATGCAGCCTTTGATGCCATGAAAGATGCCGGTACTGAACAACCCGATGCCATCTTAACAGGAACCGGAATGGGTTGCCAAAAAGATACCGAGAAGTTCCTGAACGGAATGATTGACAATAACGAAACATTCGGTAACCCCACAGCTTTTATGCAGTCGACCCACAACACAGTGGGGGCTCGTATTGCCCTGATGCTGGGAAACCAAAACGAAAACTTTACTTACGTTCATCGCACCTTCTCCTTTGAAACGGCTTTAATCGATGCTATTTTAATGCTGGCAGAAGATAAAGAAAATGTTTTACTGGGAGGCATTGATGAAATAACCGAAGAGAGCTGGCAAATTAAAACCCACATTAACCACTATAAAAAGGAAGCGGTTAATAATTTGAAGTTGCTGAACGATAAACAGCCGGGAGCGCTTTCGGGTGAAGGAGCCATGTTTTTTATGCTTTCGTCCGAAAAGAACGAAAAAACTTATGCCGCTATTCAGGACGTGAAAACCTTTTTCAAACCGGAGAACAGGGAGGAGATTAAAGAACAACTAAAAACATTTTTGGCAAAAAACAACCTGACGGCTGACGAGGTGGATTTGGTTCTGTACGGATATAACGGCGACCCTGAGTTTGATACCGTCTATCAGGAAACAGAAAAATCTTTATTCGAGGGGATAGCCGCTGGCTATTTTAAACATCTGACCGGGGAATTTGATACCGCTTCCGCTTTTGCTGTAACCATGGCTGCCAAAATGATTGCCGGCGATCTGGTTTCCGAAATTGTTTTAAAAAATAGCTCGGTTAAAAACCCGAAAACGATTTTAATTTACAACCAGTTCCGAAATGTAAACCACAGTTTAATACTGCTTACCGATGGATAAATCAAAATTTCATCTGGTTACTTACAACTGGCTGTTTTTGCTGTTTGTATTTCTGTTTCTACACTTCTGGCAGCATATTTCGGTTTGGTATATCGTGGGTCTTGTTACGGCCTGGCTGTTAATGCTGGCAGCAGGCTCCCTGTTTTTCAGGTGGAATTTTTATCTCGATGCCATCCACCACGGAAGCCGCCGTGTTAAGCAGGTAGCCCTCACATTTGACGATGGCCCCTCGGTTCAAACGGAAGCGTTGTTGAAAATCCTAAAACAGGAAAACGTTCCGGCTGCCTTTTTTCTGAAAGGAGAAAATAGTACGATGTATCGTAAAATAGTTAGAAAAGCATTTGATGAAAACCACCTTTTAGGAAACCACTCCTTTTCACACAATGTAAAGTTTACTTTTCAAAACAGAAAATCCGTTAGGGAGGATTTGCTTAAAACATCGCATCTGATTGAAAAGATTACGGGGAAACAACCTCTTTTTTTCAGGCCGCCATTCGGGGTTACCAACCCGGAAATTGCCAAAGCTGCCAACGATTTGAATTTAACGGTTGTCGGCTGGTCGTTGCGCTCCTTCGATACCCGATACAACAATGCCGGTCGGTTGTTAAAGCGGCTCCAACAAAAAACCCGCTCCGGCGACATCGTTTTATTGCACGATTATCCCGAAGTAACCCTCAAAATACTTCCCCAATACATCGAATGGTTAAAACAAAATGACTTTCAAATTGTATCTTTGGAGCAACTTATCAATAAAAAAGCTTATGCGTAAATTTATGTTGATTTGGCTCATGTTCAGCTCACTGTTGCTGACAGCTCAAACCGGTGATGTTTTACAACAAATAAAATCACAGGCTCAAAAAATAAATTCTATCGAAGCTGCTTTCGTGCAAACCAAAAACATCTCGTTTATTGATGAACAACTTATCTCCAACGGGAAATTTTGGTTTAGCCGTCCCGATAAAATGAGATGGGAATACCAAAGCCCCTTTTTCTACTCTATTATTATCGATGGTGACAACATCACCGTCATTGACGACAAAAAAGAGAGCCGGTTTGATGCCGCTTCCAACGCCATGTTCGGACAAATTAAACAGGTTATTATGAATATGGTTAACGGAAAAATGTTTGACGACCCCGATTATCATGCCTCTTTAAAAGAGGAAAACAACTACTTTGTGGTGAACTTTGAAACGGTAAACGAAGCCATGAAAGAGTACATTTTCTCCATCGACCTCTATTTCACCAAATCCGGTTACCTGATGGAAAAAATAAAAATGAATGAAGCTTCAGGTGATAATACCGTGATTGAATTTAGCAACCAAAAAATTAATCAATCTTTGCCCGGCCATGTTTTCAAGCCTTAAATATCACTTAACAGGGGTGTTACTCCTGCTTTTGTTGTCGGCTTCTGCCCAGCATGTTGTAATGAAATACGATGCCGATATGATGGTGCAGGGAAAAAGCATGTCGGGGATATTGATCCAATCGGTAACCGACAGCAGCAACCGGTTTATTTTTGTTAGTAAACTGGGACTGAAGTTTTTTGACGTGGAGGTTGGAAAAACCGATTTTGAGTACACCATCCACTATTTCAGCCCTGCTTTTAAAACCGAAAAACGGGTTATCGGGGTGGCCAAAGAGCTGTTTGTGTTGGGGTTTAACAATGCCGGAATCGGAAAGGTAAAACAACAAAAATCAAAAACCGGACAATGTAAGTCGGCATTTGGGCTATTCGGAAAACGGGTAAAGGTTTGCTATCTTGATTATCACACTACGGTAACTTGCAAATTTTATCCGGTTAGTTTTGATTTAAGGGTTTTGGAGTAACATAACCTGTCAGTTCAACAATAATCCTGCTCTTAGATACCGGCCGGATATATCACTATTTTGACGGAAAAGATAGCATTTCCGTCAATACACTGACGGAAATGCTATCTTTTCCGTCAATTAACTTGCAAAATAAAATAAATTAGCACTATCTTTGTAGAGTATTAATCCGTATTACCAATGAATTATATAAAGCGTGTAATTGAAGACAATATTATAGATGATATTTTATCAAAGAATAAAGTTGTTTTAATTTATGGTGCCCGAAGGGTAGGAAAAACGGAGCTTGTTAAAAAAATATTACGCGAAATAAATATTGATTACCTGTTTCTAAATGGTGAAAATATGGAGCATGCCAACCTGTTACAAAACAGGAGTACTGCTAACTACAAACGAATGATGGGCAAAAACAAGCTATTGGTTATTGATGAAGCTCAAACAATTGCTGATATAGGGTTAAAGCTTAAACTGATGATTGACACTATACCGGGAATTAAAATATTAGCAACGGGATCATCCTCGTTTGATTTAAATAATCAGGTAGGTGAACCTTTGGTTGGCAGAAAAAAAGAATACAAATTGTTTCCTCTGGCCCAAATGGAGTTGGTTAATTATGAAGATTATTTGACTACCCTGTCAAACCTTGAAGAAAGATTAATTTTCGGTGGATATCCTGAGCTTATTCACATTAGTGAACGAAACGAAAAAGTTGAATATCTGAAGGATTTGGTTAATTCTTATTTACTAAAAGACATAATTGCATTTGAAGGAGTAAAAAAACGAGAAAAAATTGTTAATCTCCTTAGAATTATTGCCTTTAGAAACGGTTCGGAAATATCATTGGAAGGTGTTGGAAGAGAATTACAAATAAGTAAAAACACGGTTGACAAGTATTTGGATTTATTGTCAAAAATGTTTGTTATTCATAAGCTTAGCGGATTTAATAAAAACCTTGACAATGAAGTAACAAAAAAATCAAAATGGTTTTTTATGGACAATGGGATAAGAAATGCAATTATTTCAAACTTTAACCCTATAAGTTTAAGAGATGATATTGGAAAACTTTGGGAAAATTATTTTATCAGCGAAAGAATTAAATACCAATCTTATCACAAGATGCATGTCAACAACTATTTTTGGAGACATAAAAATAATCAGGAAATAGACTGGATTGAGGAAACGGAAAAGGGGTTAAATGCCTTTGAAATTAAATGGAACCCCAAATCAAAAGCCCGTGTTCCAAGCCAGTGGCAAAAGGCATACGGCTACTCTCATTTTCAAG
>Ga0164318_10004586_pt1 | contig 13300 bp, 8 predicted proteins | sample GuaBasSedimGuay9_FD_113734 | JGI IMG/M metagenome (GOLD analysis project Ga0164318, IMG submission 113734) | Subseafloor sediment microbial communities from Guaymas Basin, Gulf of California, Mexico - Guay9, Core 4571-4, 0-3 cm | ecosystem: Environmental > Aquatic > Marine > Hydrothermal vents >...
AAATACTATCAACCAAACATCCACGTAAAAATCTAAATTTAAACATATAATTAGTAGTTCTAAATTGAGCTACTAATTACTATGAGATAGTAAAAAATTATCTATTACTATTTATTTAACTTTCTTACCTTCTTTCCAATACTTATTTGAATCTCAATACTTGGTAATAAAATATGTAAGTTCTCTAATTTAGTCTTATTTAGCTGTGCATTATTTGCTTCAGACTGTCTTTCATGTTTTACTAATCCCGCGATATAAATCATAATAAAGTCTAAATCATATAATTTTAATTTTTCTTTATATGGTTTGATAATACCAGAAACATCAGAAATATAAAATGGTGCATACATAGTTCTACTGATTTTTTTCTCATATTTTTGTATTGTTCCTGCTTTTGCACCTTTTCTAGCCCAAATTAATGATGGTCCAACAATCATAACCTTATTTGGAATATTTTCACTAACATAATATGCAGGACCATTTGTTGCAGCTGTAAAGACAGCTATATCTCCAGGATGTTGATATGCATCTTTTTTAGAAAACTGCGTTCCTTGAATAATAGTAAACTCTGTACCTAATCTAACAGATGTCATTGTATCAGATGTAAAATCATGTGCAAATTCACTAATCATTTTATCCATTGAAGAATAGGTTTTATCTTTAACATTAGATAGATGCTTATCAAAGTTAAGTTTTTCTTTTCTAACTCCTAAATAACGAAATGAAGATGGGATAAGATCTATATCATTTATATTAATAATCTGAAATAATATAAAACTTTTATTATCAATTATTTCTATTAGTGTAGCATCTAATAATTTATTATGCTCATTACTATCAAGCATATCACTTTGCAATATTTCTTCCTTGTAATCAATAAAGTTATTATTGAAGTCTGAAAGTTTTATTTTATTTAAATCTAAGTATCTTTTTATTTTTAAAATAAGACTATCATTTTTTATTTCTTTTTGTATACTTCGTTTACTTCTTTGTAAATTATAATAACCCCATTTCTTTCCAGGTAATTGTATCCATTCATTTTCTTTCCATACTTCGGTAAGTCTCTTCTGGTCCCATTCTTTATTAAGATTAGCAAAGTCTTTTTTCCAAGCCCATTCTAGTTTTGAAAGATAACTATACGAAGAGGTATCAAATGATTCAAAGCAAGGATCAAAGTCATTATGAATATATGTATTAACTTTTTTTTCATTTCCCATTAAGTCTTTAATAGTAAATTTATCAATATGATCTGTTTTATATCTATTTTTAGAATTTGCTTTCCCATCAGAGATTGAATCGTAAAAAAATACTTCATCTAGTTCTCTGCTATAATTAAAATCTTCAGGTGCAAGTTTCTGAAAAACTATTGCATAAGTTTTTTCCATTGCATAAGGAGAAAATGTAAATGGAGGTAATCCTATAATTGCATGAATAGTACATCTTGAAATTAAATAATCTCTTATTTTTTTCTCTGAAGAGTTTTCAAGTATTGAATCAGGAATAATTGCTATACATACACCTCCTTTTTCAATAATTCTATTACCTTGTTTAACTTCAGGTTTCAAATAATCAATACATTCACGTAAAGCATTAGATTCAAGTGCAGCACCATAAATTGGTTTCCCATGCTCAATAAATTGTTCCTTTTCTTCTGTAACTTTTCCATATGGTACATTTGTAATTAATAAATCTACATTACCAAGGTATTTTTCATCTTTATTAGATGATTTTAAACCTAGTTTATTTAATATAAATGATTCTATGGGACTGTCTTCTTTAAAGAAATTTTCTAGATCACGTTCGGTGATTTGTACATCTTTTGCTAACATTTTTATATGATGATTAATATCAGCTAAATTTTGTTTTAATGCAAATTTTGCCGATATTTCATCATTTATACGGATAAGTTCTTCTTGTTTTTTTCCTTTAGTTTTCATAACATTATATAGAAAATATTTTCTCCAATTTATTGAAGTTTTAACTCTAAATACATTTGCAGAACCATCTCCAGCAAGAAATAGATTTAAATATGCAGCTAAAATGTTATTCTTATCAAATCCCCATAAACTTTCTCCAGCAATAATATCTATATCTATATTAGTGAGAGTAAATTTCTTTTTTATATGTTCTATATATTCATACAAAAATCCACCTGAACCACAAAATGGATCTAAAACTATCTTTTCTTTTAATTCATTTTCATTCCATCCTAAATAATTATCAAATACAGATTTAAGTATCGGTCTTATAGTATGTCTTGGAGTATAATATTCACCTTGTTCTTTTTTTCTTTCCTTACTTGCTAATTCTTCATATATAAAACCATATAAATCTATACCTTGGTCTTTTGAAAGATTATATAAATTTACTGCTACATCTTTATATAATCTTTCCATTTTATCAATATCATTTTTATCTGATAATTCTTTTAAGAAGTTTTTATATGTTTCATTAAGTTTTAAATCATATGAAGATTGAGAATCATCTATAATTTCTAATGCAACTTTATAATTTATTTCATTTGTAGCACCATATATTGAAGCTAGTAAACTCATTATCAATGCAGTATTTTTTTGTAACTTTTCATGACCTCTAATAATTCTGGCTGTTTTTTTTACAAGATCATCTTCATTTATTTTTTTGATATAGTTTGTTTTTGGAAATTCATCAAATAAAATTTTATTTAATTCTTCAGCATTTGATGATGTAATATTAACTTTATTAATTAAAATATTTTCATCTTTTGTTTTTATATTAAATATAGATAAATACAGTGATTTTCCATCAAAAGATATTAACTTTAAATCATTTAATGATTGAGCAAATAGTTGTTGCTCCTTTGATAATGTACTAATTGTAAATCCTCTTGCATACGTACGTACTTGTTCAATACCTTCTTGAATTTTTCCTGTTGTTTTAAGTTCTAGAAGTGCACACAACCCTTTTGCAGAATTACTATTAAATATATATCCATCACATTTTCCTTCACCAGTCTTTCCAGTTTGAATAGATGGAATAATAGAATCTATTTCTATATAACCTGATTTTTTAATACGTATAGTGTAATTATTAGAAGAAAGTTGTCGTCTCATAAATGAATACACAATATCCTCATAAGAACTTTCTAAACCTTCATATTGTGGTAGTAATAACATCTGTACTCTTTTCAGTATACAAGATAATTTTTTACTATCTTGTATTTAATTTTTAATATTATACCATTAAAATTAAAGAAATAACTTTTTTTTATTATTTCATAGTCCATAGTCATGTGCAAAGATTACTGCTCTTTTTGTTTCGTAGAATTCTTTAATTAATTCTTTAATTCTTTCACTCTGAATATTATTAGTACCAATCCATCCTTTATTTAATAATTTTATAAAGTCTGAATTATTTAAATATCTAGGACTATTATCATATGTTATTAAACGACCACCATTTTTACCTTTAGGGCCATCTTTACCAAACAAATAATTACTATAGTCTAGTGTTAAATACATACCTGCTATTAATTCATCACCCATAGGCTTAAAGCCTCTGTCTGGAGTAAGTTTTAACATAAAACCATTATTACTGAGTCTCATGTCTTTATGATTTTTTATAGTATTACAACTGGCTATTTTTGTATTAAATGTATTCATTCTTTTAATTTCATCATCCAATTGCTTGTCAGGTCTATATATAAATGAACTGCCCTTTTCCTTACTCATTAATTTATATTGAATTAAAATAAAAGAATTATATTTCTCATTATAATAAATTAAATCTACTCCTACTGTTTTTTCTAATGCATTTCTATTGGCATAAATAACATCTAATCTATTACTCCCACTCCTAAAAGTTGTTTTTTGAGAGATATGTTCTGCTACCATACCAGGCCAATTAAATAAATCATGCTGTAGAGTATCTTCTTCAGATAAATATTCTTTTTTTAATCCATCAAAAAAACTATTATCTTTCAAAGTATTTCTATCATCCGTATTCCAAGATTGCAATACTTCTTTTCTTAAATTGTTTGATCCAGAAAAGATATCCAATGCAGTTCCTAGTGCATCTTTTTCCTGCATAAATATTTTTGTTTTATCTTGATTATTAAACTGTCTATCTACCAAATTTCTTTTATTTAGTAAAATATTTATTTTATTTTTAATACTAGGTCTAGATTTTTTAATTATTTCTATTAAGTCTTGAAAAGTTTTCTGTGTTAGTCTATCCCCATGCCCTTGAGAACTACTTATAAAGTATTTTTGTATTCTTTTATCCATTTTCTTATTAATACTTTCAATACTTATTGAATTTACATCTAGAATATCAATAAATTCGATTTTATTTTTAGAAGTAACAACACGACTTCCTTTTCTTACCAGAGAAATATAATCAATTGTTTTCATATTAAATGACAAAAATGCAATATCATATTCTTTTATTTTCCAATCATTTATACTAAGTGCTTCTGAAAAAATATGAATTTTATTAGAAGCATACATTTTGATTAAATCATTTCTTCGTGATTCATCAAATATTATTAAAAAACCTTGCTTACTCATTCTATATATCCTTTTTAAATAATTAAATACAATATTATATCATTAAATCATATATTCAGTTCTAATTAATACTATACTTGCTACTATTTTATTTAGGACAACAGCACTCCTATCGTTCTCAACCTTAATTAGGTATGGTAAATCTGTTTTAAACTTACAATATAGTAAATTATCCATTTTTGATAATAGTTATAAAGAGAACAATAACATTAAAATTATTCAATTAGTAGGTATATTTAAATGACAACAACCGTCTCAAAAAAAACAATACAAGAACAAGCAAAATTAATTCAGAAAAATAGTAAATTAAATTATTCTCAATCACTACATAAAGCATCACAAAATTTAGGATTTAAGAATTATGATCATCATAAAATGATGAAAAATTTTAAAATAGGTGTATATAGTAAAAAAGGTGGTGTTGGTAAAACACCAATATCTAGAAATTTAGCTATTGATTTAAATAGTGATTGTTATTTCAGAGTAGAGCAAAGTATAGATGGTGATATATGTAATCAAATATTTCCAAAAGTAAAAGCTTTCTATAATAATATGCAAAATACTAATTTATCTACTGTTTATGATTTATGTAGTTATATTAAATTAGATAATATAGATCACATATTACAAGATATAGATATATTTATAATTCCTACTAGGGCAAATGAGTGTCAGGGAATATTTACTCATACAATAAGAAGTTCAATTAAAGCAATTTCAAAATATAATAAACCTATTATTATCTTATCCTTTGGTGTTCACATGCGTTCTAGAAAAAAAGATATTATAATACTAGATAATTTTATAAAGACACTTGATAACAGTGATAATATATATCCTTTTTATATGCGTGGATCACCTATTTATAGAGATGAATATGTATATAGTAAAGAAATAAGAATGGATTTTCATATAAACTATAAAAAATCTGACTTAGATAGCAATGCTAAAAGTTTAATTCAAATATATAATTCTTCAGATAAAATGAAACAAAAACATAAAGATATATATGCTGAGTACATGCAATTATTACAATTGCTAGAAACATTAATTACAAAAAGGAACCATAATGATTAAAATAAAATTAGATGATTTAAATATAACAAATAATGCTGTATTTTATAAACTAAAGAAATCACTTACTAAGAAACAAATAAAAGAGGTTTTTAAAGATTTATGTGAGGCAAAGAAGGGAAAGAATAAGAATGTAATAGCGGTACGAGATAATACACGACAAAAAGATGTATACATTTCAGCATTAGTATTTTCTGTAGAAAAGAATCCAGTATTTATTCCAGAAATAAATATAAAGGAAATTAAATATTCATATTTGCTTCTTGTTGAAATGAATGATACTTTGGTGGTTTCAAGTTTAAACATACCAAATGTATTTCACAAATTTCCTGGTAAACTAATGGGATATCCTTACGAAAATATATCTAATACATTTGCTGAACATAATCCACAGTTTGAAAAATTGAGAACTCAGAGTGCAGATATTATTAATGTAGGTCATCATAAAAAAACTATAGAAGGATATGAATTAAATACATATGATGTTGGATTAAATTCAATTGCACTTGCACTTTCTGTAAGAACAGAAAATCAAGATTTAAACTCAATAACTCTAAATACATCAAGGATTAGAACAAATAGTGGAAGAATACATATAGATAATTTCTTATTTTGGAGTAAAAAAATAATTATTGGTATTAATAGTTCTAAAAAAGATTCTTTTTTAAATGTATTTGCTAAGCAAGTTGAAATTGAACAAATCTTAGAGGGTAAATTAAAACCAATTGGTATTCTTTTGAACTTACATGTATTAGAACATATTATTAGTGAAAGTACAGACGATAATATAGGATTATTTATAAAAAGTGCAGATGGTAATTTTACTGAAATGCCATTATCTAATAGAAAAAAACTCTTTAGCCAATTTAGAAAATCATTAGTTATTGACTATGATAGTAAATCAAAAGGATATAAGGTTCATACCGAAGATTATAGTATTCTTATAAGTATCCTTATTGATAAATTGAGAATAAGCATCCCAGAACTTAAAAAATGTTATCTATATTCTATTGAAAATGGCCCAATTAGATCTCTAGAAAGTTTTATAAATAAAGAACAGAACTTTACTGTTGTTTTTGATCATATAGAATATATTTATACTTTAAAGCAATTATTTTTAAAACAAGATATCACACAGAATATGGATTATTTTTATGATATTATGTTTACAGAAGATAAACTATTAGACTGTACCGGAGAAAAGTATATTCAGGGTTCAAGCATACAACAAAGTGATACTAAATTCCAAGAAAACACATTACTTAATGTTGTAGAAAATAATATTTGGGATAAAAATGGGCACTTAATTTGTGATGACTTAGGAGATGAATGGGCAGATCATATTTCATTTAGAAATAGTAAAGATAAAGATATAGCACCAGAAATTAATTTCTATATATCTAAACATGGAGATGATACTACAGGAGCTTCTAAATTTCATGATGTTATAGGTCAAGCACTAAAGAATATAGGAAATATCAAAGGATCTAATGAATTATTTAAGCTAAAGATAGATGGTTGGAAGAAATCTAACTATGCAAAAACAAATATAACAAAACTACGTTCTGATGGGAACTGGAATATTGTTGAAAAAGATGTTAAAGAAATTATAGATAATGTATTAACAGTTAGAAGTATTTATCTTGTAGTTTCTTTTTTATCTAAACAAAGATTTATAGAGGAAGTAAAGCAATTTAATTCTGGGACTAAGAAATTAAAGCATATACCTCAATTAATTTGGTTTATGTTGTCATTTATAAATAGTGCTAAAGATAATAAAATACAGCCATATATTATATGTAAACCATAAAAATGTTATTATTAAAATAATAAATATATTGTAGAAAGGAATAATATGACATTACTATATATGTACTTTGAGAATAACTTATCATTAGATGGTAAATATAAAGGTATAAAACCAAATCCAAAAGGATATACATTTGATAATAGATTTAATATTGAATTTAATAAAGAAGACAACAGATTCAATATTACTGACAATCCTAACTTTGTAAAAATATATAATAAGGCAATATCAAATTTTAGTTGTATTGTAGGTAGAAATGGTAGTGGTAAAACAACATTTATTGAATTACTAATAAGTAATATAGCATGGGGAATTACAGAACGACAACCATCTCTTATGAAAAGTATATATTATAGTATTGATGAAAATGGTAAATATAGTTTTTTTTTACATCAATACATTAATTATAATAATGAATATAAAATTTATTATAAAGGTATAAAAGTAAAATATTTACAAGAAGGCTATAGTACAAATCATCCTCACTACGGATCTAAGTATACTTCAATAATTTCAAAAAAAACAAAATTTATATTTCACAGCTTATCTCCATTTGATAAAATATTTTATAGTATTTCTGTTCCATTTAGTAAATACCCTAAAAGAATTAAACCATTTATTAATCAAATGAAATATATAGGTACTCAAAATATATTTAAAGATGATCCCAAGCATGAAATACAAACAATAACTAACTTGATAAAATTATTCTCTAATAAATTTTTTAACCAACCATTTAAATCAACATTAGGGTATAAATTCAAAACGATAGAGATTGATACTGATTATAAAAAACTCCATAGAGAGAATAAAGATAAATATCAAGCTCTGAATCAAAGAATAAATGCTATAAGTGAAAATATTATTGAAAAAGTTATTTCATTTGATAATATAGATAATTATCCAGAACTATTAGCATTTAAAAGCATGAAGCCTGAATCACAAATAAAGTTTTTTTATAAACTTTTAGATTATAATACATCTATAGAATTTACAGCAAAGGAATATATTTATTCAATTATTATAGATAATTTTGATTTTGACAGAATTGAAGCAAATATAGTAAATTTTAGTAATTTATTAAAGTTATTATCTATAGAATCAGCAATAAAAGATGACTTATCATTAGATTTTTTACAACTTAAAAAAAATATTTTAAAGTTAACTAAAATTAAAAGTTATACATTTATTAAAGATATATCTTTTTTAAATGGTCTTCTTTCAGATATTGATATAATAAATGATATATTATCCTTGTCATCATTATCTATTATTAAGATATCAAAACAAAAAAATTTATCAGATATAATACATATGATAAGAAAATTAAAAACAAGAGAATATTTAGAGTTTAACTTATTTCTATTAAAAAAGAAAGATAATTCTGAAGAAGAAATTAATTATTTTTATCTAAGTTCTGGTGAAAAAACAATGATTTCATACTTTGCTAATTTATCAAGTGCATTTACAGATTTTAAAGCATTACAAGACACTTCATTTATAATTTTAATTGATGAAGTTGAGTTGCATTTACATCCACGGTGGCAATTAAATTTTATAGAATATATGAATACTTTTTTTAGACCAAATAGATTAAATGTTACATTTCAATTTATTATAGCGACTCATTCACCATTTATATTAAGTGATATACCAGAAGAACAAATTATATATATTAATGAGAATGATAAAACAAACAATGAATTTAATACTTTTGGAGCAAATATTTATGATATTTTTGAAAAAGGTTTTTTTCTTGATGACTCTATAGGTTTATGTAGTCAGAATTTTATTAAGCAACTTTCTAAAGAGTTTCATTATTTTAAAGCATTAGACTATGCTATTAAACATAATGACTTATATTTATTACGAGAATATAAAAAAGAATCTTATATGAATTACGAAAATAAGGAACAAGAAGATCTAGAATTAAAAAAAAATGAGATAATTAGTTTAGAAGAAAATAGAACTATTTATAAGTATATAAATATAAGTGATTCCATTATAACATTATCAGAAGATAGTGATAAAGCAATTAATATTATTGGAGAGCCAACTGTAAAAGAACATTTACTTAGCTTATATAGTAATTTAAAGGATATTTCTATAGATGCAAACAGTTAAATATAAAATAGATGTACTAGACTTAGTTGATGATGAATTTGACACTTATGGAGAACATGATTATGATTTTTTTGATTTAGAAATAGAAGGACAACCATCAGCAGATTTGATATTATGTAAATATAGTGATTTTGATTCAGTTGTAGAATTATTTTTTACTAATTTATTTAATTATATATATTATTGTGGTGAATTTGATACCATAAAAGATAATCCAGTATTCCAAATGTGCTTAAAAGAATTTTTTAAAAAGACTTCTTTGTCTTCAGGAAAATTAGCCAATACAGTACAAAATAAATATAGTATTATTAAGAATATTAATGAGCTAGAATTTAATAATGTAGTTATAAGAATTAAAGATATAAAGAATCATTATAAAAATAAATATATATCGCTATATGATAATATTAGAGATAATTTAGCAAAAGATATTCTTATTGAAAATGATATTCATTTATGCCCTTATTGTCAAAGAAATTATGTAAATGTTATAACAAATAAGGATGATGAAGATTTTGTCATAAAGCCTGACTTAGATCACTTTTACGACAAAGCTAAGTATATATTTCTAGCTGGAACATTAGAAAATCTAATACCTTCATGTTCTGTTTGCAATAGTCGATTAAAAGGTAGTAAGGATTTTTATAAAAATAAACATATCCATCCATTAGTTAATAATATTATTGATAAAGTGACATTCAATTATATTGGAGAAGATAATACAATTTTTATTGAAGAGAAGTGTCTTCTAGATACAATTGAAAAGGCAAGTTTAAATACATTTAGAATTGAAGAAATATACAATACACATAAAGAAGTATTGTCAAATATTGAAAATAAATATCATCATTATAATAAAGCTAAAAGAACAAGTCTTTCAAAACTATTACCAAGCTTAGATAATAGAGAGATTATAAGAATTGTATTTTATGAATATTTTTATATGGATAAGAATAAAGAGCCAATGTATAAAATGAAACAAAGTTTATTTAATAAAATAGTTAAAATTTAAAATAATTTTGGCTGCTTTATACGATTCCATTTAATAATATCATTATCTTTAATTGTATTATGTTTACGTCTTTTTATATTGTCTTTTCCAATAATTTCTATTTCATTACTATCCATAGAATAAGATAAAGATTCTTTTATAAAATCTACTGTTGCAGGTGTTTCATTTATTATATTATTCTTAAAATTACCAAAAGTTATTGGCTCTTTATTAAAAAGTAATCTAGGAACCTCTTCTTTTAAAGTTTCTAAACTTTTTTCTTTAGCAAAGTTATCAAATTCAAATAAATTATCTGTATCACATGTTTCATACCCAATTAACATTTGTAATCCAGCTTTACCAAAATGTTGGAAAGTATTTTGTGAATCCCAGTGTAATTTCATCATCTCATCTCTTGCAGTTGGATGTGATGAAAAATGAAAAAGCCAGTATGCCCTATTTGAAACATCACTCCTTATGAAAAATGGCGTATAGTATGCTGCTCCAACAACACTAACAATTGTATTATATAGTAATGGCTGAATTTTTGATCGTGAAAAGTTATTATCTTCTTTTACATCGAATATTTGCTCACAATCTTCTTTCGATAAGCCCATATTTATTAATACTGTAGGATTGCTTCTTGTTATATAATCAATAAGACTATCTACAGAAAATGTTAAAATTACTTCAGCATTCTCTAGTTCAGTAAATATCTTTTTAACTACAGGAAGAGGAGCGTCCGCATACCCGTATTGATCCAATATAAATATACTTCTTTCAGCACGACTTTTTACTTTAATTTCATTAATTAAAGCATCAACAGAATTCATAAATGTTCCATTAATACATTTTGTTTTATCGCAGTAATATTGATATTCTTTTAAAATATCTTCTAAAAAATTAAAAGTATCTATATTTTTTTCAATAAATCTAAAATCTATATTAAATTTTATTGGTGGACAATTACTTTGTTCTCTCTCAAATGTTATAATTTTTTTAGTACTTTCAATAACTTTCTTAATTCTCAAAGGACTACCTGTAATTTCACCTTTATATAAACCGCCACCAGAAAATCCATCAATAATATTTAACTTTAAAGAAGAGGTAAAGCAGCCTTTTGTAAGAAATTTTAAATATATTTCAATATATCTTTCAATAATATCAAGTTTAACTTTACTATGTTCATCTATGATTGGTAATTCTTTACCAATATGCCAATTGTATTTATTAACTTTTCCCATTAAAAACTATACTAAAGAATTTATAGGCATTTCGTCATAGACTTTATTCTGTAATAATCTACCTGCCTTTTTTTTATTTTTGCCACCCCATTGTTTAAAGAAAAATGGAACAGTTGCTTTTTTACATTGTTCTTTAATATCTATAACCCATTCTTCCTCAATTTGTCTTGACTGAGGTCCACTTTCACCTCCAACAATAACCCAATCAATATTTTTTAAATTCATATCAGGAATAGCTGTTAATAAAGGCTCTATAGATAAAAATTTAATATATGCATTGGAACTTCTAATATAATCTATTCTATTGATAACATCAAAACTTTCTACTGTTGTACCAAGCCAAATATTCTTCGTCCATTTAATTTTATTATTTAATTCTGTAATTCTTTCTGCTCTTTTAGTTAGTACCTGAAAAGTATGCCAGTGAGCTTTATTCATAACTTCAAATAATTGTAATATAAAATCATCAGGTACATCTTCATGGAATATATCACTCATAGAACATACAAAAATTGTTTGAGGTTTTTTCATACTTAAAGGGTCTTCAATGTTTTCTGGGTGTAGTGTTAAAGAAAAAGCATTTTTATACTTATTTAATCCCATATTTTTCAATCTAATTGCCATTTTTTCAGCATAACAATTATTGCAACCACTAGTATACTTCGAACACCCAGTAATAGGATTCCATGTTGAGCCAGTCCATTCAATTTTTGATTGTGCCATATAATGCCTCTTATTTTATATAAGATTATTATACCTAAATTATATTAATTTAGGTATTTTCTTATTATATACAGATTAAAGAAAAAGCTTTAGTTTTTTATAATTGTCTCTATAACTTTTATTTGTAATAGCATGACATCCTATAAATTTTGCAATATTCACTTGTGTTATATTAAAATTATTCTTTTTAAAGTATTGAATAACTCCAATAATCTCATCTTTTGTAATCTCCCTACCAAGCTTATTCTGCACAGGTATTGCATCAGCAATAAAATTCTTATACCAAAATGAATTACCACCCATAAATCTATGAGTAAAAGTTCTATATGTAAACTTATTATCCTTTGCAAAACTAACTAAATTATTAGGATAATCTTGAAATAGATGATAAACCATAGTATTAAGAAAGAAACTTTTATAAATTAAACTACTTTTCTTTGAGCTATACCTTTTAAGTTTTCTACATATTATTTTATACTCTTCTATCTTTGGAAAATTATTATGAACTAAATCTTCACCTAAATCTAATTTCAAATATAATCTTGTCATACCTTGAAAAACCCATACAGAATTAACTTTCTTTCCATTAATTATAAAGTAACCATTTTTTAATCCATTTTCAAACCATTCAATTGCTTCCAATCCATATGAATAATATTCTGGAACTTCTTTAACTCTTGTAATTCTCAAATCATTTCCACAGTTATGACAAAATACTACTTCTTCTAAAGAAGTCATTTGATCTAATCTAATTCTATGATAACACACCCAACATCTATCAGATAAA
>Ga0164318_10004587_pt1 | contig 13299 bp, 10 predicted proteins | sample GuaBasSedimGuay9_FD_113734 | JGI IMG/M metagenome (GOLD analysis project Ga0164318, IMG submission 113734) | Subseafloor sediment microbial communities from Guaymas Basin, Gulf of California, Mexico - Guay9, Core 4571-4, 0-3 cm | ecosystem: Environmental > Aquatic > Marine > Hydrothermal vents...
AATCCTTGATCGTGGACCGCAGCGGTTCACTGCGGATCGCTTGCTCTACAACCTCAAGACCAAGAGCGGGACCTTCACCAATGCGACGGGCACGGCGCCCCCGTCCTACAGTTTCACCGGCGCAGTTCTGGAGCGGGTCGACGAGACCCATTACCGAATCATTGACGGAACGTTCACCGCCTGTGAGCAGGAGGATCGTCCCTCCTGGGACCTTCACCTGAGAGAGGCGCTGATCGAGGACGAGGGCTATGGGCGTTTCAAGGGTGTTGCCTTCAGGATCAAGCGTCTGCCGGTCTTGTATTTCCCGTATCTGCTCTGGCCGGTCAAAACCGAGAGGGCTGCGGGGTTCATGATGCCGGGATTCGGTTATTCAGAACGTCGGGGCTTTCATCTGGGGGCGCGACTCTTCGTGCCGCTCGGGAGGAGCTACGACACAACGATCTACATCGACTGGTTCTCTGAGAAATACTATGGCTTGGGTTCGGAGTTTCGTTGGGCGCCGACGCAGGGGGCCTACGGTGAACTCTTTGCCTACACCGTTCGGGATCCCAACGATGGCGTGTGGCAGTGGAAGATCGACGGGAAGCACCGGCAGGATGACGTTCTGGGTTTCAATTTAATGGCCGAGATCCATGAATTATCGGATAACGATTTCTTCCAGGAGTTTGAAAACGACGTTCATCAGAACACTCGTCGTTACCTCTATTCGCAGATTCTCGCGACCCGGTCCCGGGGGCCCGCCACCCTCAATCTTCGCCTGGATCGGCGGGTGACCTTTCTGACGGGCGAAGACGTCACCCAGCACCAGTTGCCCGAGGCCGAAATCCGCATCCGGTCCAACCGCATTGGGAGGACCGCGCTCTACTGGAATTTGATCTCGTCGGTCAATGTCTTCAACGTCGATCGCGGGGGTGATCTCAAGGGGACCTACGCTCGTGCCGATCTGTTTCCGGAGATCTCATACACCCTTCCCGGCCCGACTTGGCTGACGGTCACCCCCAGCGTAGGCGGCAGGGTCACCTGGTACAGCTCCCGCTACACCGATGATCGCAAGTCCTTCGATGAGACGCCGATATCGAGAGTCTACGCCCTGGGTCGATTGGACCTGGTGGGTCCATCCTTTTCCCGAATCTTTGATCTGGACAACGACAAGGGCACAAAGGTCAAGCATCTGGTCGAGCCGCGGCTGACCTACCAATACCTTTCGGATCCCGGGGATGACATGGATTTGATTCCCCTCTTCGACGAAGTGGATTCGACGCTGATTACAAACCGGGCCACCTTGACCTTGGCCAATCGTCTTTATGTCAAGTCAAGAAAGAACCCCAGCGCCCGCGAAATTGCCTCGCTGGATTTCTTCCAGACCTATTCGTTCTCAGACCCTTTGAGCTACGGGGCCGACGGCGTGACTTCACAGAAGAGTCCCTATGGCGTTGCCTTGCGGGTCGTTCCCGTCACGGGAACCGCGGTCGATGCCCGAGCCTCTTTTGACGCTTTGACCAACAAGTTGCGCTCGACTTCCCTGTCGGCTTCAATGTTCATGCCCTCGTACAATGTTGGGATGACCTGGTACGACGGTTATTCGGTGACGACGGGCGAGAAGACCTCATCACAGGCTCAGGTGCGGTTCGGGCTGAAAAAGGTTGATTTCCCACTCTCCTTCGATGTCCATATTGCCTACGATGTGGAAAAATCCTTGCTCCAGCAACAGCGCTACGGCCTTGGCTGGAAGGGAAGTTGTTGGGGTGTGCGGGCAGAGTACCGGGATCTGAAATCGGCAACCTATCCGGCCAAGGACTATCGACTGATAATCTCTCTCAAAGGCATCGGAGAATTGCCTGCGATCAAGGGGTCCTTGGGTCCATAGCCCCTCAGGAAGCGTCCGAAACGATGATTTTCGTCAGGGCCTTCGTGTCAGATTTCGGTTCGCCAACCGACCTCAGGGCGTGCAAAGCGCGTTGCGTCATGCTTTCCTGGAAGGTACGATATTCCATTGGACTGTGGGCCGTCTGGAGGAATTCGGAGGTCAATTTCAGGATTTCGGCCTCCCCTGTGTCCAGGTGGGCACGAAAGCCGCCATCACGATTGACCAGTGGTGTCAGGTTGAGATACTCGTTCTTGTGGCCTTCTGAAAAGGGGCGCACGATCTTCTTGATGCGGAGACTTTCGGCCCACATCGCTGCGTCGGGTTCACCCTGGGAGAGCACATCGGGGCAGGACTGTGCCTCCACCCAGAGCGGTACGGCGACTGCGCACAGCGGTTCGCCGGGCAAAACCCACATGGTAGCCACCGAATCACCCACCCCGGGTTGTCGACCCTCAATGACCACGGTTGCTGAAGTGTGGTACTTGTCAATGCTGTCTCGGGTGGAGATCCAGACCGGTTTGTCCGCCGAAACCAGGGCCATCTCCTCCCAGGTTGGCCTTCGCATCAAGGCATGACCGATGTCGCGAGAGAATTTTGTAAGGATCGTTTCAAAGGGAATCTTGGAGCCCCCGAGGTCCTCAAAGAGGGTCGTCGCACGCTCAAAACGGAGATAGCCGCCACCTTCACCCTCCTCGCCGGTGCGGGCGAAGTTGGTGTTCACCAGGTAGCCTGCCGCCATATCAGCCGTGTCGAGCATTGAAAAACCGTGGTTGTGGGCCTCGAAGATGGCGGCACGGCCCTGGGCGTCGATCACGCCGAAGTTTGCAAGACTGCCCAGGTGCTTCCCCTGGTTGGCCTTGAGGTACGAGGCAAAGTCATCCACCGTGCGACAGGTTCTGAGGGCGTCGGCCATGATCGTCCCCTCGAGATCCTTGGCCTCACCGGCAACATCGGGAAGGTTGTAGGCCACCGTATTCATGATTGCGAAGCCTTCGGAATTCAGGCCGGCAAAACAGCGTCGACCCGAAGGATCGTCACCGTTGACCAGGGCCAAATAGGTGAAGGGCTGCTCATCCACGAATACTACCCGGTTCGAAAGAATATTCGTGTCGCGGTTCTTCCACAGGATGGGTGCACCCGATGTGGTGGCCGTCGGCCCAACAACCGCCGACGTGCACTCCTCTCGCTGAGCAAAGACCGGTTCGGCCAGCATCGTCAGTGTGACCAAGGCGATCCCGACGGTCTGTGTTATGACCTGTTGTCTTCTCATCTGACCTCCCTGCCGTTCGGCGTTCATTATAGGCCAGGAGGGTGGAGCGTATCGTTTATCATGAGACCGGGAACAAGGAGGTGGAGATGCGTGCTCGAACGTTCGTAATATTGTTGATTGTGATTCTGGCCTTTGTTTTTGTTGGAGCGTCCGGGGTCGAGGCGAAGACCAGAGGACCGAAAGTTGCCACCGGTCCGATGGATGACGGCACTCTCGACCCCTTTTTCTTCGGTAAGGGTCTGGAGTTTTGTGAAGTCGACAAGCTCGATTACCTGTGGGTCAAGGAGGGTTTCTCTTTTCCAGGGCAAACGCTCCACTTCGTCTCATGGCCGGAGCCCGTTTTTCGGGGAGAGTCGGCCGAGGATCGTGACGAGGAAGATCAGCGGCTGGCACGAATGCTCAATGGTGAAATGGCACGATCATTTTCCAAGATTTTCGGCGATGAGATCAGGGGTGTAACCACCTCCTTGGAAGCAGGAAACGTGGTGGTCGAGGGTCGGATCATCGACTGTAGTACGGGTAACTCGACTGCGAAAATCCTGGTCGGCTTTGGGGCCGGGTCCGGCAATACCACGATTGATCTCAAGTTCACCGATCGCGAGAGCGGGGAGTTGCTCGTTGCGATGCACCATAGGGTGGTCAGCGGAACCAGCTGGTCAACCACCGAAGGTAAATTCACCAAGTGGATTTCGAAGCTCGCACGGGAAATCAACAAGGATGGGCTCGGCAAACTCTATGCGGACGGCGACCCGACAAACAAGTGAAACCTAAATTGAGTGATTCTCATCGGCGACCTGCGTCAAGTCCTTGGACCCTGGATACTTTCAAAAAGCCTCGACAGACAAATAGGTATGCCTACGTTTTTTTCAAGCACCAGAGCCTCAAGGACTTGACGCATCTCATTCGCCAGAATCGCTCAAGTTAGGTGAAAGCAAACCCGGGATGCCTACACTCGCTTGGTGGATGCCCCCTTTTTCAATTGACCCTTGGGCAGCCGGCCCTCGCGCATCAACGCCCGGCGGAGGATGAACTCCACCTGGGCGTTGACCGACCGCAGGTCGTCCCGTGCCCAACGCCTGAGTGCGTTGAGGACCTCGGGATCGACCCGCAAGAGAAAGGCTTCGCGCTTGTTCACTTTATGCCGGGCTCCTATGTATAGAGCGAGCCCGTGTTGACAACCGGTTGGGTGTGGCGGTCGCTGCATAGCACGACCAGTAAATTGGAAACCATGGCGGCGCGGCGCTCGTCGTCGAGCTCAACGATGTGCTGTTCGGCCAGTTGGTTGAGGGCCATCTCCACCATTCCAACCGCTCCTTCGACGATCTTGGTCCGCGCCGCAACGACGGCCTGGGCTTGTTGCCGCTGAAGCATGGCCGCGGCAATCTCTGGAGAGTAGGCGAGATGGCTAATCCGGGCCTCGATCACCTTGACTCCGGCCTTGTCCAGTCGCTCCTGGATATCGCCCTCGAGCTGGCCGCAGATATCGTCGGGATTGCCGCGTAGCGAGACCTCGTGATCCTCGCTGTCGTAAGGGTGACGGCTGGCCAGGCTTCGCAGGGCTGCCTCGCTCTGGACCGCGACGAAGTCCTCGAAGTCATCCACCTCGAAGAGCGCCTCTGCGGTGTTGACCACCCGCCAGACCACCACGGCCGAGATCTCGATGGGGTTGCCGTCGCGATCGTTGACCTTGGAGGGGCGCCCTGAGGTCCGGGTCGCCTTCTGCAGCACCTTGCCGGTCTCGCTCTTCTGTTCGGGGGTGTGGACCGATCCGGTCTCGAAGTTCCGCACACGTAGCGAGATCTTCTTCTTCGAGAAAAACGGATTGACCCAGAAAAATCCAGATTTCAACACTGAGCCCTTGTAGGTGCCGAAGAGCAGGAGCGCTCGCGCTCGGTTGGGAGCAATGGCCATGTAGCCGAAAAGGCAAATGAATGCCGTGACGAAGAGCAGCACGCCGAGCACGATCCTTAGGATGTAGCCTGGGCCATCCGCGTGGTTGATGCCGACCAGGCCTGTGATGAAGAAAAAAGGACCGGCTAGTGCCAGTGCGATGTTGAAGATCAGTGGAAACCAACCTGAGAGCGGGCGATATGTCTTTTCTTCGACCATGTGAAACCTCCAATGATGTCATAATGATATCATACTGAAATCATGGAAAAAGGTTTCAAATCTTTCAAAGTGAACGCCAAATGACCCGCTCAGCTGGTACCGAACTTCTGCACCGGCTCGGGGCTCTGCTGAGGTAGACTCTGGTTCTTTGTTGAGGTGTTCACAGGAGGCAGCAGATGTATTGGAACTGGAAAACAGGCGGCGTAATCCTCGGTCTGACATTCTTTCTGGCCGTCGCCCTGGTCAAACCTATCGGGGTTTCAACGCAATTCGTCATTGCAGATGGCATCGTGGCCGGCGCCGTCAATCCTGATTTGGTGCAGCGGGATGACCAGGCAAAGTCGGGATTTCGCAGTACTAACGCCTACCTGAATAAGTCTGGCGGGAAGTATGCGAAATCGGTCGCCAATCCGGTTAACTATGGGTTCATTTTCGTCATATTCATGGCCGTCGGCGGCCTGCTCGGTCATCTGATGGACCGAAACCGCCGCCCCGGTTTCCCGGATTCGCCCATACCAGACGTACATGTTCAACGATTCGGTCATAGCAGGACCTTGAGATTCGCCCTTGCCTTTTTTGGTGGCGTCATCGTTCTTGCCGGCGCCCGGCTTGCCGGTGGTTGCTCAAGCGGCCATATGATGTCCGGCATCATGCAGACGTCCGTCAGCGGCTATGTCTTCGCGGCAGCTGCTTTCCTGGCTGCCATACCCACCGCGATGTTGATCTACAGGCGATAGGGAGGTGGCGATGCAGATCTTGATGGCAGTCATACTTGGTGCCCTCTTCGGTTTTGTTCTACAGCGAATCGGTGCGGCCGATCCCGACAAGATCATCGACATGTTGCGCCTGCGGGATCCCCACCTGATGAAGACCATCCTCACAGGCATCGGCGTTGGCTCTATCCTGCTGTTCATCGGCCTGGCTCTCGGCCTTGTCGACAGTGGACACCTCAGTGTCAAGACAATGGACTGGAGTGTTGTTTTTGGCGGCGCTCTGATGGGAGTTGGTTGGGCGATCTCCGGCTATTGTCCGGGAACAGGGGTCGCCGCTACCTTCTCCAAAGGACTCGATGCACTTTTCTTCCTATTGGGCGGTCTTACAGGAGCCGGAATCTACACTCTCCTGTACGGATCATTGGCCGATACCTTTCTCATGAACCCGCTCTTTGGCGGCAAAATGACCCTGGCTCAGACGGGTATCTATTCGGCCCTTCTGCCAAAGATCCCGGGTTGGATCCCGGCCGTCATCATCGGTGTCCTATTCATCGTCGGCACTATCCTCCTCCCGAAGACGGATTCAGAGCCGGTGAACTCCAGAGATTCACATGTCTGAGAAGGCAGATCCAGCCCCACATCGGAGAGGGCCTGGTGACATGGCTGCTGTTGGGCCTTCCGCCGGGACCCGGCGCCGGGCTGTATCTTGGTCAATAAGACGGACCGGAACAACAAGAGACAACAACAATTCGTTCGACGAATTGCTGGCGGAGGGAAAGGGATTCGAACCCTTGGAGACTTGCACCTCACTGGTTTTCAAGACCAGCGCCTTCGACCACTCGGCCATCCCTCCGTGTCGAACCAGGCCTGGATCGGAGCCCAGGTTGGGCAACACTTTACAGGTAACGGGGGAATACGTACAATACCGATCCCACTCGGTGAGGTGCTGGAGTGGTCGAACAGGGCCGCCTGCTAAGCGGCTGTCCGTGGAAACGCGGACCGAGGGTTCGAATCCCTCCCTCACCGCCATACGATTCACGCCGCCTTCGGGGCGGCGTTTTTTGGAGATATCATGAGTGATACCGTCAGAACACGAATTGCACCTTCACCTACGGGCGATCCCCACGTCGGCACGGCCTACGTCGCGTTGTTCAATTACGCCCTGGCCAAGAAGCATGGCGGCCAGTTCATCCTTCGCATCGAGGACACCGATCGGGTCCGGTCCAATACGGCCAGCGAAGAGATGATCTTCGAGGCCCTGCGGTGGTTGGGTTTGCAGTGGGACGAGGGGCCGGATATCGGTGGCCCATGTGGGCCCTACCGGCAGAGTGAACGGTCAGAGATCTATACGGAACATGTGGAGAAACTGGTGGCCTCGGGAGATGCCTACCCGTGCTTTTGCACCCGGGAACGCCTGACCGAGCTTCGGGCCCACCAGCGCGAGAACAAGCTGGCCCTTGGATATGACGGCCACTGCCGCTCTATAGCTCCTGAAGAATCCGCCACCCGGCGTTCAGCCGGCGAGGAACACGTTATCCGCCTGGCGATGCCCTCAGAGGGCGAGAGCACGGTCATCGATCTCTTGAGAGGCGAAATCACAATCGACAACGCCCAGGTCGACGACCAGGTGCTCGTCAAGTCGGACGGCTTCCCGACCTACCATCTGGCCAATGTGGTTGACGACCATTTGATGGGCATCACCCACGTCATCCGGGCCGAAGAGTGGATCTCCTCATTGCCCAAGCATGTCCGTCTGTACGAGGCTTTCGGCTGGGAGCTGCCGGTCTTCTGCCACCTGCCCCTGCTGCGCAACGCCGACAAGTCGAAGATCTCCAAACGCAAGAACCCGGTCAGCCTCAATCACTTCAAGAGGGCTGGTTTTCTGCCGGAGGCGATGCTCAATTATTTGGCCCTGATGGGTTGGACGATGCCGGATGAGCGCGAGGAGTTTTCGATTGCGGAGTTCATTTCGGAATTGACGCTGGAACGGATTTCCCTCGGCGGACCAGTCTTTGATCTGCAGAAGCTGACATGGCTCAACGGCAAGTACATCCGGGAACTCGAAGGAAAAGAACTGCTCGAACGCCTCAAGACTCAGTGGCTGTCGGATGAATATCTTTTGAAGGTGCTGCCACTGGCGCACGAGCGGATTGAAACGCTGCAGGATTTTTTCTCATATGCTGCCTTCTTTTTCACCGGTGATGTCGAGTATGACGAAAAGGCCCGCACGAAACTCCTCGCCAAAGGCAAGAACGGCCCCCAAACGGCCAAGCTCTTTCGCGGACTCCTGGAGGATTTTCTGGAGCCAATCCTGGTCTGGACGGTCGACAGTGTGGAGGATGCCATGCGCCGGTTCTGTGAGAAAACCGAGGTTACGCCTAAAGAGGTTTTCATGCCTGTTCGGATTGCCGTCACCGGCCGTACGGCGACACCGCCCCTGTTCGACACGATGGCGGTCTTGGGCAAAGAGGTCTGCCGCAGCCGGATACGTCGGGCCATTGAAGTGTTAAGGACCGTAAAATGAGCGATTCTCGGTGGCGATCTGCACCAAATCCTCGGCCTCTGGACACCTGCAAAAAGCCTCGACATACTCCCGGTATGCCTGCGTTTTTTGCAGGCACCAGAGTCTCGAGTTTTCAGCCCATCTCGTCCGCCAGAACCACTCACCTTAGGTTCCGAGGAGCCATCAAATGAACGACGAGACGAAGACCAAGGAAGCAGCCGAGAGTGTTGATTTCATCAGACGGCAAGTTGCGGCGGATATAGAGGCCGGCGTCAACGACGGGCGGGTCCTGACTCGCTTCCCGCCCGAGCCCAACGGCTATCTCCACATTGGCCACGCCAAGGCGATTTGCATCAGCTATGGCATCGCCGGGGAGTACGGCTTCACGCCCAATCTTCGATTCGACGACACCAACCCGATCAAGGAAGAAGACGAGTACGTCGATGCCATCAAGCGGGATATCGCCTGGTTGGGCTTTGACTGGGGCTCAAACGAGTTCTTCACGTCGGATTATTTCGGCCAACTCTTCGAGTGGGCCCAGCTCCTGATCACGAAGGGCAAAGCCTACGTCTGTGATCTGGCGGGTGACGAGGTCAAAGCGACCCGGGGGACCCTGACCGAAGCCGGCAGCCCCAGCCCCTTTCGCGATCGGTCGGTCGAAGAGAACCTTGATCTCTTCCGGCGCATGAAGGCCGGCGAGTTCCCCGACGGCAGCCGCACACTGAGAGCCAAGATCGACATGGCTGCGCCCAACCTCAATCTTCGGGATCCGGTGATGTACCGGATTTTGCATGCCGATCACCATCGGACTGGGGCCGAATGGTGCATTTATCCGATGTATGACTGGGCCCACGGCCAGTCGGATGCCATCGAGAAGATCACGCATTCTCTGTGCTCGCTTGAGTTCGAGAACCACCGGCCGCTCTATGAGTGGTATCTCGAAGCGATCGGCATCGAGAGCGGGCCGCGTCAGATCGAGTTTGCCCGCCTCAACCTCAACTACACGATGATGTCGAAAAGAAAACTCCTGCAACTGGTCGAAGAAGGCCTTGTCGGAGGCTGGGATGACCCACGAATGCCGACCCTTTCCGGTCTGCGTCGTCGCGGCTACACGCCGGAGAGCATTCGGACCTTCGCCGAGAAGGTTGGGGTTGCCAAGAGGGACAGCGTCGTCGACATCGCCCTGCTGGAGTGGGCCATCCGTGACCATCTCAACACGACGGCGCCCCGGGTAATGGGAGTTCTGCGGCCGCTCAAGGTGGTCATCGAGAACTACCCCAAAGATCAGGTCGACGAGTTTAATGCCCCGTACCTGCCCGACGATCATGAACGCATGGGTACCCGCAAGGTTCCCTTTTCTCGGGAAATCTGGGTGGAGCAGTCGGATTTCATGGAGGAGCCTCATCGGAAGTTCTGGCGTCTCGCGCCGGGTCGGGAGGTGCGCCTGCGCTGGGCCTACCTGGTGACCTGCACCGATGTCGTCAAGAATGACGAGGGCGAGGTAATCGAAGTTCGCTGCACCTACGATCCCGAGAGCCGTGGCGGTAGCGCTCCCGATGGGCGCAGGGTCCGGGGCACGATCCACTGGGTCTCGGCCCGGCACGCCCTCGACGCCGAAGTGCGGCTCTACGACCGACTGTTCGTTGACCCCAATCCGGGCGCCGGAGGGGCCGATTTCAGGGAGCAGCTCAATCCGGAAAGTCTCGAGGTCCTGACCGACGCCAAGGTCGAACCCAGCCTGGCCACGATCGATAATGAATGCCGAGTGCAGTTCGAGCGACAGGGCTATTTTGTTACGGATATGGTGGACCATCAACCCGGCAAGCCGGTCTTCAACCGGACCGTGCCCCTGAGGGACTCGTGGGCAAAGATCGCGAAGAAAAAGTAGGGACTGGGAGCGCCTTGGCGTCACCGGCCAAAGCTCTGAGCGCGGTCCGTATTGGCCCTTTGAGTTCACGAGTGAGCTTCTGGCGGTTTGAGTGGCCAATCCGGCCGCGCCCAGAGCTTATAGCGCTTCGCGCTGGTAGTTGAAAAGACAGTTTCTACGGCTGAATCCGCATCGATGTGCTGTTGAATTGTGGAGGCGGGCGTCTCGCCCGCCGGGCTGATTATTTCTATCCCCCGGTGCGCGAATGCGCACCCTTAGCGAGAAGTGCGGCCGGATTGGCCACTGTTCGGCTTCAATTCACGACCATCCAATATTGGCCAATACGGACCGCAGTTCTCGCTTTAGAACCGACTCAGAACTTTCAGAGCCTCCTCAACATCCGCTTCGGTATGGGCCGCATTGATCTGCACCCGGATGGTGTCGTCTCCTTTGGGTACGACCGGGAAGGCCAGGCCGACGACTAAGACGCCGTTGTCGAAGAAGTGGCGGACAAGGCTCTTGGTGCGTTCGGTGTCCCTGACCAGCAAAGGCACGACCGGATGGGGACCGTCGATCGTCTCCCAGCCGAGGTCGGTGATGCCTTGACGAAATTGGGCCGTTCGAGCTTTGAGGTGCGTCAGCAAGTTGAGGCCCTCTGGGCTGTCGGTGATCTCCAATGCCTTGGATGCGGCGGCACAATCGGCGACGCTCAGAGGGTTGGTATAGATGTAGGTGTCGGCCTTTTGACGGATGGCCTCGGTCAGTTCGGCTGAGCCGGCAACAAAGCCGCCGTTGACCCCGAAGGCCTTGCCGAAAGTGCCGACGGTGATGTCTGCTGGTTGGCTGCAGTAATCCTCGGTGCCCCGGCCGATCGCACCGTAGGCGCCGATGCCGTGAGAGTCGTCAACGACGGTGACAAGACCCATGGGGAACCGGTCACGATGGGGTTTGCAGCGACGGTGAATCTCGCCAAGAGGCGCGTTGTCGCCGCGCATTGAGAAGATGCCGTCGAAGATGACGACGACCCGCTCCATGCCTTTGGGAACTCCTTCCAGGCATCGCTGGAGGTCGTCCATGTCGTTGTGGGCGTAGATCGCCTTGTTCTCCCGGGGAACGCCCGCGATGCGCATCGCCCGGATGATCGAGTTGTGGTTGAGGGCGTCGCCGACCCAGTAGGTCTTCGGCCCACTAACGGCCAGGCTCAAGCCCAGGTTTGCGGTGTAGGCCGAGTTGAAAATCTTGGCGGACTCCTTGCCGGTGAAGGCGGCGACGCGCTCTTCGAGTTCAACGTGATGAGAGAAGGTTCCGTCGATGAAACGAACCGCGCCGGGACCGACGCCGAAATCATGGGTGGCCTGATCGGCGGCCTGCATCACCGCTGGATGGTGGGAGAGGCTGAGGTAGGAGTTGGAGTTCATTCGGATGAAGGCAAGGTCCGAGTCCTTGAGGCGGTAGCGAGGGCCTCGTGTGCCCTGGGGCGGCTCGTAGCCGACGATGATCCGTTCCGGCGCCTTGGCACGCCCTTCATCTTTAAGTTGTTCGACCTCAGTGACCAGGGCCTGATTGAGTTTTTCCAGAGTCATAAACCACCTCCTGCAAGGGCGAAAGGGTACCATTACCCCGGAGCGTGGACCGTATTGGCTCTCTGGGATTATCGATTGAATGAGGGGCGGAGTGAGTGCAATCCGATCCACACTCCGAGGTTTTGCGCTACGCGCATGGGATTTTTGGAGAGGGTGCTGCATGAACTCAAAACCAGTCCACGGTACGAGAGTTGGGCTCATGAAACGGTTGGCGTTGTCGCTTCTGTCACTGCTGGTCCTGTTCCTTCTCTTCGAGGGGGTGTTGCGGGTCCGGGAGGTTGGAAAACGCCGGGAGATTCTGGCTGGGCGGTCCGATGCGGATCTGGGGACGGTTCGGGCAGATCCTCCCCTCCTCTACACACTCAAGCCCGGATGGCACGATGTCTTGAACAGCCACGGCTTCCGCGATGTCGAGCGTTTGAAAACCAAAGCCGACGGTGTATGGCGGCTGGCGGTCGTCGGAGACAGCGTCACGATGCAGCTAACGTTGCCCCGAGAGAAACTCTACGTCCGCCGCCTTGAGCACTTCCTGCAGGAGGCTTTTCCGGGGAGCGGAATCGAGTGTCCGACCTTTGGAGTGACCGGTTATTGTGCGGCTCAAGAGCTGGCTTTGATGCAGGACACGGTACTTGATTTTGATCCGGATGCCATCCTCTGGCAGTTTCACCTCAACGATGCGTCCGATCCGGTGATCGACGGGGATAACGGAGGTCTGGGGCGTTACTATGCGCGGCCCCGGTCCCAGGTGTGGGCAACTCTCAGTCGGAAGATGGATCATGTTCTCAAGAAGAGGTTTCTTCGCCGTCATTTTCAGGGGTTGGAGCAACGTGATTTGCAGCTTCAGGCCTGGAACTGGGACGATATGGGAAGGGTGATCGAACAGGTCCACGAGCTGTCCATGTCCCGGGAGATTCCGGTCTTCGTCGTCCTGTTCCCGTCCTTTCCCGAAGGCGGCGACTGGGGGCGGTACACAGAGGCCGAGATGCGGTTCTACGGGACTCTTGTCGGACGATTCGAGTCCATAGGTTTTCCGACCCTGGACCTGATGCCGGTCTTCAAACGCCTTCCAGTCTCGGAACTCCAGCGGGAACCCGGAGATTTCTGGCATCCCAACGCCCGGGGCCACCGGGTCATGGCCCGAGCAATTTCACGGTGGTTGGTCGAGGAGGATTTGGTGAGAGACTGCGCGCCTTAGTCACTCATCCACGAACAACTTCGAAGGTTGAAGAATTTTAGGCTGACAGCTGATAGCTGACGACTGAGAGCCACCCGGCGGGCCGGTCTGGCTCCTTTTGGTTCCGGCCCACCGGGTCAGTACACCCAGCGGAGTTCGAGCATCACGGTGCGCCGAAGTACGTCACCAAATACGTGCTGTTGCACTTCCTTG
>Ga0164318_10004588_pt1 | contig 13298 bp, 11 predicted proteins | sample GuaBasSedimGuay9_FD_113734 | JGI IMG/M metagenome (GOLD analysis project Ga0164318, IMG submission 113734) | Subseafloor sediment microbial communities from Guaymas Basin, Gulf of California, Mexico - Guay9, Core 4571-4, 0-3 cm | ecosystem: Environmental > Aquatic > Marine > Hydrothermal vents...
ACCCATGGTACCCTGAACATGATAACCCGTTCCGGTTCCGTAATACGCTCAAGGATGGCCAGCTTCCGATAATGCGGATTCCTGTCCAGCACCGGTTTCACCGTTTCGAGAACCTCTTCCACGGCCTGGTGAAATTCCTTCTCCATAGGATCACGCGATGTAATCAATTCCATGATATTCGACATATATATCCTCCCTTATCTAACAAAATTGCCTTACGATTTCCGGCATCCTTCAAGTACCGATAAGGTATGTTTTCTCGGTTCATCCGACTAAAACGTCATTTCAAAAAATTAGCAAATTCTATTTTCTTGTTGGCAAAATCGCGGACGGCCCTTCTTAACATTTCCAGCTCGTTGAAAAGTGTAAAACCCAAAATTATCACCTCAGGTCCAACGTTCGCGTGTTATAATATCAATATCTGCGAAAGTCGCAAGAGCCCTTCGCGGATGGTTGTCTCGTCCGCCACGAAGGAAAAACGAATGCAGCGATCTTCTCCAAAAGCCTGGCCGGGGATGGAGGCGATTCGCCATTTTTCAAGCAGGTAGTCACAAAAACCCACCGAGTCGGTAACGCCGTCCACCTTTTCATACAGCCGGCTGACATCGGCAAACAGGTAAAAGGCGCCCGTTGGCTTGAAGGTCCTGATGCCATCGATTGCCGTTAACCCCTCGAACATCAGGTCGCGTCGTTTTTCAAAGGATTGTCGGAATGACTCAATCAAGTTAGCATCGGTCTTCAAGGCATGAGCAAGGGCTTTCTGGGAGATGGATCCTGCACACGAAGTGGCCTGGCCCTGGATTCTCGTGGCCGCCCGGATGACTGCTTCCGGACCCAAGGCGTACCCGATCCGCCAGCCGGGCATCGAATAAGTCTTGGATGCGCTGTTAATGATGATCACGCTCTCGGTTATGTGTGGTGCAACCATCAGGAGGTTGACGAAGGACTTCCCGTCGTAGACAAATTTCTCGTAGACATCATCCGAGACCACCAGAATACCGGCTGCCTCAACCACTCCGGCCAGAGCAGTCAGTTCTCTAGCCGTGTAGACGGCACCTGTCGGATTAGAGGGAGAGTTCAAGATGAGAAGTTTCGTCTTCGAAGTAATGGCTCCGGCCAATGCGTCTGGCGAGATTTTATAGTTGTCTTCAAGGCGCGTGTTCAGGATAAGCGGAACACCCCCGGATAGTTTCACCATGTCCGGGTAGGAAAGCCAATACGGGCTGGGAATTACCACCTCATCACCGGGATCCAAAACCGCTTGAAAGATATTGTGCAGGGCATGTTTCCCACCATTCGATACCAAAACCTGTTCCGGGTTGTATGACAAGTTCTGTTCGGCATGGTATTTTTCTATAATTGCCGCTTTGACCTCCGAGATACCGCCTGCTGCAGTATATTTGGTGAACCCTTCTTCAATGGCAGTGACCGCCGCTTGTTTGATGCTGTCCGGGGTGTCAAAGTCCGGCTCACCGGCGGAAAAATTCAACACATCAATCCCTTCCGCCCTCATTTTTTTTGCTTTGGCTGAAATGGCGAGTGTGATGGAAGGCTTTATGATTTGTGCTCTTTCAGACAGAATTCTTTCCATTTCCCAACGCTCCCGCAATCACTGTATTCTTACTGCCCAAAAACATATTTGAATCAAACGAATACCTTTTCAATTACGGCGAGCGCTGTCTCATATATCGCTTTCTTGAATCGCAAATTTAGCGCTGCCTTGAGCATATCCATAGTCAATATCTTTTTTTGCTGGGCCAGAACCGCCAGAGCGGCCAATGCCCAGTCCGGGGACTTGATCTTCCTGGCTCTAAAATCTATTTCGGTGACGGCTGCCTGACATGGCGACAACTCAATGCCTGCTGCTTTAATGACCAACGCTTCAGGTGAAAGATGTTCAAGCATTTTCATGCGGCGTTTCACACCTTCTGGAGCCAGGGCAATGACGACCGCAGGGTTTTCGATCCCCGTATATTCAATCTCCTCATCGGAAAGAATAATTTCGCTGACCGAATGGCCCCGCATGACCGTAATCGGATAATCGTTTTTCTGGGTGGCGTGACAGCCTGCCGATGCACCTGCCAGACACACCAGTTCTCCTGCAGTAATAATGCGCTGGCCCGCGCCTCCCAGGATAATCACTTCCCTGCGGCCGGATTGAGGTGCTGCACATGTTACTGCAATGGGAACTGGATCTGATGGGACTTTCTGCCTTGCGGCCTCCCGACGGTAAGCCTTCCCGTATTCCATCCTCGCGTTTTTGGACGTGAAATCAGTCAGTTCGGGTAACTGCGCCAGGTTTGCCTTGATGTTTTTTGGTGTCAATTTATTGCGCCGGGTGTAGCGACCGGGACAGATACCCCAGATATCCAGCAGCGAAAACCCATCGTATGTGATGGCCTCTTTGAGCTTTGCGACAAAATCCTTCTGGTAGGTAGATACTCGCGACACCATTGGCGCTCCGGCAGCGCCGGCCACTTGGCAGATATCAACCGGTTTTTCCAGTTTGTTCAGGAAGCCGGAAGCGACCACCGCATCATGGGGTGTGGTGGATGAACACTGCCCGCCGGTCATGCCATAGTTAAAGTTGTTTAAAACCAGCAGAGTCAAATCGATATTGCGCCGGCAGGTGCTCAATACATGGGCTCCGCCGATACCCAGCCCGCCGTCGCCCATGGTAACAATCACCTTGAGTTCCGGTCGTGCCATCTTGATTCCCGTGGCGTACGTAAGAGCCCTGCCATGCAGGCCATGCAGGGCATGGGTATTGAAAAACGTGTCGAGGAGACCGGAACATCCGATATCAGTGACGATGGCCACGTCTTTGCCGGCAAATCCCATCTCGATCAAAGCCTGGTCCAGCGCATGAAGGACACGATCGTGGGAACAACCCGGACAAAAAACAGGAGGTCGATTGCTGTTTAAGAGACTATCCATTTTGAATCACCTCCATGATCTGGCCGGGTTTGATCATCTCCCCGTTCATCTGCCCCAAAAAAACGATTTCTTTGCCCGTCAACACCTGCTGGAGTTCCCTGACATACTGTCCGAGATTCATCTCGGCTATGACCACGCGTTTGTAAGGAGCTGCTTTTTCACGAATCAATGCTTCGGGGACGGGCCACAGCGTCTTCAGGACCAACAAAGAGGCTGATTGGTCGCTTTGGTGCAGTTTCTTCACAGCCACTTTAGCTGCTCGGGCCGTCACTCCATATGCTATCACTAATGTATCGGCGCCAGGCACCACGTATTCATCATGGAATGTGAATTTGGAAATGTTCGTCTTGATTTTAGCGTCGAGCCGTTCCTGCACCTTCTCAATTTGTTCAGGATCGGTGGTGATATAGCCGTCGGGTCCATGCGTCGATGAGGTCTGTCGAACCAAAATGGTAGTGCCGATGGCAAGAAAATCGGGAACCAACTGGCCCTCCTTTACGGCAAAAGGCAAGAAAGACGCATCCGCGTCAGCCACTTTACGTTCCGCAACCGGTGGCAGATCCAATGCTTCCAAATCCACGGTCTCCCGGGTCATGGAGATTTCCTTGTTCGCAGCCACGAAAACCGGGCACCGGTACTTCTCGGCTAGGTTAAATGCCTGCACGGTAAGCACATAGCAGTCCTTTACATTCACCGGAGCCAGTACAATTACCGGTAATCCACCGCTGTTACCCCATCGCAGGAATTGAATATCTCCATCGGCCCCTCTGGTTGCGGACCCGGTGGATGGTCCCAGACGCTGGACATCGATGATGACGATGGGGATCTCGCTGCCGATCGCAAACGAGATCTGTTCGCTGTACAGGCTGATGCCGGGACCTGAAGTCGCCGTCATGCACTTCATCCCGGCCATGGCCGCCCCGAGGCAAAAACCGATGGATGCGATCTCATCTTCACCCTGCATACAAATGCCGCCCTTGGGTGGCAATAGCTTGAGCATGGTATTGTATATGGTTGTGGCAGGTGTGATGGGGTAGCCTGCAAAAAAATTGCACCCTGCGGCTGCAGCTCCCCGACCGATGGCTTCGTTGCCTTCCATGAGACTTATTCCCATGAATTAAAACCTCCGAGAAAATATTTTCTGTGTCTGATATGATTTTTGCACTGAAAGAAATAGGTTTGTTTCACCATGGTCCCAGTCTTTCATCTCACTGATAAACTTCCCATCGACCTCTATGAGATGAAGCCGATCAGCTGAGGCCAAGTTCCTTCAGTCGCGCCTGTTTGGGAATGCCGTCAGATGTCCAGTTTTGTTCCTGGTAGTATTCATCTAGCATTTCTGCCAGATGACAGACCATGCCTTTCGCCGGACCAGTAGGCATTGGCTCGTCAGTAAGCCGTTTGGGTAAGGTATCATCCTTGCGGGAAAAACCTGCTTTGTTTAGAAAAAGCCGCTCAGCAGTAATAATGCGCTCGCCGGCCCGCAACAGTTCATCGAGGGTGTAATCAGCGCCAGTGGCGGCATTTAAATATTCCATAATACCCGTTGGTGGTACATCAAGACTTTTTTCGGTCAAATTTCGTACAGCAAAAAAGATGCAAAGGCCAACTGAATCAATGATAGCTGAAAGGTCTTGAAAAGATTTAGTTAGTTTTGCCTTTCCTTTCCACTCATGAGGATCCACAGGTTTCGGTATTCCAAATAGCTCGAAGTAAGCCGGATCGCCGCGCATGTGGGAACCTCCGATCGGCGAGGTGGCATATGCCAATCCCATGGCCTGAGCGCCACGGGGCTCATATCCTGGAAACTCCTGTTTTTTGGAGACAATGGCAAGCTCGGAATGTCCATAGCGACTGGCCAGACGATAACTACCTTCAGCCAACTTGTCACCAAAGCCTTCGCGATATCCGGTCATACGTGTTAGTTCTACCAGCGCTTCGGCATCACCCCATTTCAAAGATCGTCCAATTTCGTCTTCGGGAAGGAAGCCGCGGTCAACCAATTCCATTGCGCAGGCGATGGTAGCTCCCATGCTAATAGTATCCATTCCAAGTTCATTGCAGAGGTAGTTGGCTTTGGTAATTGCTGCCAGGTTATCAATCATGCAGTTGGAGCCCATGGCATAGATGGTCTCATATTCGGGACCTTCTCCCTCGCCTGCGAATTCCTGATTGCTGACCTTTGTTTTCCGACCACAACCGATTGGGCAGCCATAGCAGGCCGAATTCTTGACCAGAAAATTCTCCGTCAGTCGCTCGCCCTGGATGTTCTCCCATCCCTCAAAGGTGCCCTGCTGCCAATTCTTGGTCGGCAAAACACCAAAGTTTTGGGTAGCCGCCACTACTCCTGCCGTCCCGTTAATTGTTAAACCTAATGGAGTTTCGCTTACTTCTTTTTTGAATCGATCCAGGATTTGCTTGTTAAGCGTCTTAAAGCCAATTTTATCGGCCAGAGAAATTTTGCCCTTGCCGCGCACAACGACCGCCTTCAGATTCTTGCTCCCCATCACGGCACCGACACCTGACCGCCCGGCAGCACGATCCCGGTCATTCATAATGGATGCAAATAATACCCGTCTTTCTCCAGCAGGGCCGATGCAGGCAATTCTGGCCTTCGTATCAGTCTCCTGAAGAAGCAAGTCTGTTGTATCGTGGGTATTCTTACCCCAAAGGTGGCTAGCTTCACGGAGTTCGGCTTTTCCCTGCTCAATCCATAAGTACATCGGTGATTCTGCCCGTCCCATAAACACTATCCCATCAAAGCCGCTTCTCTTCAGCTCTCTGGGGAAATAGCCTCCTGAGTTGGAGCAGGTGATTGCGCCGGTCAACGGTGACTTTGTCATCACCATATAACGCGAGCCGGTGGGCGCACCGGTTCCAGTTAGAGGTCCGGTGGCCATAACCAATAGGTTCTCGGTCGAAAAAGGATCGCATTTTGGATCGAGACCTTTGAGCAGGTAGTGAATACCCAAACCACGGCCACCGATATAATCTTTGGCCACCTGCGGATCCAGAGTCTCTTCGTTTAGTTCAGCCTTGCCAAGATCGACCCATAGGATCTTTCCTACCCAGCCATGCATGTCATCTCTCCCATAATGACTGTCTCCCTACACAATCCCACCTTCGCTCAGCGGTCTGTTTTCCAAAATTCGCTCGGGCCCAAAAACCGAAAGATCCAGTGTTGGAGCACGGCCAAGAATCAACTCCGATAGATAACGCCCGACAGCAGGTGCTTGCTGCAACCCATGGCCGGAAAAGCCGTTCGCCAAGAAAAATCCCGTGAGCTCCGGCCATTCCCCCAGTATGGCATTCTCGTCCATCGTATTCACCGCATAAAGCCCGGCCCAGCCCCTCACAACCTTGAGTGTATCAAAGGCCGGTACGAATTCGGCTAACTCCGGCCAAAGGATTTCTTCGAATCTCTTCCTATCCCAAGTAAAATTAATTCCCACCGGGTCATCATCCATAGATTTTCCAAGCAGGATAAGGTCGCCGGTTTCCGTGCGGAAATAAAGGCCGGAGGGCAATATTGTCAAAGGCAATGGACCTTTGGGTTTCACCTTGGTGTCCAAGGCAAAAATTTGTCGCTTGATCGGCTCGACGGGCAAAACCACCCCGGCTGTCAATGCAATTTCGGCGGCCCAGGCGCCAGCACAATTGATAACCGCCCCTGCCTTCAACATATCTCCTGAAGCAAGCTTGACGCCGGTAACGCTATGGGCATCAACCAAAATATCCACAACTTCGTCATTGATAAACTCTGCGCCCAAGAATCTGGCCTTCTTCTTAAATCCCATAAGCACTGAGTATGCATCCAGGTAGCCATCCTCCGGGCCGAATGTTCCACCAGCATAGCCATTTGGATTGTAGAGGTCATACTGTTTCCGTATCTGTTCAGGGGACCACCACTCTATTTGACAGCCCAGGGATTTCTGGAGTGCCACTGCTGCCTTGGCCATTTCCCTGCCAGCCTCATCCACCAAAAAAAGGTTGCCTTCCCGGCGGTAACTTATGTCTGGCTTTTCGCCATCCACTGCCATTTCTTCCTCGAACCGGTCAAGGAAATCAAAGGCATATTGGGAAATCTGAACATTTTCCTTAAGACTGAATTGAATCCGTATATTCGCCATTGAAAGCGTGCTTGATGCATAGGTATAAGCGGGATCCTTCTCAACCACAGCAACCCTGAGATTTTTTTCAGCGCTCATTAGATGATAGGCGCTGGAAGATCCCATGACGCCACCACCCACTATGACAACATCATAACAATCCTTTTTCACAATTATTAAACCCCCACTTATAAAAGCCCACCGCCTTCTTCAAATTGAAGATCAAATCGTCTTCCATAAGGCAATTAGAAACGCAACTCATCTATCGGACGTTGATAATAATCCATAACTTCAAGAAAAGGCCGCTTCTCTGTTTACTTGAGATTTTCCTGCACATATTTTTCCCCTGACATCGTAATCAAGGCCGGACTTTTTACCTCACCGGTTTTGTCAAATTCATAGATCGGGGTTCCGACACCCTTTACCCGCACTTTTTTTAATTTCTTGATAAAAGTCTTCCGATTTATGCCGCCCATTTCAATAACCCCTTCGGCAACTTTGACCGCATCATAACCATAGATTGCCGCCATGGGTGGAATGCCTTCATATTTCTTGTGCCAAAAAGCAACTAATTCTTTTGCCTCAGGGCGAGCTATGTCTAGGGTTGGTGATAATACAAGATAGAATTCTCCTAAGTTCCCCGCAAGATTGAAAAACTTAGACTCTGTCAAGGAATTTGGTCCATATATCGGAATATTCCAGCCCATTTTACGGCACTGTTTAACTATCAGGCCTCCCTCATTGTAACAAACAAAAAGGAGAAGCATATCAGGCTTTTTGGACTTTGCTAACAGGAGAACGGATTTGAAATCAACGTCCTGACCAGGAACAATAACGCTCTCTGATGCCACTTTGATGCCAAGCTCTTTCGCTTTTTCCTTAAATGTCTTCAGTAACTGCTGCCCGTAATCCTGGTTTTCACTGATAATGGAAACGCTTTTCAAATGAAAGCGGTCCTTTATCTGTTCTGCCCTTTGGAAAGCGACACTTTTTGTCGTATAGGTCAGTCGGGCAAGGTTATCGAAGCCCTGTTCAGTAATGGTAACTGCCTGGGCATAGGTAATAATGTCTGGAACGCCATTACGATAAAAGACCGGGGTTGCGGCCAGTGCACAGGAACTCATAGTTGGGCCGAGTGCTACAAGATAATTACCTGCCGAAATTTTTCTTGCGATATTGGCAGCCTCTTTAGGATCCCCTCTATCATCATTAAAATCCAACTTCAACTTATAGCCCTTTAACGGTCCACTCTGGATGCCCCCTTTGCTATTAATTTCTTCAACAGCGATTTCCTGCCCCCTCTTGTCACCGAGGCCATAATCACCATACTTGCCTGTCGTCGAATCATAGCCGGCTACATGAATAATTTTCTTGGATTTATCAATGCCATCCTTCGAAAAACCTACCGTTGCTATACTGAGCAAGAAAAAAACGCACACACTCCCTAGGGTTATTTTCTTTAACATTTTTTTCTCCTTTCTTGATATGGTTGAAGTTACATGTGAATATAATTAAGGTCGTAGCTTAAAAGCTTTCAACCTTTCTCTTGCTTTATTTCCTTTTGCAAAAGAGACATTTTTATGTTTCCCCTAAATAACTCTTGCGTATTTCATCAGAGTTCATTAGCTCCTCAGAAATTCCTTCTTGCACTATTTTCCCCAGCTCTATCACATAAGCACGTTGCGCTATCTTTAGTGCCTTCTTTACATTTTGCTCAACTAAGAAAATTGGGATCCCGCTTTCATGGAGATCCTTTATGATTTTGAATATTTTATTGACAAGAAAAGGCGCCAGGCCCATGGAGGGCTCATCGAGAAGGAGCATTCTTGGTTTTGCCATCAGTCCCCTAGCGATTGCCAGCATCTGTTGTTCACCGCCGCTTAGAGTCCCAGCACGTTGGTTTCGGCGAGCCTTTAAGGCGGAAAACGTTTCCAAATATTTTTCGATATCTTCTTTGATTTTTTCTTTATCTTTTCTGGTAAATGCTCCCATTTCAAGGTTTGTGGTAACTGTAGCTTGGGAGAAAACCATCCTCCCTTCAGGAACGTGAGAAATGCCCGCCCTCACAATCTTTTCGGCGTTAACATTTTCGATTCTCTGATCCTCAAAAGTGATGGTTCCTTTTGTCGCCCTCACAAGACCAGAAATTGCTCTCAAGAGAGTGCTTTTACCTGCTCCATTAGCCCCTATAAGCGCTACGATTTCCTTTTTGTTGATCTCTACAGAAACGTCATGCAACACCTTAATCTTTCCGTATTTTGTATGGAGGCCATCAACTTTGAGCATTATATCTCTTCCTCTTCCCCCAAATAGATTTCTTGCACTTCCCTGTCATTTTGAATTTCAGCTGGCAATCCCTCCTTGAACTTTTTTCCCGCATTCAGAACCACGATTCGCTCAGCAATAGACATGACAAATCTCATATTGTGCTCAATAATAAAAATCGTTATGCCGGCAGACTTCAGTTTTTTCAAAAATGTGGCAAGAGTATCTATTTCCACCGGATTCATCCCTGCACACGGCTCATCTAGCAACAACAAATCCGGCTCAGAAGCCAGTGCCCTGCATATCTCTAAGAGTCTTTGTTCACCGTAAGGCAAGTTCTTAGCCAGTTCATTCTTCGTCTTGGCTAGATTCACCATCTCAAGTATCTCTAGGGACTTATGCTCTGCCTGCTTTTCCCTCTTCATTGATGAAAAGGGACTGAAGAAAATACCAAACAGTGAATTGTCAATGCGGCAGTGTAGGCCGGTTAGTATATTTTGCAGTACAGAGATATTGGGGAAGACCCTCAAATTTTGAAAAGTCCGTGAAATCCCCTCTCTTGTTATGACATGTGGAGGGAAACCGGTAACATCTCTCTTCTTGAATTTGACTTCCCCTTTTTCAGGTCGATAAATGCCGGACAACACGTTGATAAACGTTGTTTTTCCAGAGCCGTTTGGCCCAATCATTCCGAGAATTTCTCCTTTTTCAATCGAGAGGCTTATGCTCTCAAGTGCAACAACACCTCCAAAATATTTTGATAATTCTGTTGTCTCTAAAAGAGGCATGATCCACCCATTCTAACTTTCCTTAATCTTTGAAGGCCGAAGCTCCAAACAATCCCTGGGGCCTAAATAAGAGTACAATGACCATAATCAATCCAATTATAAGCATCCTATATTCGGCAATGGGTCTAAAAACCTCTGTTGCCAGCGTCATCAAAAATACCCCGGAAAAGGTTGCTCCTAAATTCCCCATTCCACCCACAATAACTGCAATGATCATAAAGCACGATTCTTCAAGCCGGAAATTAGAGGGCGTTACAACCGTTTGATAAACTGCGAGATAACTCCCTGCCAGCCCGGCATAAAGGCAACCGATACCGAAGGCCAGGATTTTATAAACAGGCGCATTGACTCCCATAACCGAAGCAGCTAGTTCATCTTCGCGTATAGCAACAAATGCTCGGCCAAATTTTGATTTGACCAAGATCGCCAATGTGAAATACGTAAAACACAACAACCCTAAACCCAGGAAGTAAAAATCGGCCTCTGTCCTTATTGTCCAGCCGAATATTTTTGGAATTGGTATACCTACGATTCCCATGGCACCGCCGGTAAAACCAATCCAGGACTGAACAACCAGCCTGAAAATCTCACCAAAGATAATGGTGAGTAAACAGAAATAGTCGCCCTTGACCTTTCGAGTTGGAATACCTACCAGGAATCCAAAAAATAGGGCTATCAAAGCCGAAATGACCAGAGAAGGTACAAAGGGAAGGCCATGGTTTTTCATCAAGATTGCGGTAGTATAACCACCAAGCCCAAAAAACGCTGCATGACCCAAAGAAAGTAAACCCGTATAGCCGAGAATCAAATTAAGGCCAAGACTAAGAATACTGTACATGATAAAGACGTTTACAAATCCCAAATAATAAGGGTCTCTCAAGATAAACGGCAGGCCGATGGCTACTATAAAGACTGCTGCAAAAAGGACTAACTTGAGCTTTTTTGCTTCCGGTAAGGCCATTCCTTTATTTTGCACCTTTCTGCTTGCATAACTGCTTATACTTTTTCATAATCCCCTTTTCCCATAATGCCGCTTGGTTTTATTAAAAGGACAATAATCAATATAAGAAATGTAAGTGTATCTCTATACGTGCTTGACACATAGACGGCAATAATGTTCTCAGAAATGCCTAGGATCATCCCTCCAATCAATGCACCATTCATGCTCCCGATACCCCCAATCACAGCCGCGGTAAAAGCAATAATCGTCCCCCTAAACCCCATACCCAGGGAAATTGCATTAAACGAAGCGGAATAAAGGATACCCCCAATAACTCCAAGCACACCACCAAGAAAATAGACTATTGATATGATAAGGTTTATCGGTATTCCCATTAACCTGGAAGTATTGATGTCCTCGGATACGCAAAGAATGGCTTTCCCCATTTTATGATATTTGAGAAATAGATTAAAAAGGACAATGAACCCGACCGCCACCATGAGGGTTATGATTTGAGTAGTAGAAATCTGATGACCAAAAACTTCGATAAACTGAGCGGGGATGAGTGAAGGGAAGGGTAAAACCTGACTGCCCCATTCAAGTTCTGAGCAGTTTTGTATGATATAAGCAGCCCCTAAAGCGGTTATCATTGATATCATTCGATGTTGGGCAGCCCTTAAGCGTCGATACGCAAAAAATTCAACAGCCGAAGCAAGGACTCCGCCCATAATAGCTGAGATTACAACGGCAATAACTGCATTAAGGTGATATTTAGAGAGTAAGGTAAAACAAAACAGGGTGCCGAAGATGTAGACATCTCCATGGGCAAAGTTCATCAGCTTCAGTATGCCATAAACCATACTGTAACCGATGGTAACAAGCGCATATATTGAACCCAGCAAAATTCCAGCAATTAATATGTTAAAAAGCATGCAATTGGTCCTTTATCTGCTTCACCAGACGGGGAGAGGGCCTGTTCATAGACTGCTTTTATCTCCTAACTATTACATAAAGCCATGGATTTGCTTTCTTACCAATCCTGCGTGGACATATTCTATCATTGTGACAAAATCAAATATTGGAAGATTCACTTCTTGCTGAATAGCATGGGCATACGGCGGCAGGTCACTACATTCCAGTAAAATTGCACCAAGATCAGGGTGTTCCGCTATAAGTTCCTTCGAGACATAAATGACTTCATTTTCTATACGTTCGGAGTCAAGGCTCCCCTTCTCCTCGAGTATCGCTTCTCGAAATTCCTTCTGATCCTCCATTCCTTTGATCGCGAGAGGCACCTCCTTGCTCACACCAACTGAAATGAAGTGATCATGGGTAAGTGATTTTGAATCAGCGGTAATAATACCAATCTTTCGCTTTATGATTTGATACACAAATGGGATTTGAAGCAGACTGGAGAGAAAGACGGGTACATCAACAGCATCTGAAACTTCTCTCTGGAAGAGGGCCATAAAACCACATGCGCCCGTAATCGCCTTCACCCCCTCTTCCTGCAATTCGATGGCAGCTTCAATAAAAGGCTGGATTAAAGATTTATCCCTCTTTTTCAAAAGACGTTCGATCGAGGCTTCTTTAACCACTTTATATCGAACCGGGAAAGAAAACGTTGATGCGTTCCCAACGTTTCCCGGGATACAGGGGTATGTCGCATTTAGGATCAAAATACCGATTGACTCTCCATACCAGGATTGCTTTTTGTTCTTTGTCTGGTACGTCACCATAATGCCCCGCTCGCTAAAAAAACTCAGAAGATAGTGTAGTTAGACGCGATTGCAATTGTCGATTTTAAAAAATTTTAACAACAAACAACTTAAGAGACTTACTGTCTACACTCTGCATACTAATTAGATAGCTATGATTTGTTTTTAGTTTTTATTTTCAATACTACTGATATTTTAATATGTCAAGAACTTTCTTGGCATATTAAAATATTTTTTCAAGATTAGTTTAATGACGACAATATATTGGAATTAAAAGAGAAATTTACTTTGGCGAATAATTAAGAGAAGAAATGAGGAATAACTTCCCCCGACAAAAATCGTCGGAAAGGAAAATAAAGACAACCTGATGGGTCAACCCATCATCAGGATCAAGCCACCATTTAAATTGGCCTGGCCTCTAGCCCTGCCCTTTACCCATTAAATAATACTGGACAACTAGGCACATGCTGTGTATTCTTGCGGCATGAAGACACAAAATCAGATCAAACGGAAACTATTGGAGACCGCAAGTATAGAATAC
>Ga0164318_10004589_pt1 | contig 13297 bp, 11 predicted proteins | sample GuaBasSedimGuay9_FD_113734 | JGI IMG/M metagenome (GOLD analysis project Ga0164318, IMG submission 113734) | Subseafloor sediment microbial communities from Guaymas Basin, Gulf of California, Mexico - Guay9, Core 4571-4, 0-3 cm | ecosystem: Environmental > Aquatic > Marine > Hydrothermal vents...
AAGAATCCCGCCTTCCATTGTATTCATCATTTGTCTTTTTTATGCAAATTATGTGCACAAAATAATTAATAGTTTTTTTGCCTCTTCATAAAAGCGAGTTCGTAAACTTATTCTTTTTCCAGTGTGGTTTGGTCAGTTTTATTTATTTTCTTCGATTTAGTCGCTGCCCACTTTTAGCGACTATTTGCAAAGCATTGATTACAAGGCTGGAAGTGGGCGCTGGAACTGAGTGGACAATTTATCGCTTCCCCGCTCATTTTTACAAAGAGCCGTTTTTTCAAAGAAAATAATTTCCGATGTCAAAAGGGGTACCGCCGGTTTATCGTCCGAAAATAGAAATCAGGGTTTTTTTGGTACAAATTATCACTACTCATTGAAATAAAAACATAAAAACATTATAATTCTTATACTTACTATACATAGATGAAAAAAGAATTATATGACTGATTTTATTAAAGAACTCAATCCACTGCAGTATAAAGCTGTAATCCATCCAGATGGACCTTTGCTTATCGTGGCAGGTGCCGGAAGCGGCAAAACGCGTGTACTTACATATCGTATTGCATATCTAACAACACGTAATATTAGACCAAGCCGGATTCTTGCTGTAACATTTACTAATAAAGCGGCAGGCGAAATGGCTAAACGTGTTGATAAACTTGTCAACGCGTATGTTCCTGTATCAACTTTCCATTCATTTTGTTTGCGGGTTTTACGTAGTGAGAATGACCGATTACCCTATGCGAATAATTTTGTTGTTTATGATAAAAGTGACCAGTTGACATTAATAAAAGATTGTATGCGGAGATTAAATGTCAGTGATAAGCATACAAAGCCAAAAATGTTTGCCAATGAATTTAATCACGCTAAAAATAAACTTATTACCGCCGAAAAATTCGCCGAAAATATTAAAGACTATAAAAAAGAAGTTATCGCAAATGTCTATAAAGAATATGAAGCGGCACTACTGAAAGCAAACGCAATGGATTTTGATGATCTCATAATGCAATGCGTTCTTTTACTTCAAAAAAACCCTGACATCTTGGAAAAATATCAAAATAAGTTCGATCATATGTTAATTGATGAATTCCAGGATACAAATTTCGCTCAATATTCCCTCGCAAAACTACTGGTCGATAAACATAAAAATATTTGTGTCGTTGGTGACCCGGACCAGTCAATCTATAAATTCCGCGGTGCGGATATCAGAAATATTCTGGATTTTGAACGTGATTTTAAAGGCGCAAAACTAATCACTCTTGAACAAAATTATCGTTCTACTGCAACTGTTCTAAACGTTGCAAACGAAATTATCGGTAATAATAAAAATCGAAAAGAGAAAAAACTCTGGACCGAAAACGAAGAAGGTGAACAAATCTGTGTCTATAAGGCTATGGATGAACACGATGAAGCCGAATTCGTTATTAATCATATCCGTGAACAAATAAGCCGGAATCCTGACTTGTCATTAAACGATGTCGTCATCTTCCATAGAATACATGCTCTGACACGCGTGTTTGAAGACCATTTCCGACGGGCGAGAATGCCGCATATTATTGTTGGTGATGTCGGATTCTACAACCGACGGGAAATAAAAGATATTGTCGCTTATCTGCGCGTTATTGCCAATCCGGCAGATGATGTTAATTTCAGAAGAATTATTAACACTCCCCATAGAGGAATCGGCGCAACGACTCAGGAAACTCTCGCACGATATGCGCGCTCATGCAATATCACATTGTTTGAAGCGGCGGAAAATGCTGAATCTGTTTCTAATTTAAGCAAAGCGGCACAGAGAAAAATTCTTAAATTTATGGAATTAATAAAAAGTTTCTGTAAAGCAAAAAGCAAAATTACAACTACAGAACTTGTTAAAAAAGTGATTGATGATATACATTACATCGAAAAAGTCTGCAGCTCAAACGATTTACAGGATAAAACAAGAATCGAAAATATAAAAGAACTTATTTCCGCAGCGGCTGAATATGACAATACATCTGAAGATGAAATACCTTCTGTTGAAGGCTTCTTGCATGAAGTCGCTTTGTCCTCTGATATCGATAACTGGAACGAAAGCGAAGAATCAGTTACTTTAATGACTATACATAACGCTAAAGGATTGGAATTTCCTATAGTTTATATTATCGGTATGGAAGAAAATCTCTTCCCTCATTATAATTCAAGTGATGATCCGACCGATATTGAAGAAGAAAGACGATTATGTTATGTCGGTATGACTCGCGCGGAAAAAAGATTGTCGTTAACTTGCGCTTATCATCGCACGGTCTTTGGACAGAGAAAAGTTCGGGAACCATCAAGGTTTTTATCTGAAATTCCCGATGAATTTATTGAAGTTAGAATTAGCGAACACAGAAATTCTTTTTCTGCTGATGAAGTTCCTCCGGTGCCTAAATCAAAAAAATCAAAAAATAACAAAAACGGTTATGTTCCCGGAGATCGAGTCGTTCATTCTCACTTCGGCGATGGAGTAATTGAGTCAGTGACCGGAAGTGGCGATTCAGCTCGTCTGACAATTCAGTTTGACAGCTTGCCAAATCCGAAAGTTTTGGTTGCCCAATATGCGAAATTGCGTTCATTGAAGTAACAGATAATTATTCATTAATTAACAGAAGTGTTATTCACTCTATTAGTAAATAATTCAGTTATTTAATAACCAATAACTAAATTATAAAATCTTATGATTTTATGACCTTAAAATTTTCATTATTATTTTTATTCGTTTCTTTATTCATTTGTGTTTCATGTTCACATGAAGAAAGTGTTCAGCGTAAAAAGAAAGCGTTAAACTCTTCGGAAATAATTACCCAGAAAGTCGCGGAAATCGTTTTGCCGGTTATTACATATCACAGAATTTCTCTTGCCACCACAAATGATATGACCGTAACGCCGGAGCTTTTTCATCGGCACATGCAGTTTCTTGCCGATAATCATTATAATCCTATTACAATAGATCAGTGGTGTGATGCTGTTCTTAATGAAAAAAAACTGCCTGATAAGCCGATCGCAATCACTTTTGATGATGCTTGGAAAAGTCAGTACGAAAACGCAATCCCTATCTTAAATGAATTCGGCTTTAAAGCGACTTTTTACGCTTATACCATCGTTATTGGCAATCGCACAACTATGACTTATAATCAATTGAGCAACCTTGTCCAACAAGGGCATAATGTAGGCTGTCATTCAGCCACGCATTGCAATCTTGCCAAACAATTTAAAACGGAAAATACTGAAAGATATAACGCGCGGTTGTTCAGAGAAATTTTCTATGCAAAAAAAGATATTGAAAAAAATATCGGCGCATCGGTAAAACATTTTTGCTATCCTTACGGATATTATAATACAAATATTATTGCTTTATTAAAAAAAGCAGGATTTGTTTCCGGTGTTACGGTTAATCCTGTCCCTAATACAGTGAAATCCCCGCTGTTTGAAATTGGAAGATACATTATCGCTCCATGGACAAATGAGGAGAAGTTTAAATATAAATTATCTTTACTGCCTCTTGTTGTTAAAGACGTTAAGCCGTTTGACGGTGAAATTTGTGATACTCAAATAAAAAAGTTTTCTATAGTTCTGCCTGAAATAAAAGGTATTCGATATTCCAAACTTAAAATGTACTGGCATTGGAAAAAAACTAATTTCTTCTGGAATGGCAAAAACAGAATGCTCTCTCATTCTTTTGACCAACCGGTAAAACCGGGAATTTATACCATGCAGGCGCACGCGTGGGATGCAAAGACGAACCATTATACTTACGCGTGGCTCTTCCAGCAAAAGTAATGATCGAAACGATTGAGATGATTGATAAAATGTTAGATCATAAAATAATAAAGTGTTATGGATAAAAATGATTTAAAAATAAGAACGAAAGACTTTGCTTTAAGAGTTTATAATCTTATAAATGCTTTACCTAATACAATCGTCGGACGTAAAGTGGCTGACCAATTATTCAGCTCTGCGACTTCGGTTGCAGCTAATTACCGGGCTGTTTGTCGAGGGCGATCAGCTGCAGAGTTTAAATCAAAATTGCATATTGTATTAGAAGAATCTGATGAGTCGGAATTTTGATTAGAATTTATTATTGACGCAAAATTATTAGATGAAAAGCAAATTATACCTTTACTAAAAGAAGCTAATGAACTAACTTCTATTTTTGCTAAATCATATTATACAATATCAACAAAAAACAAAAAATAAATCATTAAAATCGTTGTAATCATTGTAATCATTGTAATCATTAAATATAATATATAGGAGATTTATTATGAGCTCTGTCCTTATCGCGTATTACAGTCGTACAGGTCACACAAAAGTTGTGGCGGAAATTATCGCTCAAGGCGCTCAGGAAGAAGGTGCAAAAGTAGATTTAAAACCTATTACTGAAGTGAAAATAAATAGCTTAGTCAACTATGACGCTATTATCTTAGGCTCACCTGATTATTACGGAACTATGGCCGCTGAAGTAAAAAAACTTATCGATGAATCTATTGTATTGCATGGACAACTTGACGGCAAAATTGGCGGCGCTTTTTCTTCATCTGCAAATATAGGCGGAGGAAACGAAACAACTATTTTGTCAATTCTTCAAGGATTGCTTGTGCATGGAATGATTGTTCCCGGTGTTGTCAAAGGCGACCATTACGGTCCCGTTGCAATAAATTCACCTGATGAAAGGGCAACACACCAAAGCTTAAATTATGGGAAATTAATTGCAAAGCTCGCTGCAAAGTTGAAGTAAGAGAAGAATAAATTAAATATGACTGTGCGATAATACGCACATTATTTCATTTTAACCCAGCGAATAGTGAATGAAGCGGGAGAAGAAAGAAATTAATTTTTTTTAATCAGTGTAAATTAGTGCAATTCGTGTCTAAAAACAGAACCTTTTCCACTTCTTCAGCACAGCGGTCAATTGTATGTTTTGAAACTATTTCCGGAGCTTTTTTAGAAAAAGCGGCACAAAAATCCTTGTCAGTAAATTTATTCAAATGTTTTGACATTTCATTTGTAGCATAAGCATTTTTTACTACAAAACCACTCTCACCCTTAATTACAAATTCCGCGCCACCGGCTTGTTCAGTCGTAATTACAGGCAACCCGCAAGCTAATGCTTCACCGATCACATTCGCGAACGAATCATACAAAGTCGGAAAAAGAAACACATCACTACCGCGATAAAAATGTGCCGGATTTTTAACATGGTCAAGCCAGATGACTTCTAATTTTCCGTTTGCCATATTTGACAATTTTTTCTTAATTCCGGTTCGCCCTCTTCCGATGACAATCAATGTAAATTTTTCAGGATTATTTGTTTTCAGGAGTGAAGTAACAGCTTGCGGCAATCCTTTCCTTTTATAATTATTAGCGGCAAAAAGCGCGATAGTTTTTTTAGTTGGAATCTTAAATTCAGCGCAAATTCCCGCGCGGTCATTTTCACGATTTTTACAGTTAAATTCCTCGAAATCAAATCCGTTATAAATAGTGTGAATCTTTTCTTTCGGTACATTATAATACTTCTGCAAAATTCTTTTGTCCATTTCAGAAATAGTTATCAAATGTTTATAATTTCCGGGACTGTACATCTGCTTCTCAAATTTTAGGGCGCTTCTCACGCGACCGCGAAGCATTTGCAACGGTAAGAATTTCCCGTATTTCAGTTCATACCAATACCGGTAAATCCCGCCGCCGAGCCGGTGAACATCCTGTGGACAGAGTTGAGTGAGTCCGAACACGACATCGAAATTCCCGTTTTTTTTAATTTCGTTATGAACTTTTTCAGAGAAATCAAACCACGGATGTTTCCATTTTGACAACTTTGGAATTTTATGGAGTGAAATACCAAGCTGTTTGGTTCCGTCATCCCAATCGAAGCAGAAAACGGAAATTTCATGACCACGTGCGAGCAAACCGCGAATAAGATTCCGCGAGAATCTTTCGGCTCCACCGCCTGAGAGGGACAAACTTTTTATTACCAATGCGATTTTCATACACGAATGAGTTTTAATTTGTTTGGTCATTGTTTAGGCCAATTAAATTAATTAGGTAAATTAGAAATTTTAATTCTCATCTCCGGTCATAAATTTTTCCCGGTAACATTCTGATTAAGCCTTTTAGTTCAAGCATAAGCAGCGCGGTAGTCACCTTTTCAATACTCACATCACTTTTTTCCGCGAGTTGGTCAATTGAAACCGGTTCAGTAATAAGTTCATATAGAATTTTTTCATTACCTTCAAGATTTGGTATTGCAACGGAAATTCCATTGTTTTTTTTGCCGGGCATCGGAAACAAAAATTCAAACTCTTCCGTTATTTCATTCGGCGTTGTAACAAGAGTTGCGCCATCACGAATAAGTTGATTAGTCCCCGAAGAAGCCGAGAAATTTATTGAGCCGGGCACCGCGAAAACCGTGCGATTATATTCGTTGGCGAAATGGGCTGTGATTAATGAACCGCCCCGACGGCGGGATTCAACAACAAGTGTTGCTCTGGATAGTCCGGCAATGAGTCTGTTTCTCAGTGGAAACGAAGCTTTCCCGTGATATTTTTTCCAGGGGTATTCAGTGATTACAGCTCCTATTTCGGCAATTTTATCGAGTAAAGCCGCATTTTCCTTTGGATAAACATAGCCAAGCCCAAATCCTAAAACAGCAATCGTTCTGCCGTTAGCTTCAATCGCGCCGATATGAGATTCAGTATCTATCCCGCGAGCGAGTCCGCTTACGATTGTAAATCCGCGTGAAGCGAGATTATACGACCATTTTCTTGCGATTGAGCGACCGTAACCGGTTGCGTTGCGTGTACCAACAAAAGCAACAGCGAGATTGTCCCGCGGTTTAAGTTCACCTCTTAAATAAAATAGTAAAGGGTGATCATAAATTTCTCTAAGCAGGGGAGGATAAGTTTCATCTTTATATGTAACAAGTTTAATATTTTGCTCTTTAATAATTGACCATACTTTATCGAGTTTAACGTATTTCTCCCATTGCTTAATTTTCTCAACATTGGCTGATGAAAGATGAGAGACAGCAGCTATTTGTCGCTCACTCGCGAAAAAAATAGAAACTGCCGAACCGAAAGCGTCCATAAGCTTTCGCGAAGTTATAGGTCCCACACGCAGGTGATTTAGAATTAATAAGGCGTCAATTTCGGTCATGATTTTATTTGATTTATTAATAATAAGTGTACCACAAAAGCCCCAAAAAGTAAAATGGGAACGTGAGCTTTTTGAAAAGCGGAAAGATAAAAAATTGCCGACATAAGCTCCTGCGCGTTATCGTTTCTAAAATAATAAGAAATTAAGCTTTGGGCTTTAAGTTCCAGGTAATCGCCAGAAGAAGAGTTGCAACTACTGTACATCCAAGAATTGTATATAGAACCGTTATCCACGCACTTTCCAAACCATAAATTGCTTGAAGATGATCAAGCATCCAGCCGAAGCCTTTTGCTTGCACCATTCTCCCAAGATAACCGAACAGTCCGATAAATCCTGCTGCGGTGCCAATTGCTTTTTTAGAAGTAATATCCAAAGCCATAATGACAATGAAATTAATTACGGGATAGATAAAAAAGCCGATTAATGCAAGCATGGTCATATCAAGCATGAAATGTCCGGGAGGAGTAGCAATGATGATTGCGAACGCGCCAATAATCGGAATCAGGCAAATTGTAGCGATTCTTCCGCGGAGGCCGTTGAATTTATCGGATATCCAGCCGAACAGTATTGTTGACGGAATACCACCGAATTCGATTACAAGTATTGCGATTCCTCCATCGGCTAGTGTGGCATTTTTAACTTCCCGAAGATACATGGGTCCCCAATCCAGCATGCTATAACGAGCGATATAGCAAAAGAAATTTGCTATTGCCAATAGCCAGATGTATTTGTTAGTTAAAACTTTATCAACAAATAATTCTCTTGTTGTCAGCTCGCGTTCTAAAGTTCCATGCTGGAGTTCATCCTTTGTGTAGTCATTTTTGTATTCTTCAATCGGAGGTAAACCAACTGATTGAGGTGTATCACGTAACCGCCAGAATAAATACACGGAACCAATAGCTGCAATTGCGCCTGGCACGTAAAACGCGTATTGCCAGCCGCCAAAATGCAATGCGGCCCAAGCGGCCAGAATGCCTGCGACTCCTCCGCCGATGTTATGTGATGTATTCCAGATGCTGAAAGTAAGACCGCGTTCTTTTTCGCTGTACCAATGACCCATACTGCGACCACATGGCGGCCAACCCATTCCTTGAACGAAACCGTTTGCTGCCCAGAGAAGCATATGTAATCCATAGCTTGCCACGCTGCCGAACGCAAAATTTAAACATGCAGTCAGTAGTAATCCTACTGCCATGAATTTACGCGGATCGCTACGGTCGGACAGAGAGCCCATTAAAAATTTACCTACGCCATAACTAATTGCCGTTAAAGCGAGAATACTTCCAATCATGGAGTGGTCGTAATGCAAAGCTCCTTCGATATCTTTTGCAACTACCGCAAGGTTATTGCGCACCAGATAAAATGCTGCATAACCAAGAAAAGTTGATTCCATAATCCGCCATCGATAACGCGGGTAAAGACACTTAATTTCTTTATCAGGCAGGCGTTTTATATGAGGGGCAACGGCGAAGAAGGAAAAAAGTTTTGATAAAATCATAATTTTATTTTTTGTTTTCCGCTTTTAAGATTGTACATTTTTTTATTCCATATTAACTCTCCGATAATTCCTTTCGGCAACGAAATTTTTGCAATATTTTCTTTTTTGGTTGTAATCTCAACTTCTATTTTTCCTTTTGGATGCGGTACCGTTCCCGATATTTCGTCCAATCCGCATAAATAAGGCTCTATTTTTACTTCCTTAAATCCTGGAGCTTTCGGTGTAATACCAAGCAGCTTTGTGTAAAAATGATATATCGGATGCGCTCCCCAAGCGTGGCAGTCGGAACGGCAGGGATGCGGAGCTTCGGGCAGAGTTTTGAATCCCTGTTTATCGAGATCGCGCCAGAAGTCGATTTTTTCGATAAATTTATCCATTTTCCCGATCAGAGGCAGTGTTTCCAATAAATAATGCGAAAAATAGATTGTAGTTTTGTCCACATCATTATCAAAAATATTTTCCGCAATTTTTTTAAGCTGTTTTTTAGTTGCTATTCCGGCAAGAACGGCGAGGCATTGAGCGTGTTCACTAAAATGCTTCTTTTTGATGTCATGGGCAAAAAGTCCTCTTTCCTCCGACCAGAAAGTTTTATTGAATGCTGCGGATATTTTTTTCGCGCGCCCAAAATATTCATTCGCGAGAAACTTTTCACCAAAATAATTGTGCATATCGCCGGCTGCTTTTAATGCGAGAATATATTGCAGATTCAAAATGCCTGATATTTTGCCTTTGGTTCCGGAAGGAATTCCTTTAAACCAGGAAGGCACCCAATCCACAAAATCCCACCAGGGTGATTTGTAATCCAATAAATTATTCTTATTGACAAAAGGATGAAAGTGAGCGATAATCGCATCCGCGCCGGGGAGCATTCCGCGAATGAGATCAGGATTATCGCGCCACATGAAATTATCATGAGTCATGCAAATTAGCCATAAAGAAAATGGGGGAATGAGATTGATGTATCTGCATGGGTATCGCGATTGAGTGAGTCCGAAGGTTTTTCTTGACAAATCAAAACATTTTAATGCCTTTTCCGGCAGCCGATTATCGGAAGTCATAACGTAATTTACCATAACTTCCAATCGCGTGTCACCGATGTACATTAACTGCTCGTAATACGGGCAATCCATATAAGTTTCGTGTGAACACATTTCCATAGTACGCCATGCAATAGGGAAGAAAGAAGAGAGAGATTTATCTGAAGAGGAAAATTTTGCTTCTTTTTTGTATGGATAATGCGTTTCGTGAAAACTAATTCTCTCAATCTTCAGCTCTTCACCGCCGGTTTCAATTGAAATCTCAACATAGCGTCCCGCACGCCACCAAAGTGTGTCAAGAAAAGTTTTTTTACCGTCTGGCAGGAATATGTCGCCTTTACCATGAAAGAATTTACCGTAAACTTCATCACGGTTTCCTTTAGTAAAATCTTCAAGTTTTTCAAATAAAGATTCCGCCCATTGGATTTTAATTGAGCTGCCTTCACCTTTATTCACAATTAGTGAAGGGAAAGCGCAATAATAATTTTTCAAATCAATTAAAATTTTCAATCGACAATTTTTGTTGATTGTCAAACTCTTTTTGTTATTCAGGAGATTTTGCCATTCATCCATCGCTTTTTCATAATTATTTTCTTTTTTCAGCCGCAAGTTTTTATTGTAATTTTTTTTCAAAAGTTCCGCGTAGAAAATTTTCATGCCTTTTACAGGATTATTCAGCATTTCAGGCAAAGTTGATGGAGCGAAATTCCACCATTCACCGACCAAACCTTCCTTAATCGATTCAACATTTTTGAAGTTACAGGAAGCACGAACGAATTTCATTCCAACTCCTTTTCTATAATCAGAAGGAAGATTAGCCGCACTGACCGTTGTTTCAGCTTGAGTTGCTGACCCGCCGAGGACGCTTGAACGTTTGAATTTGTAAGCATTAAGTTCGGTAACCTGCCAATTTGCCACACCTGTTGAAAGGACTTTATGCATTTCGTCTTCCGCGCAAAGAATAAACGCGCCGCGAATTGACATTTGCGCGTAAGGAGCCAGATCGCCGATCCACCAGCAGCGCGCTGTGAAAGTATGTTTTCCCTTTGGTAATTTTATTTCATAAGAATGAATAAACCAATTGAAGCGGTCACCGCGCTCGGGTCCTCTGCCGATAAGTTCGCCGTCAATAAGAAATTCAAATCTTTGATCAGCCGAAACGTGCAGTCGAATAGTTTTTGATTTATTTAAAGTAAAGGAACGTTTAAAGAGGAGGACTTTGTAATCTGTTCCGTGGGAACGGGGATGCCATATCCATTGCGCGTTAATTTGCGGAAACGCGCCATGGTCAAATTTTTTTGAATAGATGTTATTTAAATCGCTTTTTATTTTTTTGTGTTTAATCATTATTTTATTGTTGATTATTAAGTGTTTAATTAGACTTCACTACTAACCACTTATTATTCGCATGCTCGCGCTTAGAAACGCGGCTTATTTGCCAACTTTCCAATATTGGAATGCGGGTGTTTCGTAAGGGTGATTTTTTTTAATTGCCTTTATTACATCACCAATATATTTTTCTTCACAAATTAACTCTATTTTTATTTCTTTAACTTTTTCAATCTTGCCGGTTTGACCGAGAAAAGGTGAGCTGCCGTCTAAAGGGCGGAACTGACCGGTTCCCGTAAAAGTTTGCCACGCGCAACAATCATATTTACCTAGTTTCCCCGCGCCGGCATTAAAAACAGCGGATTTTAACTTTTCGCAAAAGTATTCCGGAACATAAATTTCAAATTTAAAAAAATTATTTTGCATAATAAAATCGAAAGTCCAAAACCAACCTCGGCATGCGCGAGGCATTTACGTGAGGTCAAAGGTAAAATTTTATGTTCAATTATACCAAAAAGACTTTTGTTTTGCATATTTAATTGATTTTTGGTAGAATTAAGCACTAATATATGTAAATTAATTTAAATGGAACTATTTATGATTAAAAATTATCTGTTTGCAATTGTTTTGTCTCTTATATTCTGTTCTGTTTATGCTCTTGCCGGTAAAAAGAGCTCGCATGCTAAACCGGGTGCTTCAAATCCAAGCTTATCCAAATCAAGGATTCCCGTTGTTACAAATTTTGTTCAGAAAGCACGGAAAGCAAAAATGTTGAAACAAATACCAACAAGAATCCTCGCGGAAAAATTGCAAACACAGGATGTTGCTGTTATTATTACTACATTAAAGCAAATCGGCAAACAAGATAAAGGTTCCCGTTACATATTAAAAGATTTTGAAAGATTGCTTACAAACAATAACGCGGATGTTCGAGCTGAAGTCCTAAATGCTGCTTATTCATTTGATATTCTTAAACCCCTTCTGCCCGCGCTTACAAAATGTTTAAATGATCCGGTAGAAGATATTCGTCAAGATGCTGCTGATATTCTTGGTGATATTGAAAGTCGTGATATGATAAATGTTTTTGTCGGTGCGTTAACTAATCAATTCCCTGATGTTCGCGAGAACGCGGAATTTTATTTACTGTTCTGGACTGATGAGGAATTTACCAACTCGGTAGATTGGGTAAACTGGTGGAATAAAAACAAGAAATCTTTTGTTTTCGACTGAGTTTACTTAAAAAAGCCGATCCACAGTAAAATAACGGCAAAAAGAATTGAAAGGAAACCCCAGATCCCCATCCATATTTTATTTCCTTTAATCCATGGCGCGCAAATATGTGCGAGAGTTTCGCGTGAATTATATACTGCGCCTGCTATAATAAAAATTGTTCCCAATATTAACGTGGCGGCAATTTTATAGTCCGCATGAGCTGCAGCGATAACCACACAAACAACCCCGAAAGCAAAAGAAGCGATACTTACTGTTTTCAAAAGCCACGAGGGCATATTAATCCATTTTTTCAAAAATGAGGATGCCGATTGTGGCCAGGCAATCATCCAGATTCCTTTTGCCATGGAAAGTATTCCGACAATAATTATCAGCCATTTCATGAAAGTTGAAGTGTTCATAATGAATTTGGGTTAGATGGTTAAAATTTCTAATTACTTTAAAGAAATCCCAATAAAAAGAAATAAACAAAAATTGATGTATTTATTTTTGTAACTTGTTTAGATCAATTAGGTCAATTAGATAATTAGGTTAATTTTCCTTTTTATTTTACTTTAATAATCGATGGTAAATAATCTTCCGGTTTTTCGTAACCGAGAAGATTTAATATCGTTGCCGCAATGTTTCCAAGACCCGGTTCTTCCAAATCATTGTTCAGTTCGTATTTATCTGTGTCGGGACCATGAATTATAAACGGAACAGGATTAAGAGTGTGGCTGGTCATCGGCTTGTATTTGCCGCCCGGCCCCATTATCGGTGTGCCTGTTTTTTTATCAATGGCAATCATCTGTTCACAGTTGCCGTGATCGGCAGTTATAACAATTGTTCCGCCCAACTCATCAATTAAAGAAAGCAGTTTCCCGATAACTTCATCAACAGTTTTTACTGCTTCGATTGCAGCCGGAAGCGAGCCTGTATGGCCGACCATATCGCCATTGGCAAAATTAACTCTTAAGAATTTGAATTTTCCGGAACGAAGAGCTTTTTCGAGATCAGCGTCAACTTCTCTCGCTTTCATTGCCGGTGCCTT
>Ga0164318_10004590_pt1 | contig 13297 bp, 12 predicted proteins | sample GuaBasSedimGuay9_FD_113734 | JGI IMG/M metagenome (GOLD analysis project Ga0164318, IMG submission 113734) | Subseafloor sediment microbial communities from Guaymas Basin, Gulf of California, Mexico - Guay9, Core 4571-4, 0-3 cm | ecosystem: Environmental > Aquatic > Marine > Hydrothermal vents...
ACAAAAAGCATATTATTTGCAATAATTTTAATTCTACCGTTATAAAATTCTTTCTCAATTTTAAAACCATATTTTTTAAGTATCATAAGAAACGATTTTGCCGTATAAAACCTAACATGTTTATGTTCAGGATGGAAATGGTTCACCTTTGGATACCCACCAGCTACCCGGCCTGATCCTGGATTATAAAACAGCATATTTTTTAAGGCTGAATACAAATGACTGGGGCAACACCTGGCTTGGAAGCATGACGGAACTGATGTTTATGACCATCGGCCAGGACTGTTCCTGCGATATTGACACCGACGGTGATGTGGATGGCTTTGATCTATCCGTGTTTAGTGCTTCTTATGGTTTTTCAGCTGGAGACCCTGAATTTAACTTTGATGCAGACTTTGATATGGATGGTTCGGTGGATCTGGATGATATAATGGAATTCAGGCTGGATTTTGGAAAAACAGGGTGTGAGACACCTTAAATCAGCTTGACCTCAGGTCAGGTTTTAAAAGGGGGGACAGAGTTTAAATCTGTCCCCCTTTTGATTTTCGATCAATGCTCGGGATAGTAATAAAAACAAATATTTTGCTTGACAATAATCTACTATCTATTTACGATTAGCCTGACTAAATATAAAGTGATGATTTAGTATGGTGGTATTAGAGGAGGAATCAATGATTAGATACAATACCATTGATATAAACGACTTATGGAACAAGTCGGAATATAGAGAGTTTAATGCTGAAAAAAAAATAGCCAGGCGCGATTTAAAACCGATTACCAGCCGCTTTGATAAGGATTTGATTGAAATTATCATTGGGCCCAGGCAGTCAGGGAAAACCACCCTGCTCTTTTTTTTGATCAATCGCCTGCTTTTTGAGAAAATTTTACCTGAACAGATATTTTATCTGAATCTGGATACCATTGTCTCAGACTCTTTATTTAATAATCCTTCCATATTTGTTGAACAATTAATCGCTAAACGCAAGAGCAACAAAAGACTCTTTCTTTTTCTGGATGAGATCCAACGTTTAAAAAACCCGGGCTTATTTTTAAAAGGGGTTTTTGATCTTCAAAAAAATATTAAAATATTTGTTTCAGGATCTTCAAGCCTGGAAATCAGGTCAAAAATTACTGAGTTTCTAACCGGAAGAAAAAGGGAAACACATTTATACCCTCTCTCTTTTACTGAAATCGTCAATCATGAAAATAATTTGCCGGATACTTTCTTGGGAACGAAGCTGACAAAAAAAACCATAACTAAATGGCAAAAAAATGAATCCGTCTTTGGGGCTTATCTGGCCCAAAAGATGATTCAGACAGCCACATATGGAGGATATCCCGCTGTATATCTTGCCCAAAATCATGATGAACGAATCGAAACGCTTGCTGAAATCTATAATTCCTATCTAAGAAAAGATATTATGGACCTGATGAAAATTGAAAAGATTGAAGTTTTTATGAAGCTGGTTCAGACACTTTCTTCTCAAACCGGAAATTTAGTAAACAAAGCGGAAATATGTTCGCTTATCGGCAGCAATGCTGTAACGATCACCAAATTCATCAACCTGTTAAAAGAAACCTATATTGCCTCATTATTGCCACCTTATGTCAGTGTAAAGCGAAATGAAATTAAAAGTGCCCATAAATGTTTTTTTATGGATAATGGTCTTAGAAATTTTGCCATTAAACTGTTTAGCAACATATCAGACAGACCGGATAAAGGGGCAGTGCTGGAAAATCTTGTTTTCACCGAATTATTCAAAAAAATAACCCTGTCAGAAAGTCTCTACTTCTGGCGTACAAAAGCCGGCGCTGAAATGGATTTTGTTTTAATAAAAGAGGCCAATCCCATACCAATAGAAATAAAATCCGGCCCGGCAGTTTCGGGACGATACACCAGAAGTTTTCATGCGTTTTTAAACCGATTTTCTCCAAAAACTGCAATTTTTCTTAATAAAAATATATTTGATATTAACTGCGTAAATCAGACGAAGGTTTTCTGCATTCCCATACACTGGTTTTTGCTTTTTGGGCATGAAATGATTGAAAATATTTGATTTTTGATCAAGCCCGGGGTATTTCTTTATTACAATGTTTGCAAAGCGTTGCTCTTTTTTTAATAATTTCAGCGCAATAGGGGCATTCACGGGTATAATGTCTTTCGTGGAGCTGCTCTATGGCTTTTTTTACCCCTTCCTGGAGAACCGGGGTGGGGAATTTATGATTGACTAAATGCTCTGCTGCCTCAGTATCGCCTAGTTCCCCAACCATTTCGGCCGCCTTGAGTCGTGCTTTTGGCGGAATCTTGGGATCAAGACAGATCTTTAAAATCTCATCCCAGTCCTTTGACATATAATAATCGGTTAACACCGAGAATGTCTGTTTTAAAAGTTCTTTTTTGGCTTCTTCCCGGATCAGGGCCTCATCATCCAGTTTTCCACCCGTACCACCCACGGGACTGAATACAGGCATATACTCAAAATTTTTTCGTCCCGGTTCAACATAACACCTATAGGATGCAGGAGCTTCCATGGTTTCCTGAAGATGCTCCCAGCCCTTTTTATAGCTTGGGCATTCATCATTAAAACAGACAAACATGTATGGAGTACCCCAGCCAAGTCCATCACTAAAATTAAAGGGAGGGACCTCCCATAATGTCATCTCGACATCACAGTGCGGACATTTGGGTTTGTCCATTTTTATACATTTTTCAAGAAGCTCTTCTTTTGTTTCAAATGTCATTATATCCATCTCCCTTTGGTAGACTTTCTTATTCAGTCCCCCAAAATAAGCATACAGTTTGATATGTCAAACTGTATGCTTTGCATCCTAAAAAAGGCTGCGGCCTTTATTGCTTATTTGCGATATTACTCGATGACGGCAAGCACATCGTCTTTGGCAACAGAATCTCCACTATTATAATTCACAGCCTGGATCACACCGCTTGTGGGTGCCGGCAATGCATTCTCCATTTTCATGGCTTCAATGACGACAACCGTTTCACCTTCATTCACCGAATCCCCCACATTCTTTTCATATTTAATCACCATGCCCGGCATGGGTGCTTTTACCGGTGTTCCAGCTGATGCAGCAGGTGCGGCTTCTTGTTTTGGTTCTTCTTTGACCGCAGGCGCAGGTTTAGAAGCTGTGGGAGCCGGGGCTGGCGCTACTGGAGCGGCGACCGGGGCCACAGGTGCAACAGGAGCCTGGGCTGGAGCGGCAGCGGCAGCGTATGTAATGACAGGAGCACCGCCTACTTCATCAACCCCTACTTCAAAATATTCATCCTCTACAAAAACATTAAAGGTACGGGCATATTCGCTCTTTTCAGGCATATCTTCTGCCTTGAATTTTTCAACCAAAAGGCCTTTTTTTGCCTTCTCAATCATCTGGCTCTGTTTTTCCACATCTTCAAGTGTAATGGGTTTTACGCTTTCAGGCACCTGTTCCTTGCCATATTTCTGCATGAGATATTTTTTACCGGTAACAGGAAAAAGAGCATATACGATGAGATCTTCATCATCCACAGCAAGATCTCCGATCTCTTTTTTTGCCTTTTCAAGTTCCGGTTCAAGCACTTCTGCGGGTCGGCAGGTGATGGGATCTTCCCCTCTATCATATCCTTTAAGTGCTTTTTTCTGTACTTCAGGATCAATGGGGATGCTTGTTTTACCATAAAGTCCGTAGCAAAGATCCTTAACCTGGGCGGTGACCATTTTATAGCGTTCCTCGGGTGTATCGAACAGAACATTGTTCACCGTCTGGATACCGACAATCTGGCTTGTCGGTGTCACCAAAGGAACCTGACCCAGTTCTTTTCTGACCTTTGGAAGCTGTTTGTAGACTTCGTCAAGTTTATCCAGGGCATCCATTTCCTTTAACTGGTTCACAAGGTTGGACAGCATGCCGCCGGGTGTCTGGTGAAGCAGAACATTGATATCAATAACAGACACTTTGGTATCATCTAAGAGATGCTTGTATTTCGGCATGACTTCCTTTTCCAGAATCTCATTGATGTCCGCCAGGGCATTGATATCAAAACCTGTATCCCTGTTGGTACCGAGAAGTGACATGACAAAGGGTTCTACCGCTGCATGGGATGTCCTGTAAGCATAAGGGGTCATACAGGTATCAATGATATCGACTCCTGCCTCAATGGCCTTAAAATGGGTCATGGGCGACATACCGGAAGTAGAATGACTGTGAAGATGAATCAATGGCTTAACATTATCTTTTAAGGCTTTGATCAGTTTATACGCGTCATAAGGAGCGATAAGCCCTGCCATATCCTTTATGCAGATACTGTCTGCTCCCATATCTTCAAGTTCTTTTGCTTTTTTGATATAATACTCAAGGTTATACACATCTCCGCCGATTCTGGCTTCGGTCAAAGAATAACAGATGCATCCCTGGAAATGCGCACCGCATTCCTTGATCACCGGGACAACGGTTTCAAAATTTCTGAAATCATTTAAAGCGTCAAAGGTTCTGAAAACCTCCATCCCATTATCAACGGTCTTTTTTACAAACAGCTTTGCCACATCATCTGCATAATTTCGGTATCCCACAAGATTCTGTCCTCTTAAGAGCATAGAAAACGGTGTCTTTTTAAAATATCTTTTCAGGGTCCGCAGGCGTTCCCAGGGATCTTCGCCCAGAAAACGATGCATGACATCAAATGTAGCACCGCCCCAGACTTCAACAGCCCAGAAGCCGATCTCATCCATTCTTTCTGCAACAGGGATCATATCTTCTGTTCTTCCCCTTGTGGCAAAAAGAGACTGGTGACCATCCCGCAGGGATACATCCTCTATCATCAATTTATGTTTAGCTTCGGGTCTGTCTTTACCATACTTCATCTCAGTCATTTCAATCTGGCTGTGCTCACTCATTTATTTTCTCCTGAATAATATATTTTTTTATTAAAATCTCTTATTTAAACATTCTCAACTGCATCATTGAATTGGCCTGCATATGGGTCTGCCGACCCGATATCCCCCAGATATTGCTTTGCACCTGCACGGGCTGTACCGCAAGTTCCTCAACCACTTCGGCAACTCCGGGGATCACTGCTGCTTCTTCTGATGTCTTAATGTAGGTAAATACAGCCGCCATAGCTGCTGATAATTTTTTTTTATCCATTGTCTCATCCCTTTTCCCTATACAGGTATATTTCCATGTTTTTTAGCCGGTCTTAACTCTCTTTTTGTTGCCATGGCCTCCAGGGCATCAATAAGACGGGGCCGTGTTTGAGATGGTTGAATCACCGCTTCCACATACCCTCTTGCAGCAGCGCAATACGGGTTGGAAAATTTCTCATTATACTCGTCAATTAATTCATTTCGCTTTGCAGCCGGATCATCTGCGGCTTTGATTTCTTTTGCGTGGATGATGTTGGCTGCGCCTTCAGCTCCCATGACGGCAATCTGAGCCGTGGGCCATGCAAAGGCCATATCCGCTCCCAGATGTTTTGAGCACATGGCAAGATAGGAGCCGCCATAGTCTTTTCTGGTCACGAGCAATAGTTTGGGAACGGTTGCTTCGGAATAACACCATAAGAGTTTTGCACCATGCCGGATAATACCGCCCCACTCCTGGTTGCTTCCCGGCAGATATCCGGGGACATCGGCAATGGTCAGCATGGGGATATTGAATGCATCACAGAACCGGATAAAGCGGGTGGCTTTATCCGAGGCATCAATATCAAGGCATCCTGCCAGATGATTGGGCTGATTGGCAATAATGCCAATGGAACGTCCGTTGAGCCTTGCAAAACAGATCACCATATTTTTTGCATAATACTGGTGGGGTTCAAAATATTCCCCGTCATCAACAATGGATGTAATCACATCTTTGATATCATAGGCCCGGTTGGGATTGTCCGGTATGATGGAGTCCAGGGACTCATCTGTCCGATTGGGATCATCTGTGGGCGATACAAAGGGTGGGTCTTCCATATTATTGGCCGGCAGATAGGATAATAATTTTTTTATCTGCAAAATGGCATCTTCATCCGATTCACAGGCAAATTGTGCCACGCCTGATTTTTCGTTGTGGGTCATGGCACCACCCAGATCCTCAAAGGTAATCTCTTCACCGGTAACCGCCTTAATGACATTGGGTCCGGTGATAAACATATAGCTGGATTCTTTGACCATAAAAATAAAATCCGTCATGGCAGGTGAATAAACTGCACCGCCGGCTGTGGGTCCCATGATGGCTGAAATCTGCGGGATGACACCGGAAGCAGCTGAATTTCGAAAGAAAATCTCACCATATCCGGACAGGGCATCAATGCCTTCCTGGATTCTTGCGCCGCCTGAATCGTTCATGCCGATGATAGGAGCACCTGCCTTTAAGGCCATATCCATGACCTTGCAGATCTTTTTGGCCTGCATTTCCCCCAAAGATCCTGCCCTTGCAGTAAAATCCTGGGCATAGGCAAATACAATTCTGCCATCCACTTTGCCATGTCCTGTCACCACGCCGTCCGCCGGGATTTCTACATTTTCCATTCCAAAATTGGTACATCTGTGGGTGACAAACATATCCAATTCCCTGAAGGTTCCCTCATCAAACAGGATATCAAGTCTCTCTCTGGCATTGAGTACCCCTTTTTCCCGTCGTTTTTCAAGCGCTTTTTCTCCACCCATTCCCATAATCTGCTGTTCTTTTTGTTTCAACTCCTGGATCTTGTCAGATGTAACTCCCATAATACAAACCCTTCCTTATTATTTAGCTGTATATTTTTATTTTTTATTCTTTTAACGTAAACCGCCATGCACAAAACCAGTCTTCGGGGTGATCATCCGGCGGGCAGCCAATACACTCTGTTTCTATCCTTTTATCAATAGCACTTGCAAAATAGGCATATTCAACCAGTCCTGCGGATTTACAAGGGTAATCATCCAAATTCTTTCTTTTTCTTGCAGATTGAACCCTGCAGTCATTCATTTGAAATACAAAACTTTCTGGGCCTTCGTCAACAATAGATTGCACATTTATTAAAGAATACATCCTGAAATATAATGCTTTTTTCAATCCTTCCAACCCGCACCGGTCATCCAATTTTAAAAATTTTTTAATGGCAAACGCTTCATACGGGGAGAACTGAGCCCAGCAGGAATCATTACACCGCTTGGCATCGTTCATTCCATTATCAAACTCAACCGCCTGAAACCAGACGCCGTCATTCACCAGCCAGTTTTTGGCGACAGCACCCATTAAAGCATCTATCTTATCTTCATCCATGTCCACCAATGCTTTGGGCAATCCATCCTCAAGCTGAAAACCCAAAATATCAGCAAATCTTTTTAATCCAATCGAAACGCTTTTTCCTGTTGCCTTTTCAAGAACCTCCAGGGCCTTGCCCATGCCCATCTGGTGCCGAACTTCGGTGAACCAAAAACCATAGTGAACTACAATTCTAGTTAACATGTCAACAATTAATCTTGCTTTCAAAGTTTTATCTAAACTTGCGGGATCAATTATTTTATCTTCCATGAATTCACTTCCTTTTTAAATAATTATAATATGTTAGTATCATTCAACGATTTGCAAACAATATTCCAAGGACTGTTTATTGTCAAGATTTGATTACAATATAGCTATATCAAAGCCAAAAAATTATTGCGTTTATGACCAGAATATTCTATTTAAAAAAATAGAATAATATTTTTATGACAGAGGTTATATTAAAGATGAGCATCAAAATACAATTACATGTCACCCATCGCCAGCACACCGATGGACAAAAAACAATAGCAGTTGAAGGGACGAATGTTCACGAAGCATTAAACAATCTTGTTGCCCTGTATCCGGGCCTTAAAAATGAAATATTCGATAAAAAAGGAAACTTGCTCCATTATATTGAAATCTATCTGAATAAAGAGAGTGCATACCCCGGTGAGCTTCAAAAACCGTTAAAGGATGGTGATGAAATCCAAATCATAACTTTTCTTGCCGGCGGTTGATTAAAAAAAACTGACGCTACACTGGAGGAAACTAATTATACCGATAAACTTAATTTGATCTTGTTTTATTGACGGTCACCGTCAAAATAACTATCAGTAAATTTCAGTCTTAGTCTGCGCTGTAAATGTCGTCCATATCGAAAATTTCAATTTTTAGCCATAAATCCCACCCATTATGTATCAGCTTTGCAAGCAGGCTTGAGCTTATAATTAACGGTAGTATCGAAATTATAACAACAAATGAAATCATAAGATAAAACATTTTTTCTAATCCTTTAATTGTTGGGATGTCACACTCATACTTCCCCGGGTTTTCTTATAGCTGTTTTCAACCTTTAATTTAAATAAAGCAACAATAGTGCCATTTCATAAAGATGACTATTTGAATATGCTCCGGTACATCTGGATTTTTTTTAAAACCACCCTGGATCACCTTGAGGGTTTTGGCTTAGGCCTATGTTTTGGTATTGATTTTGGTAAAAATAGACGTTAAGATTAAATAATACTAATTTAAAGGCCAGGAAATGGAATCTGAATATCAACATAAAATACTTGTTATTGATGGTGATGAGCAGGTCTCTAAAACCGTTGTGCATCTTCTTCAAACCCAAAAGATTGAGGTTGTTTTTGCGAACACTGGTGAACGGGCCTTAAAAAAAATAAAGGAAACAAAGAAACCCTTTTCTATCATTATCGCTGATCAACAGCTCAAAGGAATGAAAGGAAGCCAGGTTTTTGAACATACAAAAGAACTCGCTCCAGATACCGTCCAATTTTTAATGGCAGCCAGTTTCGAAGTGGAAACCATTATTAATGCTGTCAATAAAGGGTCTATTCAACGGTATATCGTAAAGCCGATAGAGCCTGACAATCTTGCCAAATCAATTGAATCAGGCATTCTGCTTTATGAATTCTTTCTGGACAATGAAAAACTATTAAATCTTGCCAAGAAACAAAACACAAAATTATACGATCTCAATTGTGAGCTAATGGAGATCACAAAAAGTCATGACAAGAAAATCCTTGAACTTGACAGCAGCATTGAAGAAATTGGAAAAGAAATCCAGACGCTTTCTTCTCAGCAATCCATCAATCCTGATGCAATTCTGGAACAAATTGAAAACAGCCTGAAAAATGATCATGGGTTTGACGCTGAAAAAGCTACAGCTCTTTTTTCAGATACGATCAAAACGCTTTATGATCAGTTTATTGAGTTGGCAAAGCGCAGTGGTTTTGAGATGCCGGAGATGGAAGGTGAGATTACATGACACACAAAAAAAAACCAAAAGTCATTATACTTGAAAGCAATGATGCTGTTCGGGAACATGCCGCATCTATTCTTTCCAAAGCAGGATGGGACGTCACCTGCAAGCAGGTCTCCAAAGATGCACTCAATACGCTTGCCCAGTCAAAAAAAATACTTTTCACCCTGTTTATCAGCAATTTTAAATTGCCTGAAATGGAAGGTGACGATATTTTACAAAAAGTAAAAACCCTTTCACCGCTAACACAAAGAATGCTGATGATACCTGCTGACAAACCCGACACCCTTATCAGCGCCATCAATAAAGCAAAAATCAATAGTTGTATTACCTCCCCGTTTACTGATGAAGACTTGATTTATCAGGCACAGCACTGTTTTAAAAAATTTAAACACGCATTAAAAAGGCAACGGCTGAAAAGAGTAATCGTGCATCAAAATAAGCAGATGTTTAAAATTGCACAAAAACTCAAAAAAAAAGATGCTTCCTGCAAACACCTTATAGATGAAAAAAAAACACAAAAGTTGAAGTTGAAATCAAAAAAGAGACATGTTGAAAATAAGAATGATTTAAATACAAACATTTCTCTTTCAAGTCTGATGGAGCACAAAGAGACTGCATCGACACCTGATGCGTTTAAAAACGAATTTATTTCTATTTACAAAAACATCCGCGGCTTGTTTGACCAGGTCACGGCAAAAAACAATGCAGATTCAATAAAGCCTGATTTAAAAAAAATATTGAACACAAAAGAATCAGACAACCCAGAAGATGACGGCCGAAAGAATGGAGACCAGATAAATGAAGATCAGGAAAAGGAATCAGCATATTCGGGCCTCATAGAGAAAATACTGAGATCAGCTTTCATCCAAACGAAAAATAAAAAGACTCAAAATTCAAATACGCCGCCTGAGATTGATAATACCGATACTGCTATGCCAGACAGTACTCTTGAAGATCATTTTGAAATTTCAATTTCTGAAAGCCAGACAACAGCAACGATTAAAAAAATAAAAGATTTTGACAGCAACCAGCCACTGCCCAGTCTTTCTGATCTGCTCGACCTGCTCATGCAAAAACAGATTTCTTATGGTTTACTTGAGGATGAGTCGATCGAAACCTGGATATCAGAATCATGTGTTGATCAAATTGTTATCGCCACTGGAGAAGAAAAAATATCCGGGCGTGACGGAAAAGTTAAATTTCATTTTAAAACACCGTTTACAAATCCCGGAAAAATCACTGAAGACGGAAGTATTGATTTCAGGGAAAGGGGAGATATCCCCTATGCCAGCGAAAAAGATCTCTTAGCGGTCAAAACACCAGCGCAGGAAGGCAAAGCAGGTATCAGTGTTTCCGGAATTCCTATCCCGGTTGATGACGTTATTGATCCTGTTTTCGCAAACGGCCCTGGAACTGAAGTGTCGGAAGACGGGCTCAGCATTTATGCCGCGATTGACGGCCAGCCACACCATGATGCGTTAGGCAATATTTCGGTAAGCCCGGAACTTGTGATCCCCGGGAATGTTGACTTTGAAACCGGCAATATTGATTTTAAAGGCAATATCATAGTTAAAGGTATGGTTAAAGAAGGATTTTCAGTAAAGGGAATAAACCTGACCGCCCAGGAGATTGAAGGGGGTACCATTGATCTGACAGGCGAGTTGAATGTCTCTGCAGGAATTACAGATTCATCTATTTCCACCCATGGAAATATTTATGCAAAATTTATCAATCACTCGAATATCATGGGGTTTGAAAATCTTACGATATCAAAAGAAATTATTGATTCAAACATATTATTAAGTGGAAGCTGCCAGAATCCCACCGGCCATATTATTTCCTCCAGGATCACGGCAAAGATGGGTATTGAAGCAAATAAAATCGGCACATCTTCATCAAAACCTGTCAAACTCAAAGTGGGTGTAGACGACCATATTGAGACGCTAAAAAAACAGGTGGGTGACGCTTTGGAAGTAACTGTCAGTAAATCCAATTTATTAAAAGATGAAATTAAAAAACTTGAAGATCAGGACCAGGAACTCTACCAGCAGATATCTGAAAAAGCCCATATCCAGGATCGTGCCCAGGTGGAGATAAAAGAATTAGAAAAATCACTGACTGAACTTAAAAAAAAGAATGATACCATAAAACTTCAACAGGCATCTTCTGAAATCAAAAAGCTCAACACTGATGCTGAAACAGCTGAAAAGGAACTGAATAATATCTTTAAAACACAGGATAATATTGCACATAAAACCGAACGATTAAAAGATCAAATCAATTTACTGGAAGAAAAAAACAAAAAATATGTTAATGAAAAAAAAGCATTAAAAGAATTTTCAATAAAAGACAAGCCTCTGCCGGTCATTTCCGTGGCAAAAACGATTACTCAGGATTCCGTAATAAAAGGTCCTCATACCTCCCTTATCCTGAAAGAAGACACTTCCCGGTGTAAAATCCAGGAACTTTCTGTGCAGGAAGAAGGAAGACAATTCCATGATATGAGTATTTCAGACATTTAGTGCCTGACCAACACCTAAATAGTATTCCCCTTCTTTATTTCTACCACGCTTTATGCAGCCATTTCCATAAATCGTACATTTTTTTTTTAAAACCTTTTTTGCCTTTGCAGCCTGCACCGGTGTCAGGCTGTCTGATCTTATCAGATTTAATAAGGAACGAATTCTAAATTTGTCCTGGGAGTGAAAACTTGAAAGTTGATCCGTGTGCCCTCCCCTTTTTATGGTATAGGGTTTATCAATCAAAAAAACAGGCAGTGTTGCACTGACCCTGAGCCATAGGTCATAATCTTCACAAACGATAAATTCTTCATTAAAATACCCTTTCAGATCAAATAACTGCCGTCTCATCATAACGGCTGACGGGCTTACCAGGCATAATTCCAATGATGCTTCGAATACCATGCCGGATGGTTTTTTATGCTTCACCTTCGGGTTTACCCTTTTGCCTTTTCTAATCCATATTTCTTCGGTTTGACAGATCAAGGCTTCAGGATGACGTTTAAAAAATTCTACCTGGCAGGAAATCTTTCTTTTATCCCAGGTATCATCGGAATCCAGCAGAGCAATAAATTCTCCATGGCTATTTTTAATCCCGGCATTTCGTGCAGCACTGACACCTGAATTTTCCTGTTTCAGAATAACAACTCTATTTTTATAGCGTCCAAGCAGCTCCTGGGTGTTATCTTCTGATCCATCATCAATAACGATCAGCTCAATATACGGATAATCCTGGTTAAGAACTGAATCAACAGCATCTTTCAACGTCCAGGCACGGTTAAATGTGGGTAAGATAACACTGACAAGAGGAGGGTTCATCAACATGCCAGTGATCGGTTAATAATCATGGGGGATACCTTTTATATGCAAGGATAGATGCTCTGTATCATCCATTTCTTTAATCCACCCATAATTGGCATCGGATTTATTATCAAGGTCCTTTATATAAGGTTTAATATCCAGCAAAGGCGTCCCATCAAACACATCCAACCCTGAGGTAAAAATTTTATTGCCAATAATATTTTTGATACGAACAATGCTTAACCCGACAGGATTGGGTCGAACCGGAGATCTACTGGCGAAAAGGCCTACTCTTTTTCCTTTAGCCCAGGGGGGGGTTATCATCATTTGAGTTTTACGATTCATACGATGTGCATAATAAATAACATAGATATACTTAAATTTATCAAGTTCACTTAGTCCTTCAGAATATTGAGGGTTGACCATTAAATAAAAATCACCCTCATCCGTATCAAGTGGTTGATAGGGTGCCTTCTCCTGATAGGGTGTTTTGATTATCCCTATCTGCTCAAGTGTGTAACTGATTTTTTCCTGCATATTTTACCTTTCTTAAATTTTCTAAAACAAACGGTTCAATTAACTCATTCAAATTGATAAATTTAACACCAGATAATACTCAAATTTATAATCAAACACAATCATCTTTTCGATGGAGCAGCAAAATTAAAATAAGGCTTAACTATTTTCTGATAACTTATTTTTTTTCTTGCATTTTTTGCAAAATAAAAAAGAATGAATA
>Ga0164318_10004592_pt1 | contig 13289 bp, 13 predicted proteins | sample GuaBasSedimGuay9_FD_113734 | JGI IMG/M metagenome (GOLD analysis project Ga0164318, IMG submission 113734) | Subseafloor sediment microbial communities from Guaymas Basin, Gulf of California, Mexico - Guay9, Core 4571-4, 0-3 cm | ecosystem: Environmental > Aquatic > Marine > Hydrothermal vents...
AAAACAGGATTATCATGGCGCCCCTGTTTGTGGGTTATGCCAATCCGGACGGCTCGGTGAGCCCTCTGGTTCTTGATCATTACAAGGCAATAGCCGCTTCAGGAGTTTCAATGGTGGTTGTGGAAAACGCCTCTGTTGACCCAACCGGTCCGGGGCCCCCGGTGTCGCCCACCGGACACCCTCCCCCGATGCCCTAGGAGGATCGGAAAAGGGCGGTTGGGCCATGTGGGCTGCGAAGACCGCTGCCTGGGGGCTTGGGATGCTGCTTGCCCTTGCGGTCCTTTTGGTTCTGGTTTTATCGTTCTGGTATCTTTGCAGATGGCTTCTGTCCAGAACCTCGACCGGACGGAAGGTCGATTGGAACGCGGATCCGATCCTGGCCTGGCTCAGGAAGAAATCGGAGTTTCTTATTTCCTTGGTGAAAGCTACGGCACTGGCGTTTCGGTCCCACAAAAGCGCAGGTGAGATCTATGCTACCTTACAAAGATGGGGAAGAAGAGGCGGCCTCACCCGCCTTCCCCATGAAACACCAAAGGAATACGGCAATCGAATGAAAGGGGCGCTTCCCCGACTTGAACCGGAGTTCGGAGTGATCATTGATGCCTTCAACGAAGAGATTTACGGAGAGAACACCCTGGGTGAAATCAGACTTGACAACGCACGAAGGGCCATGCGGAGACTGAAGCATCCTTTCTTGTGGTTTCCAAGAATAAGGTTGTTATTTTTTCCCATGAAAGAACAATGAATTGATGATATTGGGTTTCTTCATTTCCGCCATCATGCTTCAGGAAGGCCCAAATATTAGGCTGAAAATAGGGGGTTTATTCTTGACAGCCCCAACCTCACGCAGTAAAATTGCGTTACAATGTAATTATTTTATAGCTACATTCATTGCTTCAGGCATGTTTATGCTTTATGTGGAAAGCTGTCATGTATTCGTTTACGAATTTTAGTGTATTGCCCCTTGAAAAGGGAAGCCCTCTTTCTTATTTGACCTTGCAGGCTATGACAATAAAGCATCAAGTCTGTGGTGATCGCCCGAATATGCGAAAGCTTTCTCTGGGGCTTGACCATTTCCATGAGTGAGGGGGCAAAACGAGGGAGACAAACGCAAAGCTGTTGAATAGGAACAAGGAAACACTAACAAAAAACCGTTGAATTGGATCACGGAAAGGAGGTGAAAACCATATTCGTTCTGGATTAGGTTTTAAGAGATTTCAATCGCGCCTTTTAGCAAGGAGGATAATATCATGAAGAAAAAAGCCTTTTTGTTTTGTCTGGTTGCATTCCTAGGAGTAGTTTTTCTCACCATGGCTGTTGTCAAAGCTGAAGCTGCTCCGATAAAGCTTACCTTTAGCATCTTTTTCCCGCCGACACATGGACAGGCTAAGGCCGCAATAAATTTTGCAAAAGAGGTCGAAAAACGCACCAACGGAAAAGTTCAGATTACTGCCTTTCCCGGAGGTACCCTTACAAAAGCACCGCAGTGCTATGACGGCGTGGTAAAGGGTATATCTGATATGGGAAACTCCTGTTTTGCCTATACGCGAGGTCGTTTCCCGGTGATGGCCGCTGTGGATCTACCCATGGGGTATAAAAACGGGTTACAAGCCAGTCGGGTGGCAAACGGTTTTGCAAAAGCTATAAATCCAAAGGAATTGCAGGACGTTAAGCTTCTTTATGTTCATGCGCACGGTCCCGGACTCCTGCACACAAAAAGACCGGTGCGGAAGCTGGAAGACCTCAGAGGCATGAAAATCAGGGCTACAGGGCTCAGCGCCAAGGTTGTGAAGGCGCTTGGCGGCGTACCGGTGGCCATGCCTCAGGGCGGCACATATGAAGCCCTTCAGAAGGGCGTTGTTGAAGGGACCTTCAGCCCCATAGAGGTTCTCAAAGGTTGGAAGCAGGGCGAAGTCATCAAATATACGACTGAATGTTTCAGCGTGGGCTACACTACGGCCATGTTTGTTGTCATGAACCGCAATAAATGGAACTCACTTCCTGCTGATGTAAAGAAGGTTTTTGAAGAGGTGAGCTCAGAATGGGTAGATGTACATGGGAAGGCATGGAATACCACGGACAAAGCCGGCCGGGACTTCACGTTAAGCCTTGGCAACAAGATTATTCCCTTGTCCGATGCGGAAAGCGCAAGGTGGCGTAAGGCTGTTGAACCGGTGATTAATGACTACATGTCGAAAACCCCCAACGGCGCTGCGTATGTGAAGGAAGTCAAGAAATTGATGGCTCAATATGCAAGATAACAACATTAATCACTCGGGGTTCCTCCTTTTGAAAATTCGAGGTAACCCCGGGTGAAAAGTTGTCTCTCCATGGATTTTTTTGAAAAAATCGGCAAAGAACTGTCAAGGGTGTTGTTCTGGATAGCAGGAGTCGCCATTTTCATCATGATGGTATTGACCTGCGCAGATGTGGTGCTGCGTTTTCTGCGCAGGCCGATACCCGGTACCTACGAACTGGTCTGTTTTTTAGGGGCCACGGCAGTCTCTTTTGCGATGGCCTATACTTCTGTACAAAAGGGCCATGTAGAGGTGAGTCTGTTTGTACGGATGTTCCCTGAAAGGATTCAGGGGGTTATTGGGAGTATTACCAGCTTATTCGGCCTTATCCTTTTTGTCTTTATTATGTGGCAGTCGGTTTTGTATGGAAACGATCTTCGGACCACAGCCGAGGTTTCCCTGACATTACAATTACCCTTTTATCCCTTTGTGTATGGCATCGCTTTTTCTGCCGGTGCGGTTTGCCTCATATTACTGGCAGATTTGTTCAAGAACATCATGAAGGTATTTCGTAAATGAGTCTGACAACCATAGGAATCACAGGCATTGTCATCCTGATTATCCTTTTGTTTTCCCAGATGCCGGTGGGTTTTGTTATGGCGTTTGTGGGACTATTTGGGTTCAGTTATGTGGTGAATTTTTCTGCAGGGCTGAGCCTTTTGGCAAGGGACATCTGGGGTGTTTTTTCTTCCTATGGCCTGACCGTGATCCCGCTATTTGTGTTTATGGGCCAGATTGCCTTTCATGCGGGTATCAGCAAAAGGCTTTATGATTCCGCATATGTGCTGTTGGGGAGCAGGCGCGGGGGGCTTGCCATGGCGACTGTCGGGGCCTGTGCAGGATTTGCGGCAATATCCGGCTCAACCAACGCCACTGCGGCCACCATGGCTACCGTGACCCTGCCAGAGATGAAGCGATACAAGTACGATATGGGGCTGGCCACCGGCACCGTGGCCGCTGCGGGAAGCCTGGGCATTCTCATCCCACCGAGCGTCGTTTTCATTGTCTATGGTATCTTGACCGAACAATCCATTGGCAAGCTTTTCGCTGCCGGTATCCTTCCCGGTATCCTTCTCAGTTTTCTTTTTTTGATGGCTATTCACCTTCAGGTCATGAGGGATCCTTTACTGGCCCCACCGGGCCCAAAGACAGACCTTAAAACGAAAATCAAATCTTTCGCCGGTGTACTGGAGACCTTGATCATTTTTGGCCTGGTTATGGGGGGGATTTTCTTCGGGTTTTTTACGCCCACCGAGGCTGCCGCTGTTGGTGCCTTCTTAACGCTCACCCTTTCTGTCATCAGGAGACAACTGAGCTGGCAGGGTTTTGTCCAATCCCTGGCCGATACCATAAGGATCAGCTGCATGGTCATGGTGATTGTGACCGGTGCCACGGTATTCGGTCATTTTTTGGCCGTTACAAGGGTCCCTTTTGAGCTGGCTGGATGGGTTGTCAGCCTCCCTCTCCCCCGCTCAGCCATCATGATGGTCATCGTTTTGATTTATCTTTTCGGGGGTTGCTTCATGGATGCCCTGGCCATGATTATGTTGACCATTCCCATATTTTTTCCTGTGTCCCAGGCCCTGGGTTTCGATCCAATCTGGTTTGGGGTGGTGATTGTGCTTATCACGGAGATGGGTGTGATCACGCCGCCTGTAGGCGTCAATGTTTATGTAGTATATGGGGTGGCAAAGGATGTACCTTTAGAGGCTATATTCAAGGGGGTCTTCCCCATGGTTTTGGCCCTGCTCGTCTGTAATATAATCTTGCTCTTTTTCCCTCAGATAGCCCTGTTCTTACCTGGCCTCATGCGCTGAAATCGTCTGAATCCTGCCCTCCTTGGCTGGCAAGTCCAGCCGATCTTGATTTCCTCGCCGCAGCCACAGTAGATTATTGGTGAGAAATCCAGGGATATTAACAACGCAAAAAGGCTTGCCGGGCTCCCTTGCCCTTGTGCCTGGAACAACCCATCGTATAGAGCTTATGAGAATCAGGGGACATACCCCGATCTACTACCAGTATACCGTCCACCCCTGACTCTTCCGCTCGCATTCATTGCAGAGACTGGCGGCCTTGCTGAAGTGGATTCCTTTCTGGGGTCCCATACGACAGAAGATGTTTCCCAGGGAGCCGCTGTGCGAAACGAATGCCGCGGGTCCGGGAGGCCTGGAGGGTTAAGGAAAAAAGGAAAGTCCCCTTTTCGGAAAGTGACACCCTGGGTCCGGTTTGCCTCCGGTTTCACGCTTTTCTCCTTGACACCTCCGCGAAAAAGATGCAGTTATTAAAAATATAGTTAGCATGCATACTTTATGGGCGTATACTTTTCTTGCACGAACAGCCATCGGGAAGGAAGAGAAATGCTTTTCAAAGACTGTCTTTGTTTTCAGGTGGGAAAAATTGCCCGAAAGATGTCTGAAATCACACGGGAAAAGGTGGCTTCATACGACCTCACCACAACGCAATTCTTTTTGCTTATCGCCCTTTATGAACAAGACGGAATTTTTATCAGCACCCTGGCGCACAAACTCGCCCTGCGGAAAGCTACCCTGACCGGGCTTCTGGATCGCCTGGAGCGGGATGGTTTTACAGAGAGAAGGGCTGATCCTCAAGACAGGAGGGTAATGAGGATTCATCTCACACCAAAGGCCGAAAAACTGAGGGATGAATTGACACAGATCTATCATGAGAACAACCATATGTTTCTCTCCCTTCTCTCCAAGGAAGAACAAGAAGTGTTTGAACAGGTGGTTTGCAACATAGAAACCACAGATAAGAAGGGTTGAAAACGATTGTGAATACAAAGGAGACGCAACATGAAAAACAGAAAACTTCACTATGGCTGGATCGTCATCTTCATGGGTCTTCTCACCACCATTGCCGCCCACGGGTTCGGGCGCATGGCATATACTATCATCCTCCCGGCAATGAAGGATGGCCTCAAGCTTGACTACACTCAACTGGGATTGCTGGGAACCGGCAACTTCATCGGTTACTTGACCATGGCCATTGTCGGGGGATTCCTCGCAGCCCGGTTCGGGACTCGGATCGTCATCACCCTTGCACTGATCCTTATGGGGATAACCATGATGCTGACCGGCCTGGCCCAATCATTCGGTTTTGCCTTTGCTATGCGTCTCCTGACGGGACTCGGCAATGGTGCAGCCTACGTCCCTGCCATGGCGCTCGGTTCGGCCTGGTTTGCCATGGAAAAAAGAGGGTTTGCCACAGGAATTGTCTCAGCAGGAATCGGAGCAGGTACCCTGATATCCGGACTGGTGGTTCCACCTATCCTGGAGGCATCCGGCCCCAATGGATGGCGCTATTCGTGGTACATTCTCGGCGGTGCGGTATTGCTCGTTTCAGGTGTCGTGTTTCTGTTTATACGCAGTCGGCCGGAGGAAAAGGGTCTGCTGCCGGTCGGGATGTATCAGAAAGATAATGGTGTTCCTGCTTCATCACATAAGAGCAAAACATCTTCCCTTGATTGGACAAAAGTCTATAAAATGCCTTCAGTCTGGTACCTTGGGATCGTATACTTCTTTTACGGCCTGTCCTATATCATCTATATGGTCTTCTTTGCCGCCTACCTGGTGAAGGAAATGGGACTTTCTCAGGCATGGGCTGGCGCATTATGGGCGATAGTCGGAGGATTGAGCATCTTTTGCGGGGTCATCTGGGGAGGGATCTCAGATCGCCTTGGGCGCAGTAAAGGGGCTGCACTTGCCTATCTGGTCCTGGGTGCTTCCTACATCATTTATGCGCTTGTGAAGGTCAAGTTCGGCTTTTACCTCTCTGCATTCATGTTCGGCCTCACTGCCTGGAGCATCCCAACTATCATGGCTGCGGCTGCCGGAGATTTTGTCGGGCCACGTCTGGCTCCGGCCGGCCTAGGTTTTATTACCCTCTTTTTCGGCATCGGTCAGGCACTTGGTCCTGCGCTGGGCGGGTACCTGGCTGATGTCAGCCATTCATTTACAATACCTTTCCTGGTAGCAGGCGGTATTTCACTCCTTGGGATGGTATTTTCTTTTTTTCTGAAAAGGCCGGCGAACAAAGAAATGTTATCAACGTAACCCAGGAATTGAAATAATGGATAAGGCAAAAATAAAAAAAATCTTGTTCCCGCGAAGCATCGCCGTAGTGGGTGCCTCAGAAGACCGAGGGAAGCTTGGGTATAATATTACGGAGAATCTTTTGAAACTGGAATTTCCCGGTGAAGTATATCTTATAAACCCGAAGCATCAGGAAGTCTTTGGGAGAAAGTCATTTCCTACCCTGGACTCAATCGGCACATCAGTTGATCTGGTTTTGAGTGCGGTGGGTGCGGAAGCTACAGTTGAAGTGGCCAAGAAATGTGCCGAATTGGACATTGATGCTCTGGTGGCATATGCTGCAAGCTTCAGGGAAGTGGGGCAAGATGGGAGCATGCTGGAAAGGGAACTCAAAGCAGTTGCACAGGAATCGGGACTGGCAGTATAAGAAAAGGAGAAAGATCCTGGAACGAAACGAAATTCCGGTTTTTCTCTTCCCCGAGGAAGCCGCTTGGGCCGCTCGTGGTTTGGTAAATTACTTCCGGATACAAAAAGAAAACAAGCCCGGCTGATCAAGAACTGGAAGCCATGTATAGGAATTTTGAAGAAATCGCAAATAGGGCGAGGTCTCTGGGTCCGAAAAGGGCTGTCATCCTGTTCCCTGACGATACAGACGTCATGCAAGCCACAATTGAGGGGATGAAGGAAGGTCTTATCGAGCCTGTTCTTGTAGGAGAAAAGGAACATATTGCCGCGGTTGCCCATCAGAACGGAGAGACTCCGGGTGGCATGGAAATCATTAACCAGAGAAATCCTCAACAGGCCGCAAACCTCTGTCTTGATATGGTGATAAGAGGAGAAGCGAGCTTTGTGGTCAAGGGAAACATCTTGACAACATACCTCTACCGGGCTTTGATCAAAGCAACCAGACAATTAGCCCCTGACCAAACGCCCTGCACTCTTTGTTTTCATCAGGCCCCGAGTATGAACAAAATCTTCATCATCACCGACCCTGGTGTAAATATCCAGCCGGGCCTGACTACAAAGAAACAGACCCTGACAAATGCCATACAGGTTCTGCGATCTCTCGGCTGTGACAATCCCAGGGTTATGACCCTTGCAGCCGACCACATTGATGAAAAGCCTTCTATTGCCGAAGACCATGGAGCGAGATTGAAACGCATGGCCGATAAAGGCCTATTGGGACCATGCACGATTGCGGAAGCCATGAATTTGCCTGATCTCTTTGCAGGACATTGCATTGAAGCCGATCTCCTGCCTGATATTTTTCTGGTTCCCAACATCGAAGCGGGAAATATCCTGGTAAAGACCACTGATCATCTCATGGGAGGTGTCAGGCAATGTGTTACAGTCGGTGCCGGTCTCATTACCCTTACTCCCTCTCGCTCAGATGGATATGAGGCCCGCATGGGGAATTTGGCGCTTGGACTTGTATTGGCAGAGGCCTGTAAGAGGGGCTAACATATGGATTTCAGTTTTGAAGAAATTATGGGCAGGGGCGGCCAACAGAAAAAGAGGCGGGTTGTCATCTCCGGGAAAAGGGACACTAATGCGCTTTCTGCCATACTCGCAGCCCGGGACCGGGGATGGATTGATCCGGTTGCATGCGGTTGCTCCCTGTCAGGACTCGGGAAAGAAATGGATGTTCATTTTGCTGATTCTGATATGTTGAAGGCCAGGCAACATGCATTACGCCTCCTTGAACAAGGAGAGGCAGACGCTTTACTTGATATGGGGCCTTCAAACAATCGGCTCTTTTCAGTAATCGATGAAACACTTACACATACAAAGAAAAGCCACCTATTGAGTTATGTGAGCGTATTTAGGGCTCCAAAAAATGGTCGAATAACACTTCTTACCGATACCTTAATCAACAGCAAGCCTGGTCTCAAAGAGAAAATCGAGATCGTGGAAAATGCAATCCGGGTGGGGAAGGGCCTGGGCATCAGCCAGCCGAAGATTGCCGCCCTCGGCCCGCTGGAACTCGTTAATCTTTCTATCCCTTCTACACTGGATGCAGCGATGCTCTCCAAGATGTCTGAACGGAGACAATTTGGAGGCGCAATCGTAGAAGGGCCTCTGGCAATGGATAATGCCGAATCTGCCCTTGCGGCACGGCACAAGGGGATTGAGAGCCCGGTACCGGGGAATGTGGATATATATCTCTTCCCGGATCTCGAATCTGCAAATATCACTGCCCAGTTCCTGGGTTTCCTTGGTTCGTTCCAATTGGGAGGGGTATTGGCTGGTACAAGGCTTCCAATCATTATTCGCTCCTCTTTGGAATCGCCGGACTCGTGGCTCCTGAATATTGCACTGGGACTCGTCGTGAACAGGGGGATATGATGCACCTGATTCTCGTTATCAACATAGGTTCGACGTCCACCAAGATAGGCCTTTTTTCTGACGAAGCTGTTGTTTTTAAGGAGACCGTCGATCACACCGCAAAGGATCTGTCACCACTTCATGAATATGATGGGTGGCTTCAGTTCCACTGGATGGTAGTGGAAAAGGTGTTGAAGAAACATGGTGACATATTAGAAGGAGTTCATCTCATAGTGAGCCGCGGCGGCCTGACAAAACCGATTGAAGGTGGTGCTTACCTCATTAACGATGCAATGTTACAGGACTTGCGGTTTGGCCAATATGGGTGGCACCCATGCAATGTGGGCCCTGCTATCGCGGATATGCTTGGGAAACGCTTTGTTGTACGGGCGATCATCTATGATTCGCCTGTGGCGGATGAAATGGGGCCGTTAGCCAGGATCTCGGGGCTCAAAGGGATTGAAAGGAAAGCGGCGTTTCATGTCCTAAGCCAGAAGTCTGCTGCAAGAAAGGCCACACAAGAGCTGGGCATCCAGTACGCCCAAGGGGATTTTATCGTGGCCCATCTTGGGGGTGGGATAACGATTTGCGCCCATGAACATGGGCGAATCATTGACGGAACTCATGGCCTGAGTGAAGGGCCTTTTACCCCACAACGCACAGGCGCATTGCCCTTGCAAGAAGTCTTGGGATTTTGCGGTTCAGGACGATTCAGCAAAGAAGAACTGGACCGCCGGTTTTTTAGCCAGGGTGGCGTGCACTCCTATCTCGGAACCCATGATATGGCTGCCGTGGAGCAAAGCGCCCTGGATGGCAATGAGGAAGCAACGCTTGTATTGATGGCCATGGGGTACCAGATCAGCAAAGAGATATGTTCCATGGCCGCTGTCTTGAATGGGTCTGTAGATGCTGTGGTCCTTACGGGCAAGGTCTGCTTGGCAAAAACCGTGGTAACCGAGATCCGGCATAGAACGAGTTTCCTGGCTCCGATTTTGATCTATCCAAAAGAAGATGAGCTCGAAAGCCTCGTCCGCGGCGGACTGGCTGTCTTGCGAAATCAAGAATCTGTCAAGGAATACACCTAGGGAACCAAGTTTAGCTGTTGCTCAGCTATGGAAGCCCTCCGAGATGCATTGCTAAGAACAGGGGAAGGATACGTAAATGACCTTTGAAAAAGATATTCGTGATCTCATAGAAACTACTTTGGGTAACCGTGTTGCTGATACGATCATTCGGGACGGTGTATTGATGGACGTCTATACTGGCCGGCTCCTCCCGCATCGTTCTGTAGCCATCAAGGGCAAATGGATCACCTATGTCGGCCCTGATCCAGGACACTGTATTGGTAAGGAAACAAACATCATTGAAGCGAAGGGACGGCTGATCTGTCCTGGATATATAGACGCGCACACCCATCTGGCAACTTATTGGAGTATAGCTGATTTCCTTCATTATGCCATCCCCTGTGGTGTCACAACCCTGATTACAGAAGCAGAGGCCTACGGCTTTGTATCAGGCGCCGAAGGGTTCAAGTTTTTTTTGGATCAGATTGAGGCCCAACCCATCAAAATATTCGCTCTTGTTCCCCCAATGGTTTGTTTGAGCCCCGCAGTTGCGAGCCATTTCATTTCCAGAGATGAGGCAAGAAAGTTCTTGAAGGATCCCCTGGTTATTGGATTAGGGGAATCATTTTGGCAGGGCACCATATTGACCTCCCAAAATCGTGTCCTGGAATTGATTCAGGAGACCTTGAAGGCCGGAAAATCAGTGCAAGGGCATGCAGCAGGCGCCCATGACAAAAAACTGGCTGCCTATGCGGCAGCCGGTGTCCAATCCTGCCACGAGGCAATTTCCACAGAAGATGTCCTCTCCCGTCTGGAGATGGGACTCTACGCCATGATTCGCGAAGGAGACATCCGCCGTGACCTGGAGATCATCCGGCCCCTCAAAGACCAAATCGATTTGAGAAGGCTCATCCTGGTAACAGATGGCACGAATCCCGGCGACCTCATACAACGAGGCTATCTCATTGACGTGGTGGAAAAGGCGGTAGACATAGGGTTCAGTCCCATGGAAGCCATTCAGATGGTAACCCTGAATCCGGCTGAACATTTCAGGCTTGATCACCTCATCGGTGGAATTGCCCCGGGTCGTTATGCCGATATCCTCCTTCTTCCCGAACAGGGAATTATGAAACCGGAAATGGTTATCTCTGGTGGCCGAATCGTGGCAGAGGATGGCCAGGTCACAGTCAAAACACGAGCGATGCCTTATCCCGGCAAACTGCTTGAAACGGTAAAAGTCAGGCCCATTACTGCATCTGATCTGGCCGTTCCAGCGGGAAAGGGCGACAGCAAAAGTAACTCGATTCGTACTATCGATATTCAACCTGGCGGCCTGGTTTCAAGAGAGGGGAAAACGATCCCCATGGTGGTCAACGGAGAGTATGTGGCGGATCCTGAAAGGGATTTGTTAAAGATCGCTTTTATTGAGAGGCTTAGCGGTCGAGGGGAGAGGTTCATAGGCTTTATTCGAGGATGGGGACAAAAAAAAGGAGCGGTTGCTACCACCCTCTGCTGGGATTCTGCGGCTATTGTGGCAATCGGCGCCAGTGACCGTGACCTGACTACGGCCATAAACCGGGTCATTGAGCTCCAGGGAGGGACCGTACTCTCGGTAGAAGGATCTTCTTTGATCGAAATCCCGCTAAATATCGGAGGATTCATTTCCCAACTGAAAATCCCGGATCTGGCCCGGCGGTTGGAAGGCTTTCAAAAGGCAATGGAATCTTTGGGCTCGAAACTTCCCTTTGCGCACCTTACCCTCAACGTTCTTACCACCGCCGCTATTCCCTTCATTCGCATGACTGAGAATGGCTATTACCGCTTCAGAGAAAAAGATGTTGTAACATTGGATTCCGTTTAATCAGCACAAGAGGGGATATGGTTTGATAGCTAAAAGAGGCCTTATTCACTGGGCATGGGTCACCCTCTCAGTCTGCTTTATCGATCTGGGCAACGGACAGACCTCAGCTCACCCTGGAAGTATTTTCCTGATAGGTCCGATATGACCAATGAACCTTTTCAACCTCTGCATGACAATTTTGCGTACATTATTGTGGCCATCGCTTTTTTCATCATGGTCATTGTCTGGGGGGCAAACTACAGCTTCGGCGTTTTTTTTACTCCTCTCTTGAAAGAATTCGGGTGGACACGGGCAATTACCTCCGGGCCCTTTTCTCTCGCCATTTTTATTGAAGGCTTTGGAGGTATGTTCATGGGGAGGATTTGCGATAGATTTGGGCCTCGTTTGGTTGTGACAGTCTGTGCGGTATTTTTTGGTACAGGTTACATCCTGATGACCAAAATAACTTCCGCTTGGCATCTCTATCTTTACTATGGATTGATGGTCGGTATCGGCCTGAGCGGTTCCTATGTCCCGCTTTCCTCTACCATAGCGCACTGGTTTGACAAGCGGCGAGGCCTTATGATTGGTATTGTTTCAAGCGGAATAGGGGCAGGCACACTGATCATAAGTCCTATCGCCAACCACCTGATATTATTGTACGGCTGGCGTTTTTCATGTCTGTCTGTCGGGTTACTGGCGCTCATTCTCATTGTCGTATTCGCCCAATTATTGCGGCTTCCTGACAAGAATTCTGTCAGGAAGCACACTGTGCCCAATGAACTTCAGGAACATTGCAGATGTGGTCCAATCTCCCCGGGCTGTGTGGGAGAAGCAATGAGGGACAAATCCTTCTGGATGCTTTGTACTATTTTGTTGTGCTGGGGGATTATTATTTTCGTCATACTTGTGCATATCGCCCCTTTTGCCATTGAAATGGGATTTTCAGAAACACAGGCAGCCAATATTCTGGCAATCTTTGGGGGAGCAGTTTTTTTCGCCAAAATCATTTTGGGAATCACCGCGGACAGGATCGGCAGTAGGTTGACTTTCATCATCGGCCTTGGATTCATGTCAGCAGGCCTTTTTTGGCTGCTCATTTCGCAGGCCTTGGGGAGTCTCTACCTCTTCGCAATTGTTTATGCGTTTGGCTATGGTTGCGGATCAGTGATCATGCCGACCATTGTAGCCGAAATGTTCGGATTGTTGTCCCACGGTATTTTGCTGGGAGTTGTCAATTTTTCTGCCTGCATCGGATGCGCTATAGGCCCAGTGCTTGCGGGAAGGCTGTTTGACAAGAGCGGGAGCTATCATGAGGTGTTTGTCCTTATGACAATTCTTAGTGTCATCACCCTGATGATGGGTTTTTTTATCAAGCCGAACGAAAGAAGATGTGAGGAATGAAGAAACCCTTCAGTCCCTCGATATCGAGATATTACCGCATAACAGACCAATATCAATCAGCTTTTTTGCTGAGAGGCGATACATTGGAGAGTTCAAAAAAATAGGCATATTCCTGTTTTTCGAAACCGTGGGGAGGACGTGTCGATCTACGCTTAGGTTCGGCGATACCAGATCTGGCGGGACCATATAGTCTATAGTTAGCGAGGGCGATCAAAACACCGTGGAAACAAAATCTTCTGCTGAAATCTTTCTCAGTCCAAGGTCGGTGGCAGTAGTAGGCGCCACTGAAAGGCCGGGTGCCTGGGGG
>Ga0164318_10004594_pt1 | contig 13281 bp, 8 predicted proteins | sample GuaBasSedimGuay9_FD_113734 | JGI IMG/M metagenome (GOLD analysis project Ga0164318, IMG submission 113734) | Subseafloor sediment microbial communities from Guaymas Basin, Gulf of California, Mexico - Guay9, Core 4571-4, 0-3 cm | ecosystem: Environmental > Aquatic > Marine > Hydrothermal vents >...
CCCTCTGGCACTGATGATGTATCCCATATATACCTGTTTGTTACACTGTCCTCTGATATCCCACTTGCTATCAATATATGCCCACCTAAATTCGTGTCTGTATCATAATAAAGATTAATTGTGGCATTATCATCCATATCATGGTCTGCCCAGCATATCTCATACTTCTGAAAACTACTATCCTCTGAACTTCCATCAGGCTCTGTCATCTTTATTAATGGCTTCCCTTGTCCTATTGTAAGTGGTCCACTATAATCATATATTGCATACTCCCTGCCATCATCTATTCTCCCACAGATATAATATGTGCCAAAAGCAATATTTGAAATATTCCAGATAAATGAATCCAATGCATCTTCTGATAAATTACTTGCTATTGTGCCACTTACCCCATCTAAAAAATTAGTATTATTATCATAATAAAGTATTATCTTTGCATCATCATCAGGGTCAGTATCATTCCATTGAATTGTATAACTCATTGAAATACTTTTATCTACTGTATCTCCTGCTGATGACGGCTTTGTTATCTCTATTGAAGGCACTATATTCTGTAAAAATACCCTCATAATTCCAGAAGAGATATACCTGGAAACTGCTACATCTAACTTGCCATCACTGTTTAAATCCCCTATACCTACGCCCCACGGATTACTTTCTGTGCTAAATTTCTGCCAGTTACTGCTTATTCCACCACTTGCACATTGTGTGAATACTGCTATCTGACTGTGATTATAATTAACTGCAACTATATCATTCTTACCATCACTGTTTATATCACCAACTGCAATTGTATATGGATAATATTCTGTGTTATACTCTTTAAAATCTCCTAATGCTCCGTTTCCTATCTGAACACGAATACCAATTTTATTATTGTTGTAACTCCCAACTATTATATCTTCTCTTCCATCATTATTTATATCTCCTATTGCTATACATTGTGGTGAAATACTTCCTGTTGAGTATGTGCCATCATCCACCAGTCCTTCTACTCCCTGTATATATACTCTTATTCCATTTTCACCTTTTAAAGCTACAACAACATCATTCCACCCATCATACTTTCTTACATCTCCTATTGCTACTCCATTTGGATATGAACCTGCTTCATATTGTGTCATTACAGATAACACACCCACAGAATTTTGGGTTAACACAGTAAGATTTTTACCACTGTTTATATAATGAGCTACTACAACCTCATTTTTGCCATCATTATTTATATCACCAATTGCTACCCAGCGCGGAGAAGATAAAGCTAAATCACAACTATAGTAACTGCTTAAACTGCCATCTGCTTTTTGTGTAAATATACATATACTTGTTCCAGAATACCTTCCTACAACCACATCATTCCTGGCATCATTGTTTACATCTCCAATGGCTACTGTATAAGGAGAACTTTCACAATTATAAACAACCTGAGAATTTAAATCACTGCCATCTGATTTCTGTATAAATACCCCAATATTTCCACTGTTATAATTAGCTATAACAACATCATCCTTTCCATCATTATTTACATCTCCTACTGCTATACCTCGTGGTTGGCTGTCAGCATTATAATCTTTAAAATATTTTAACTCCTCACCGTGATTATTATGCCGTATTCTTACAAAACCTTTGCTATAGTTAGTGAAAGCATTGTTGCCATCATATATTCTGGCATATATGTAATAGTTATTGGGTGGTATTGCTGCTGTATTCCATATATATCTATCCTGTAAATCTTCACTTCCTTTCATAATAAGTGTTCCATCACAACCAGTATTATCTGTATCATAATGAAGAGCAATTTCAGCATCACCTGCTTCATAAGAGTCAATCCATCTAATCATATAATTATCATCAGCATTATCTTCTGATGAGCCATCAGGTTTTACAATTATTATGTGAGGGGTCTCAGCAATTATATTTTTAGGAAGCAAAAAGAAGCATAAAATTAATAATATTAAACATAATTGTTTCATTGTTACACTACTTCTCCTTTTTATATATCCCTTTATCCCTTTTCAGAAATATAGACAACTTATTTGAAAAAAAGTGCAAAAATTTTTAGCACTATTTCACAACTACTTTTATTAATTATAGGGACGGTGCACAACTTTATTAAATCAATTCACAGTGCTAAGAGCATAGGATAAAAGTTTATGGTTTAAGGCTTAGACCTTGTAGCAACACATATGGAGTTTGATTCATCAATCTTGTGAAGGGAGTTATATATTAATTATATGTAGGTGGGAGATTTATCAGCCACGAAAAATAAAGTAGGCTTGATAAATCAAGCCGCTCCAAGCAAAATTTTGACAGTTCAATTTTCATTACTGAAAAACAAAAAAACAAGTTGACATTTAAAAAGTGTTGTATTATAATTACAGAAATTAATATAGAAAGGAAGTGATAAGATTGAGGAAAACAGGTTCAGAAATTTTAATTGAAAGTTTGCTCAATGAAGGTGTTGAGGTAATGTTTGGCATTCCTGGTGGCTCTGTAATTGCAATTTTTGATACACTTTATGACTATTCTGACAAGCTTAAATTTTATCTTACGCGTCATGAGCAAGCAGCTGCACACGCAGCAGATGGGTACGCCCGCTCAAGCGGGAAAGTTGGAGTATGTATTGCTACTTCAGGTCCAGGTGCAACTAATCTTGTTACAGGTATTGCAACAGCTTATATGGACTCAGTTCCTATTATAGCAATTACAGGGCAGGTGGCAACAAGAATGATCGGTAACGATGCATTTCAGGAAGTCAATACTACAGGCATAACTTATGCAATAACAAAACATAATTATCTTGTAAAAGATGTTAAAGAACTTGCCAGAATTGTAAAAGAGGCTTTTTATATAGCTAGAACAGGGAGGCCAGGGCCAGTTTTAATAGATATTCCTGTAGATATTTCAAAAGATACAACTGAATTCAAAAAATTGCCGGATAAGACTGAAATAAGAGGATATAATCCTACTTATGAGGGAAATATAAAACAGATAAAAAAAGCTGCGGAATTTATAATGAATGCGAAGAAACCAATTATATATGCAGGTGGTGGAGTGATTATCTCAGGGGCTGATAAAGAGCTAAAAGCCTTTGTAGAAAAAACTGGTATTCCTATTACAATGACATTATTAGGACTTGGTGGTTTCCCTAATACTCATCCTTTAAGTCTTGATATGTTAGGTATGCATGGTACCAAGTATGCTAATATAGCTATAAGTAATTCAGATTTGATAATAGCAATTGGTGCTCGGTTTGATGATAGAGTTACAGGTAAACTTGATGAATTTGCACCAAATGCTAAAATTATACATATTGATATTGATCCGTCATCAATTGGCAAAAGTGTGGAGGTGGATGTCCCAATTGTTGGTGATGTTAAACTTATATTAAAAGAGTTAATAAAATATGTAAAAAAATGTGATATAAAGGAATGGGTTGATTATATTTTGGATTTGAAACAAAAATATCCATTAACTTATGAAAAAAGTGAAAAAGTTATAAAGCCACAATATGTAATTGAGCAGATATATGAACTAACAGAAGGGAAAGCTATAATTGTTACAGAAGTAGGGCAGCATCAAATGTGGGCAGCTCAGTATTATAAATTTGCCCGACCACGTCAACTTCTTTCCAGTGGTGGTCTTGGAACAATGGGGTATGGATTTCCAGCGGCTATTGGTGCTCAAGTAGCAAATCCGGATGCAATTGTTATTGATATTGCTGGTGATGGTAGTATTCAAATGAATATTCAAGAACTAGCTACTATTTCAAATTACCAAATTCCAGTGAAAATAGCTATTATGAATAATATGTATCTTGGAATGGTAAGACAATGGCAAGAACTTTTCTTTAAAAGGCGATATTCATTTACTTGCTTGGGTAGACATAAAGATTGTCCTGTTCAGTGTCCAGGTCCAGGGCCACAGTGCCCTGAACTTATTCCAAATTTTAAGAAAATAGCAGACGCATATAATATAAAAGGATATATTATTGAACATCCTAAAGATGTAAAACCAGTTTTAAAAGAAGCATTATCATTAAAAGAACCAGTTATAATGGATTTCAGAATCGCTCAAGAAGAAAATGTTTTCCCAATGGTGCCCGCAGGACAACCTATTAGTAAAATGTTGGAACACTCAATAGCGTAAAATAGGTATTAGTTCTTTTACCAAAAATTTAAAGAAGAAGGAAGGTGATTAATTTATGGAATATACAATTTCAACATTAGTTGAGAATCATCCAGGGGTACTCGCAAGACTTGCGCAACTTTTTAGTGGCAGAGGGTTTAATATCACAAGTCTCACTGTTGCGGAGACAGATGACCCTACTATGTCAAGAATGACAATTGTTGTTGATGGTGACGAAAAAGTTATGGAACAGGTAAAAAAACAGCTTAATAAGAGTATTGATGTAATTAAAATCTATGACCTTACGAAAAAAAACCCAATAGAAAGGGAACTCATAATAATAAAAGTAAATACTACACCAACGCGACGTTCAGAAATAATTGAAATTGTAGATATTTTTAGAGCAAACATAATTGATGTTTCTCATACTGACATTACAATAGAGGCAACAGGTGATACGACTAAAATTTCAGCGCTTGTAAAAATGCTTAAGCCTTACGGGATAAAAGAGATTGCACGCACTGGTAAAGTAGCAGTAGCAAGAAGCCTTGATTAAAAAAATTATTTTGTTTTGGAGGTAATAAAAATGAAAATGTATTATGACAAAGATAATAAACCTGAAATTTTAAAAGACAAGAAAATTGCAATTATTGGATTTGGCAGTCAAGGACATGCTCAAGCACAGAATTTAAGAGATAGTGGTTATAATGTTATTGTTGCAGAAGTGAAAGGTAGTGCAAATTATAAGCTTGCAGAGGAAGCAGGATTTAGGCCTGTCTCCGCTGCAGAAGCATCTAAACAGGCTGATATTATTCAAATACTTGTGCCAGATGAGATTCAGCCAATTGTTTATGAAAAAGAGATAAAAGAGCATATTAGAAAAGGTAATGCGTTAGTATTTTCGCATGGTTTTAATATACATTTTGGTCAAATTGTGCCTCCTAAAGATGTTGATGTTTATATGGTGGCTCCCAAGGGGCCAGGACATCTTGTGAGACGGACATATCAGGAAGGTTCAGGTGTACCTGCACTTATAGCTGTATATCAAAATCCTTCTGGCAAAGCATGGGATTATGCTTTGGCTCATGCGTGTGGAATTGGTGCTGGAAGAGCAGGTATAATTGAAACCACATTTAAAGAAGAAACAGAAACAGACCTTTTTGGTGAACAGTGTGTTCTTTGTGGTGGACTTGTTGAGCTTGCAAAAGCCGGGTTTGAAACTTTGGTTGAAGCAGGGTATCAGCCAGAAATTGCTTATTTTGAAACTTTTCACGAATTAAAATTAATTATTGATTTAATGTATGAATCTGGTATTAGCTATATGAATTACTCTATAAGTGATACTGCTGAATATGGTGAATATACACGTGGTCCAAGAGTTATAGATAAAAAAGTTAAAGAAGAGATGAAAAAAATACTTACTGAAGTGCAGTCAGGTGAATTTGCAAGGGAATGGATACTGGAAAACAAAGCTGGAAGACCTGTATTTAAAGCTGCGCGTCGAAAAATGAGTGAACATCAGATAGAGAAAGTTGGATCTAAATTGAGGGAGATGATGCCTTGGATAAAAAAGAGGAAATAAATAGAATAGTCGGAGGCAAATAAATAAAATGCCGCAAAAAGAGAGAGTACACATTTTTGATACAACATTACGAGATGGCGAGCAGGCGCCAGGATTTAGTATGAGTATTGAATCAAAGCTTAAACTTGCAAAGCAGCTTGCAAAATTAAAAGTTGATATTATTGAAGCAGGTTTCCCAGTTTCTTCACCAGTGCAGTTTGAAGCTGTGAAAGTTATTGCGCAGAAAGTTAGAGGTCCGAGAATTGTTGGACTTGCCAGAGCTGTAAAAGGAGATATAGAAGCCTGTTATGAAGCTGTTAAATATTCAAAAAAGCCAGGTATTCATACATTTATTGCTACATCTGATATTCATATGAAATATAAATTAAAAAAGTCCCCCAAAGAAGTGTTAAAAATTACAGAAAAATCTATAAAATACGCAAAATCATTATGCGATTATATAGAATTTTCTGCCGAGGATGCAACAAGAAGTAATTTTGAATTTCTATGTGAGGTAATTAATGTAGCAATAAAAAGTGGAGCTTCGGCAATAAACATTCCAGATACAGTTGGGTATGCAATCCCATCAGAATTTGGAGAGTTAATTAAAAAGTTAAGGGATAATATTCCTGAATTAGGAAAAAAAGTAATATTAAGTGTGCATTGCCATAATGATTTAGGCTTGGCTGTTTCAAATTCGCTTATTGCTGTCCAAAATGGTGCCAATCAAATAGAATGCACAATAAATGGTATAGGAGAGAGAGCAGGTAATGCTGCCTTGGAAGAAGTTGCTATGGCATTGAATGTGCGTACAGATGTGTTTAATAAAAAAGTAAACATAAATACAAAAGAAATATATCCTACAAGTAGACTTTTAACAATACTTACAGGTGTACCAGTTCAACCCAATAAAGCTATTGTTGGTGAAAACGCTTTTGCCCATGAATCAGGCATACATCAGGATGGAGTTTTGAAAGCAAGAGAAACTTATGAAATTATGACACCTGAGTCTGTTGGCAGAAGTCTAAGCCATATTGTGCTGGGTAGGCATTCAGGACGGCATGGTTTTAGAAAACGAGTTGCTGAACTTGGATATAAACTTACAGAAAGAGAACTTAAAGAAGCGTATCAAAGATTCCTTGAGGTTGCGGATAAAAAGAAGCAAGTATATGATGATGACCTTATTGCAATAATTGAAGCAGGACTTAAAAAATCTATTGAATGGTATATGCTTGATTATTTCCATATATTAACAGGAAAAAGGGTTGTCCCTTCTGCTGTAGTTCAGCTTAAAAAAGGAAAAGAAGTGTATAGAGAATCTTCTTATGGGGATGGACCTGTAGACGCTATATATAAAGCAATTGATAAGATAGTAAAAATACAACCTAAACTTGAAGACTATACAATTAAGGCACTTTCTGGTGGTAAAGAAGCAATGGGAGAGGTGAAAGTGAGTATTTTATATAAAAATAATAAATACTTTGGTATGGGCTCAAGCACCGATATAATTGAAGCAAGTGCAATTGCATATATAAATGCCATAAATAGATGTATTATGATGCAGAAATAAGTGTAAAGAATAAATAATATAAAAAACTGGACAATAAAATTATAGAGGCTTTAAGCCACCCGTGATTTTAAGAAATTAGAGGAGAATTTATGGGAATGACAATTGCAGAAAAAATTCTTGCAGCACATTGTGGAAAAAAAGAAGTTCAACCAGGCGAATTCATAGAAGCAACTGTAGATATTGCATTGGGAAACGATATTACTGCACCATTGGCTATTGAAGAATTTGAAAAAACAGGAATAGGAAAAGTATGGGATAATACAAAGATTATAATTATACCTGACCATTTTACACCAAATAAAGATATTAAAAGTGCAATTCAATCAAAAATTTTAAGAGATTTTGCTAAAAAATATAATATTGTAAATTATTTTGAAGTTGGAAGGGCTGGAATAGAACATGTATTGTTGCCAGAGCAAGGGCTTGTGTTACCCGGAGATTTAGTAATTGGAGCAGATAGTCATACTTGCACATATGGAGCATTAGGTGCTTTTGCTACTGGAGTTGGAAGCACAGACCTTGCAGCAGCCTTTATTACTGGTAAAGCATGGTTTAAAGTCCCTGAAACTATTAAATTTATATACTATGGTAAACTTAATAAATGGGTGGGTGGAAAAGATTTAATCCTTTATACTATAGGTAAAATCGGAGTTGATGGTGCTACTTATAAAGCTATGGAATTTACAGGTGAAGCTATAAAAGAACTTTCAATGGATAATAGATTTACAATGGCAAATATGGCAATAGAAGCTGGCGGTAAAGCAGGGCTTTTTGAAGTTGATGAAAAAACTTTGGAATATGTAAAATCAAGGGCAAAAAGGAAATTTAAAATTTATAAAAGTGATAAAGATGCAAATTATTCAAAAGTAATTGAAATAGATGTTTCAAAAATAGAACCACAGGTAGCATTACCACATTTACCTGGAAATACTATAAGTGTTAGAGAAGTAAAAGATATAAAAATTGATCAGGCAGTAATTGGCTCGTGCACAAATGGTAGAATAGAAGATTTAAAAATAGCTGCACAAATTTTTAAAAACAGAAAAGTTCATAAAGATGTAAGGGCATTGATTTTCCCAGGGACCCAAGATATATATTTACAAGCATTAAAAGAAGGATTAATAGAGATTTTTATAGAAGCAGGCTGTGCTGTTAGTACACCAACCTGCGGTCCTTGTCTCGGTGGACATATGGGAGTACTTGCCCCAGGAGAAAAAGCTATCTCTACTACAAATAGAAACTTTATTGGCCGAATGGGCCATCCTGAAAGTGAGGTATATCTATCATCACCTGCAATTGCAGCTGCATCTGCCATTGCAGGTAAAATAGTTCATCCTGATGAAGTAATAAAATAAAAACAAGTACCTGTTTTGTAGCAATACAATAATAAAAATTTTTGCTTGCCGTAACTTATAAAAAGGAGTGTAACAGTTTAGCTATTAGAAGTTTATATTATTGCCTTTTAATTTAAATTTAATATTTTATTTTGCAGGAGGACATGAAAATGAAAAAAATTTTAATTTTTTTATTAATAATTTCATTATTCTCCTGTGGTAAAAGCAGTGAAATATCAGAACCTGAACAAAATTATACACTTATAGGGAAGCCTACCCCAGGGGATTGGCTCATTCAGCGACTTTCCGCTGAACCTGCAACTTTAAATCCCATAACTGCTACTGATATATATGAATCAATTATTAATGGATTTATTTATGAAACTTTAATTGAACGAGATTTTGAAACCCTTGAATTAAAACCTCTTCTTGCTTACAAGTGGGAAATTTCAAAAAATAAATTACAATATACATTTTATTTACGAAAGGGCATAAAGTGGCATGATGGGGTTGAATTCACTGCACGGGATGTAGTTTTTTCGTTCAAAAAAATAAAAGACCCTAAAGTTGATGCACCTCATCTTAGAAATTATTATAAAGATGTAAAAAAAGTTGAGATGTTGGATAAATATACAGTTAAATTTACATATAGTAAGCCTTATTTCTTAGCACTTGAATTTTGTGGTGGAATGCCAATTGTGCCTGAACATATATTTAAAAATGGTAACTTTAATACACACCATAATAACAGACACCCTATTGGAACAGGTCCATATATTTTCGTAAAATGGGAAACAGGTAGAGAAATTGTTTTAAGAAGAAATCCAGATTATTGGGGAGAAAAGAAGCCTTATATTGATAAAATAATTTTTAAAATAATTACAGATGACACAGTAAGTCTTCAATTAGTAAAACGGGAAGAAATTGATTTGGCAGGATTGAGACCTATTCAATGGGTCCGACAGACAAGAAGCAGAAAATTTAATAAAAAATTTAGAAAACTTAAATTTTATACACCTAATTACCGCTATATTGGTTGGAATTTAAGATGTCCATTTTTTAAGGACAGAGATGTGAGAGAAGCATTAACACGACTTATAGACAGAAAATCTATTTTAAAGAATATTCTTTTTAATTTCGGACAGATTACAACAGGCCCCTTTTATATTTTTAGTAAAGCCTATAATAAAAATATTATACCTTATGAATATAATGTAAAAAAAGCAAAAGAACTTCTAAGAAAAGCAGGCTGGATTGATTCTAATAATGACGGAATTCTTGATAAAAATGGAATTGATTTTAGATTTACTTTTCTTATTCCAAGTGGCTCAAAGTTTGCAGAGCAGCTTGCTACAATTGTAAAAGAATCATTTAAAAAAGTAGGGATTGAAGTTAATATAAAAATGCTTGAATGGGCAACATTTCTACAACAGATTGATGAACGAAAATTTGATGCTGTAACATTAGGCTGGAGTATGGGAATTGAGCAGGACCCTTATCAATTATGGCATTCTTCCCAAGCTGAAAGAGGTTCAAATTTCGTAGGATTTAAAAATAAAAGAGTGGATGAACTTATAGAGAAAGCTAGAACTGAATTTGACGAAGTAAAACGAAATAAAATGTTTCAGGAAATTCATAAAATAATCCACTATGAGCAACCTTATACATTTCTTTATTGTTCAATGGGGCTCGTGGCAGTGCATAAGAGATTCCAGAACACCAGGGTTTATAATATAAGACCAGGTTTTGATATTACAGAATGGTATGTCCCGATTGAATTGCAGAAATATAAGGGAGCATTTTAATGAAAATTTTAATTGTAAATCCACCACGGGTTGATGGATACCCTGTTGTTCGAGAAGAGAGATATGAACATAAAGATGTAGGCTCTGTTTATCCACCATTAAATCTCCTTTATATTGCCTCAGCACTTGAAAAAGCAGGATATAAACCTTTTTTTATTGATGCAAATGGATTTGATATCAAATTTACAGAACTTACAACTAAAATTGACGAAATAAAACCTGATGTCTTAATTATAAGATGTGGTTTTGATACTCAGAAGGAAGACTTACAGGTCTTAAAATATGCAAAAGAAAAATGGAACACAATAACAGTCCTTAGAAATAAAATAATTGGTGATGTTGACTGGCTTAAAAAAACAGTATTGCAGGAAAATCCATTTGTTGATATTTTTATCAATTATGAACCTGATGCTGTAGTTGTAGATTTAATAAAACATTTAGAAACCTATGGTCTTGATAATTTAGAAAAAGTAAAAGGCATATCATTTTTAAAAGAAGGAAAAATGATTACAACCCCACCTGCTGTAATTGAAAAAAATCTTGATAATCTGCCTTTCCCAGCATATCATTTATTGCCTTCTCTTAATGTATATCATACAGGTGTATTAAATCCACCGTTTGCAACTATAATTACTTCACGTGGATGTCCATTTCAGTGCAGCTTCTGTGCTTATTCAAATATGGGATTTAGATTTCGTTCACCAGAAAGTGTTATTGAAGAATTAAAATGGCTTAAAAAAACAACAGGCTTGAAAAGTGTTCTGTTTTTTGATGATTTAATTGGCCTTCAAAAGGGAAATTTCGAAAAAATATGTGAACTTATGATAAAAGAAAATCTAAAATTAAAATGGGTAGCTTGCACAAGAGCAAATCTTTTAAATGAAGAGATGCTTAAATTAATGAAAAAAGCAGGTTGTGTTGAAATTCCTATTGGTATAGAATCGGGTTCTGAAAAAATTTTAAAAATGACAAATAAGGGAATCTCTCTTGATGACATAAGAAAAGCTGCAAAATTGCTTCATAAAGTAGGAATCCTTTTCTATGGAATGGCAATTATTGGTCTACCGGGCGAAACTCGGGAAACAATAGAAGAGACAATAAAATTTATAAAGGAAATAGACCCTTTTTATACCCAATTTTGTTTTGCTACACCTTTTCCAAATACCGAGATTTATAGATATTATAAAGAACATAATTTCCTTTTAACAGAAGATTGGAGTAAATATAGTCCACTGGCACCTGTCCCTGTTATTAGGACAGAAGCACTTTCAGCAGAAGAATTAATGGAACTCAGAAATTATATGTATCGCAAATTAGTTTTACGGCCAGCATATTTATTAAAAAAGATTAGGCCATTTAATTGGAATTGGAATATTAAAGGATTTATAAAAATAATGGCTATAATCTGGCGTATTTTCAAACACAAAATGCTGAGATAAAGAGGCTTAAGAGGTATGCAAAATTCAAAGCTTACCACCATTATTTTATCATCATTGCCAAGAAATTCAGGATGTTTTTTACGCGCAAAGTACCTTGGAAAAGCTTTGGCTAAAAATGGCTTGAATGTAAAAGTGGTAATCCCGCCCGCTGCAATGCCATTTATGCTTGATTTTGTAGTTACATTTTTCTTGAACCTCTTGTATATTTTTAAATATAAATTTAAAATTGCAATAGCAATAAAACCTTATCCCAATACGCTTGTGCCTTTGCTAATAAAAAGAATATTTACAGATATAAAAATATGTGTTGATATTGATGATATAGATTTTGGGTATAGAAAAGGAATAATAAATACTATTTCAAGAATTATTCAAAAACCATTTCCTAAATATTTTGATATAGTAACATACCATAATCCAATGCTAAAAGATTTTATAATAAATGAATACAATGTGAACGAAAAAAAACTTTCACAATTACCACAAGGAGTGGATTTTGATATATATAATTATAAGACAAAGATTAAAAATTTTAAAAAAGAATTACTAAAAAAACTGGGAATTAATTCTAAAACCAAAATAATAATTTACACTGCTCATCTTAACATAGCAGCTGATTTAGATATTATACTTGATAATATAAATAATTTGCTTGAAAAAAGAAATTATTTTTTAATAATAGCAGGCGGTGGTCCAATGCTCAATTTTTATAAAGGATATGCAAAGAAAAGAAACATAAAAAAGATTTATTTTACTGGTTATCTTGTACCAGAAGAAATCGTAAAATACAGTATTATTGCTGATGTTGCAATAGTTTATTATAAAGATAAACCTGTAAATTATTACAGGTGTTCAATGAAGTTACGAGAATATCTGGCACTAAAAAAGAAAGTTGTAAGTAACGATGTGGGAGAATTGAAAAAATTTAAAAAGTATGTATATCAAAGTAAAAGTGACATAAATTCATTTATAAAAAAATTAGATTTTTTTTTAAGGAATAATTATTCAGATAAACGAGAATTAAGAGGATATACATTTGTAAAAGAAACATACAATTGGGACAACATAGAAAAAAAATTTAAAAAAATTTTACTGGCGTAGAAAAAGCAAAGTTAAAAGTTGGCTAAAAACTATTTGACAATTTGAATAGATTAATGTATTATAAAAATAAGAAAATATTAAAAATACTATATCATAAAGAGATAGGAAAAGGGACTTTGTGAAGTATCATAAAAGAAAGTATCTTAACAGGTGTAATCCTTTAACACGACAACTGTAACACCAACACTGTTGTTTGCTAACAATACATTCTTTTATTAATAGTGTTGAAAAAATATTTTATAATTGTTTTTATATCAAAAATTATATGAAATAAAATTTTATTTTATATATGCATTAACAATATGTAATATATTGATAAAAAATGTAGAAACACACCTTTAGG
>Ga0164318_10004595_pt1 | contig 13281 bp, 8 predicted proteins | sample GuaBasSedimGuay9_FD_113734 | JGI IMG/M metagenome (GOLD analysis project Ga0164318, IMG submission 113734) | Subseafloor sediment microbial communities from Guaymas Basin, Gulf of California, Mexico - Guay9, Core 4571-4, 0-3 cm | ecosystem: Environmental > Aquatic > Marine > Hydrothermal vents >...
GAACGGGCTACCGGTTCTGGAATAATTCTTAAAACTTTAGGCGAGATAATCTCTTTCTCCAAGTCAACAAAAGGAATCCCTAAAATATAGGCCTTTAATTTAATTAGTTCTTCCTCAGTAATAAGTCCTTCTGAAATCAAAACATCGCCAATTTTCTGGTTGGTCTTTTTTGCTTTTTGCTGAGCTTTTTTAAATTGGGCAGGAGTAATTAATCCGGCATCCAATAAAAATGCTTTTAATTGTTGAGGTTCTACCTGCATATTCGCTTCGCTCAATTTCAAATGTCAAATCTTAAAAGTCAAAACTATAAACTCTTTAAAAGATTTAAAATTTAAACTGTAGATTTGAAATTTAAATTTTGAGATTTTACTCTTCAAGGGCTTCTTTGGTCTTCTCCAACACCTCTTCTAAGCTATAATTTGCCTTAACTAAATAAGTTCTCGCTCCTAATTCAATAGCCCTATCTATATCTGCCATCTCTTCAAGATTAGTTAATACAATAACCGGAATATCTTTGGTTTTTTTGTTTTCTTTTAATTTCCTTAAAACTTCAAACCCATTAATTTTAGGCAGAATTAAATCAAGTAAAATTAAATCAGGCTTTTTTAGCTGAGCCAATCTTAAGCCAATCTCTCCATTTAAAGCAGAAATCATTTTGTATCCCTCCTTTTTAAATATTTTCTCAAAAGTTTTTTGAAGAATAGATTCGTCTTCAATAAATAAGATAGTCTTCATAAAAATATAACGCTAATCTACAAATTTTATGCTAATCTACAAATTGCTAATATTGTCAAAAAGAAATTAGTTGATAGAAATCAGAAAGCAGTAGCGAAACCAGAAAATAGAAATCGGTTTTCTGTTTTCCGTTTTCTATACAGATTTCGGTTTTCCAGCAACTGATTTCTGACCTCTCTTTCTTTTAGCAATTTGCATAATTAGCATTAAATTCGCGTATTCGCATTATGTTATGTTTTTATTTTATTGGTAAACTAAACCAAAATATCGACCCTTTGTTTTCCTCTGATTTAAAACCAATTCTCCCTCCTGATTGTTCAATAATTGCCTTGGCAATATACAATCCTAATCCATTTCCTTTAGGCTGATGGCTCAAAACGTTCTTCGCTCTAAAAAATTTTTGGAAAATATATTTTTGATCTAATTTCGGAATACCCAATCCATTATCTTTTATCTCAAAATATAAACTCCCTGCTTTTTTAAAAATAGAAATTTCAACTTTTCCATTAATTTTTTTTATTTCTCCTTGCTCTACAACAGAACGAGTAGAAGAATAGCGAATTGCATTTTCTAAAAGATTATCAATAACTAATCTAATTTGGCTGGAATCCATATATATCAAAGGAATATCTTTTTCAGGTTTAAATTCCACTTTCACATTGCTTGCATCAGCAAAATGTTTAAGTCCCTTAATCGCTTCCCTGGTTAAATCTTCTAATGAACTTTTATTTTTCTTTAAAGGAATCTTGCTCTGCTCAATTTTCGCAACAGTTAATAAATTAGAAACCAACTCTATCATCTGGTCATTAACTTCTTTTAAACTATTAAGCTGTTCAAGCTGTTCCTGCCTATCTACATCTTCTGACATTAAATAATCAATCGCCCATTTAAAATTAGAAAGAGGAGCGCGCAATTGATGAGAAACAATATTAACAAATTCTGTTTTTATTCGATTGGTCTCAGCTAAATTCTCAAAACCACGAATAACCAAAAAAGAAATAATAAGGAACACCGCGGCAACCCCAAGCACAATTAAAACTATCAAAAGAGGGTCAGTAATATAACGCATTCCAGCCACATAAGCAGTAATAATTGAAACAATAATAACTGCCCCATTACTAAAAAGAGAAATTGAGGACACTGCCACAATGGAAGCTTGTAATACCTGCATTGATAAATTACGTTCAATTCTTTTAAAATTCTCTTAAAATTAAAATTCATTACTATTTATTATATTACACATTCAAAAAAAGAAAAATAGCTACGCTGTTAATCATTACCCATAAGTTCAAAAATATCTGAAAATTAAGAACCTCCCCTACCTTAATCCCCCTCCATAAAAACCTCCCCCTTCTTAATCCTTCCCCTCCAAAGGAAGGGAGAGGAAATAAAATAAAAAAGAGAGAAAACAGAAGAAAAAGGTTCTTACCTTCCATCTTTTTCTCTTTCTTCTCTTTCTTCTCCCCCAAATCTCCCCCTCCTTCCCCAAAGGGAGAGGGAAATATAGAGGAGAATAAAGGAAAAAGGGAAGAAAAAAGAAAAAAAGAGAAAGAAAATAAAAGAAAAGAAATAAAAAAGAAAAGAGGTGAAAAAAAGGATTGACTTAAAAAAATTCTCAATTAAAATAAATTTATCAGCACGAATTCGGAGCTGGTAAGAACTCTTCTTGTCTGCTCTGCTGGTTGAAATTTTTTAAATTAAAAATTCAATCAATAATCAAAACAATCTTCGGGGATTGGCCTAATTGGTTAAGGCGCCTCGTTTGGGACGAGGAGAGTGCCAGTTCGAGTCTGGCATCCCCGATTAAAAATCTCAAAGCGTTCCTTATGGGTCAAAATAAAAAAGTCCTATTTTTATATACCAACCCGCACTCAGGACACCATAAAGCAGCTCAAGCTATCAGCGAAGCTCTTCTCCTACACGCTCCAAACGTTGAAATAATGAATATTGAAGCTTTGAAATTTTCCTATCCTCATCTGCAAAAAGTGATTCATAAAACTTGCATAGTTATAGCAACTAAGCTAAGTAGATTTTATGATTTTTTATGGGACAATGTTAATATTGAAAGGCGAATTAGAAAATTCAAAGAAATAATTAATAAAAATAGTTTAGATAAATTTGAAAAACTTTTTGTTTCTTTTCCTACTAAAGTAGCGGTCTGCACTCAAGCACTGCCTTGTGGTTTTTTGTCAACGCTTAAACAGAAAAAAAATTTTTCTTTTAAGCTAATAGCAGTTATTACTGATTACGATGTGCACACATATTGGATTTACAAAGAAGTAGATATTTATTGTGTGGCCACAAAAGCTATGAAAGAAAAACTTATGCAAAGAGGTATAGCTGAAGAAAAAATCAAAATAATAGGCATACCAGTTAATTCTCAATTCACTCAACCTGCAAACCGTCAAGAATTAAGAAAAAAATTTGGAATAAAGGATAAATCATTCTGTGTATTGATTATGGGTGGGAGTTATGGTATTGGCCCCTTAAATAGAATCATTACAGATATTGACCGAATAAAAAAAGATATCACTATGATTATTGTTGCCGGGAAAAACCAAAAGCTTTACAAAAAAATATATAAAATTCTTGGCAAAACAAAAAAAAGCATAAAATTATTTGGTTATACGAATCACATCGCCCAATTAATGAGCATAAGCGACCTGTTGATTACCAAACCCGGCGGATTAACTATCAGCGAAGCGCTTTGCTTTGGTCTTCCAATGATTATCACTAAAGGAGTTAGAGGACAGGAGTCCGGTAATTTTAAATATCTTCTTGACAAAGGAGCAGCAGTGGCTGCGGCCAAACCTAAAGATATTGTCCCGGAACTAACTAAACTGATAAACAATAATTCTTCTTTAAAAATTATGCAAAACAATGCCCTTAAAATAGCTAAACCAAATTCTGCAGAGGAAATAAGCAAATTAATAACAAATTATCTGTAGTTTTAGTTGTCTTTAATTCTGTTAATCTTAAAAATAAAACCAAAACGTCCCGCTTTTGTCGCGGGACGTTTAGATTTTGATTTTTTATTATTATTATTACTGACCCTTATAAAGCTGGTTTAATTTAGCCCTAGTAGCTTCTCCTACATAACCAGTTCCTTCAGTTAATCCTAACGGAGTCAAAATATCATCTTTGTATTTTTCTTGAAATCTTATCACCGCAGCTTTAGTTAACGGCCCAAACCAACCAGAAATAATTGCCTCTGGATAAACTTCTGAATCTTTTGCCAGCCAAGTTTGAAGAAGTTTTACCTGATCACCTCTGTCTCCTTGCTTCAAATCTGTATTTAAAATATTGCCTGCTTGAAGTTCAGCTAATTGCTCCTGAAGTTTTTCAATTAAGGATTGAATCAAAGCAATAAGCTGTTTAATAATTTCTTTAATCTTGGCTTTAAGCTGGGCAACAGTCAATCCTTCTGCTGATACTGCCGGCTTCTGTCCCATTATTGCAAAGTAGGTAAAGTGAGTAGTAGTGGCAGTAATAGTATTGTTGTCAGCATCAACTGTACTCTCTAATCCTACCCATTGGTCTCCGTCCCAATAATACACCTTAAGAGTACTTTCGTCCAAACCAGCTATCTGGTCATCAGTATAAGTGAAGGTTAATGTCGCGGCTTTGGACAAATCAGTAACTGCATTTCCTTCAGCGTCTTCTGCGCTGATATCATAAACTATATTTCCTACCATAAACCATCCGGTTTGAGGAGAGCTTACCTCGCTGGCACCTACAGTAGTGATAGTAACAGTAACATCAGAACTAACTCCTTCAGCAGGTATATTAACTGTAGCAGTAGTTCCATCGGTATTAGTTAATGTAACCTCACCGCCTTCTGACGCAGTAATATTACTAGTTTCAGTAATAGAAGTTGGCTCTTCTGATGAAGGTGCGGATGAACCCCCTCCTGAACTACCGCTTACGCAAGAAGCGGTTGAAGCTGAATGATAAGTATCAGTGCTGTACCAAACGGTTCCATTAGCATCTCTAGTTGCTACTTTATAATAATATGTAGTTCCACAACTTAAACCTGAAACAGTGATAGTATTTGTGCCTTCCTGCCAAGAACTCCAACTGGTAGCGCTGTCCATTGCAGAAGCACTGGTTCCATATTCTATTCTGTTTTGCGCTATATAATCAGTGTAATAACTGACAGTCAAACTGGTTTTGGCAACTGCGGTTACGCTTACAGAAGTTGCCTTGCCGTCTATACCCCAGAAACCATAACCTCGCCAAGTAGTAGGATCTCCGTAGCCATATCCATAACCCCATCCATACCCCCAAATGCTATCATGCCGTCCATAACCATAACCATAACCCCATCCGTTTTTTACTAAAGTTCTATAAAAATAAGCATATACTCCCTGCCCAATAATTAAAAATGCCAATCCAATAATAAGGACGCTAAAGATTAATTTACTAACTGATTTTTCGTTTCTGAAAAACTTCTTTATTTGTTTTGCCATATTTATTTATTTATTTATTTTTATTTATTTTTAATATATTTTTTTAATATATTCACCCTCTCAAATAAAATCTAAAATTTAATTTGCTCTGCAAATTATTTGACAAGGTAAAAAGTTTTCCACACCTTATTTATTTTTATTTATTTTTTATTACAATATCATAAATTCTATTTCAAAACAATATGTCAACCTGTGGAAAACTCAAATAAGATCCAATATATCATATGAATGATACGAATTAAACGTGATACTAAATAATTGAACTCTTATTATTATTTAGTATTCATTGTTACAGGATACTACTCTTGTTGATTTCTCTTTTAATTTATGCTTAGTTTCTGTTTTATACTCTATAATCTGCACTATCGCTGTAATTACTAAAAAATAATAAGCGTAGACTGCCAACGCTTCGGCAATATTTGTCTTTTTAAAAATTATTAAAACTGGACAGGAAGTTAAAAGCAATAAAGCGACCACCACAGAAATTCTGCTGTCTAAAACAAATAAAATAGAAATCAAAGCATAGCCCAAAACTAAAAAATCTAATGGTTTAATTCCTTTTATCAAAGAAAAAATTAAAATTGCTGTAATTATGCCGATTTTTAAATAATCACTTTTTTTGATTCTTTTTAATTTAGTAAAAACAAATTTTAATAAAATGTTCCCTGCCTCCGATAAAAAACTAAAAAACAAAACAAACAATATTTTCAAAAATTCATAAATTCCTTTTAAAAAACTTTTAAAATTAAATCTAATTCTTTTTTTCTTTATTCCTTTCTTGAATATTGTTTTCTCTTCAACAATTAATAATGAAAATTTTCTGGTTTTAAGCATTTTTTTCAGCAATTCCTTTTTCGAAAAAATAAATTTTCTAAACTTATCGCTAAATAAACTCAAAATCCCTAAAACAATAACACTAATATGAAAAGCAGTCCAATTAAAAAATAATTTCCACTGAACAAAAAAGCAAGACAGAATTAAACAAATAATATAAAAAGCGAAGAAATATAAATAAATTTCTGCAATGTGATTTAAAACAAGCTTTAAGATTTTTATAGATTTTTTAGGAAATTTCATAAAAAGGTATAACGTTTAAAGGTTACGATGCCCGTTTCGTTCAGCGGTTACGTCTATCGTCTAACTTTATTATTTACGTAACCGTTAAACGTCTCACGATACGGGCTTCGTTGCCGTAACCCCTTAACGCTCAACTTTATACACCTTCAAGTTCTTTGTCTCTCTTACAAATTCTATTCCAGAAAGTTTTTCTATCCACAAATAATTTCTCCAGTCCACTTCTTTAGCCAAAATTATGTATCCAATGTTTATTTCATTGTCTTTTAATAAATCTGTCTTCCCTCTTGAAGACAACCATTTTCTTACTGCTACACTCTCTCTGTCATCGCTTCTATCATAAATCCCTCCAAATTCCATATTTTTGCCATAAATTACCGGACATTTAAAAAATCTTGGGGAAGGATTGGCAATAATATTTCCCACCCATTTAAATCCCATATACAAATGCCAAGGCAAAAATAAAATTTTGCTTTTGCAACAGCTGTCTTTGATAATCAAATCATCAACTTCATACCAGTCAGAAGGATAATTTGTTGATTTTATCTGGCCAGCGCCTCCCCAAACTAACAATGGCGCCTGCAGTAAAATTATAAAAAATATTAAAAAAGCTATTAATTGTTTATGCTTAACTACAATTCTCTTTTTAAACAACTCTATTAAACCACAAACTAAAAATATTTCATAAATCGCTGCTATTACCGCTACCCATTTCTGCGGTTCTCTTAATCCTTTATAAAATGGAACATTATTAAACAACCAAAGAGTAATTTTAGAAGTAAAAGGCAATGCTATTCCCAACGCTAAAATAAAAGCAGTGATAAAAATAAAAATCAGCGCAAAATTTAATCTTTTTTTCTCTCCATTTTTGAAATTATAAATCAATCCCAAAATAATAATCGGCAGTAAAAAATAAAAACTCCTGCCCCAATTTTCTTTTATGTCTTTTAAACTCTCGTAGCGAAATTGAGCCATTCCCCAAAATCCTGACATTAAGAAAACATTTTGAACTGTCTCAAACGGGGTGCTGCCTATAGTTTTAAAAGCCAGCAAGTCCTGTTTGGTAATTGTTTCGCCAACAGTCTGAGCAATATTAGAATTTCCAAAAAATACTCCATAAAGCCAATTAAAGTTTATTGCCAGAACAATTAAAACACTTAGAATAAAATATTTAAAAACCTTAAATATTTGTTTTTGTCTCTTTTCTGAAATTAATTTTACAAAAATTAAAACCCCAAAAACTAAATAAATTAAAATGATAAAAAAAGCGAAATGAGGAGAGGGCCAAAAAGAAAAACCGGCAAAAATACTAGCTAAAAATAACGGCTTTTTATTCAATGGCTTAAAATAATACTTTAATAAATATCCAAATACCACTAAAAGAAAACCATAAGATAAAGTAGCTCCAGTCTGTCCATACATCAGACGGTCATAAACAAATGGATTAAACAAAGCAAAAGCTGAACCTAAAAACAAAATTAATTTATTGTTAGTAAACGCTCTTGCTATCCTATATCCGCCATAAACCACAGCGCTTAATACAAAAACAATAAACAATTTTTCCAATAAACTAATTGAAATTGCAAAGCTTAATATTTTGATTATTAAATCAAAATAAAACCAACCAGAGGTCCAATGAGATAAGGACATATTCGGCCCCCAAACCATATCTGTAAAAAATAAATACCCTGACTTAAAAAACCAAGGCAGGACAATAATTGAAATTAGTCCTATATATGGAAGTAGATTTTTGATTTTAAACCCATTTAAGTTATTCTTCATTTTCCTCATTCTTAGACAATTCTATTAATTTTTTCTTTCTTTTTTTCTGCCAATCCCAGTCCAAATATCCCACGCATCCAAATAAAGTTATCCCAGAAATAAGTAACCCCAAATAAAAAAGTCGCTGGGGCCAAAACTCTATAATCAATTCAAAATCAATACTTCCATCTGAATTAGATTTGAAGTTTGATTTTTGAGATTTGATGTTTTTTATGTCTATCCACCACGAATTAGCATAACCATTAGCAGTAAAATGATTTTCCTCATCAATTATAGGTTTTTTAAACCAAGTGTCCCAGATACGCCCCGATGGCAAATTATTGTTTTGTATTGTTCCTTTAAAATTCTTTGAAATAAAATCTATTCTATATTTCTCAATATGGTCCAAAACCTTCTTGCCGTTATCCAGGTACTTATAATGTTTTATTTCTTTTCCCCTTGCCCCTGAAAAAATTCCTAATTTTTTCTTTGGGATTCCATCACCAAGAGTAGAAACCCATCCTTTTTCAATAAACCCAGCCAACTCCTCTTTCGTCGCCTGGTCTTCTTCGTTCCCCTCTAAAATTTTATAATTTCCTAATTCTTTACTTTGAACTTTGAACCTTGAACCTTGAACTCGCGCGAGATACACGCGCCACCCCTTATTGAAACTCTCTGAAAACACCAAAGGAAAATCTTCGCTTGCATTATGAACCCTAACAATATATTTTACTGGATTTACTTTTTTAAATTCTAAAATAGGAAATTCATTTATTTCTTTTACCTTTTTAGCAAAATTTTCAATCCTGTGAATCTTATCTTTATTTTGGTCTTTAAAATATATTGCCGGAGAAATTTGATAATTTAGTGAAGACACTATTTGAGGAAAAGTATTTATATCTCCTTCTGGAATAACTAAAGTTTTAGGAGAATAAATATAAGGAAGAAAATAATCCTTATCAATTTGATACAAATCCACCTCCCCAAAACTTTTTTTATAATGTATACCATCCATACTATTAAGGATTCTTTTTATTTTATCCGGAGACTCGACATTATAATACTCCCAATTTATATCGTTTCTTTGAATAACATATTCAGTATTAACCAAGGAAAGCATTTTAACAAAACTATCAAGATTGCTTTCTTTTGAAACACTATCATAAAGTAAACCTATAGGCCCTCTTTGTATTGAAGAGGTATAAGTTTGAATATGAGATTTATCAATTAAAGCTACTCCAACATCAGTTATAGGACGTCCCCAATAATATACAGGAAAATACTGATCAGGAAGATAAAAAATTCTAAAATTTAAAGAATTAGCATTTAGACCCTCCGCTGTTTTATACCAATATGGAGGTATCGATTTAAGTATCCTGTTCTTGTCAAATAACTTTCCTGTCCATAAAGGAAAAGAATTTAATAAAATAAGACCAAAAATTAAAAGAACAAAAATACCAGATAACACTTTATATAGAATCTTCTTCACACTCCCCAGTTTTCTCTTTAAAAAAAAACATATTGACCAAGTAAAATATCCAATTAGAACTGCATAAACAAAGGCAATAATAGCTACAGATTTATATCCATTCCTGAATATAGAAAATAATGGAATATTCTTATAAAACCATAAATAAATTTTACCTGTTAGGGTAGGATTTTTTATAGGATAAGCGCCTACTGCCAAAGGAAGGAAAACTACAAGGAGAAGGAGCAAATAAAGAATTTTTTTCTCCTTCTTTTTAGCCAAAAACAATAACCCACAAATAGATATAATTGTTAATAAAAAAGAGCTTAATATCCCAAGATTATTTTTTATATAAAACGGAGAAAAAGGAAAATATAAAATATTCTTATAACCACCATAAAAACTCCATTCACCCAACAATCTGAAGCTTTCTAAATAGCTGGACATTATATTGTACATTTTTGGGGTTTCAAGATTTAAAGCTCTGGCAGTAATTTCCCAGTTCGTAACAACACCGTATGTATAAGCAACAATCCACCAAAAAGAAATTAACAGCGTAAAAATTAATATCAAAATATTAAATTTTAATATCCTTAACAAGTTCTCTCTCTTTTGAACAAAAATATAAACTAAAAGAAAAAGAAAAATAGCAATTATATTGATAGCAATAAGAGTAAAATTGATATTTGAAAGAATAACAGAGGATAATCCTATTAAAACAGCGTAAAATGTGTATCGTTTTTTACTTCTTAAACCCTTAATATACAATCCCATCAATAAGGGCAACATCATATAACTGAGAAGAAATGTGCTCGTTAGATATATCATTCTTACCATATATAAACTATACATATAAGCCGTTGAAGAAACCAACTTAAGCAACCTATTCTTCTTTTCAAAGAATACGCCAATAAAATAATACATTGACAATCCCGTAACAAATAATAGAAAACTTAACCAAATCTGTTTAGTCAGTTGAGGAGGGATATTTAGTTGATGCAAACAAATATTAAAAAAATTATAGAAATCAACAGTATTAAATAAAAAAATACCAAGATTAACACTATTATCCCATAAGAAAAGACGGTTGAAGAAAGCATGGGAAGGACTAATGTTATACGCCAAATCTGTCTCAGGAATAATTACATTATTGTAAGCCAAAAATGGAATTACTGACAGTAGTAATAAAAAAAAGATATCTAAAATTATTAAATATCTTGACGTATCTTTATATCTAAACTTGGATAACATATTATAATATTTTATATATTTTATATATTAAGGATTTTAACTTTAATATTATCTCTTGCTGATTAAATAATTTTCTAATACTAAATATTCTAAACCTGATCTCTCAAATACTGAAAGAGCGTCATCTGGACTACATACAATCGGCTCGCCGTGAAGATTAAAAGAAGTATTTAAAACCCCTCCTATCCCAGTTAATTTTTCAAATTCTTTAATAATTTTATAATATTTAGGATTATCTTTCTCTTCTAAAATTTGTGGTCGGCAAGTATAATCATATGGATGTAGAGCGGCTTTTAATTCTTTTTTAGCCAAGTCAGTGGTATCAAATGCTAATACCATAAAAGGAGCAGATGTTTTTTTAGGATTTATTAAATAATCTTTTGCTTTTTCAGATAAAATAGTAGGTGCAAAGGGCATCCAAAAATCACGATTTTTAATCTGGTCGTTTATTATTCTAACAATATTCGAATTTGACGGATCAGCTAAAATTGACCTATTCCCTAAAGCTCTTGCTCCCCACTCCATATGTCCTGCTAATCTGGCAACCACTTTCCCAGAAACTAATAATTCAGCTATCTTTTTTTCTATATCATCAAAAAACTCTACCTTATATTTCTCTCTGCAATTATTACTTTTAATAGAATCCTCTATTTCTTCTAAAGAAAATGATGGTCCCAAATAAAGATTTTCAATAATTTTAGGATTAAAATTTATATTTCTCTCTCTACATAATTTCTCATAACCCCAAAAACCTGCTCCAATAATTGTAGACTCATCGCCGGCAGTGGGGCAAATATAAACCTCTGATACTTCCGGTAATTCCATTAATATCTTGTTCATCTTTACATTCATAAATAAACCCCCGCCTAGAGCAATTCTATGTATATCTGTTTTCCTAATTATTTTCTTAACCCATTTTACGGTAATTTCTTCAATGGTCTTCTGCGCTGCTGCCGCTATACCATCAAATCGATAACCTTTCAGTTTTTTTAAAAAATAATCATAAAAACATCCGGAAGGAATTTTAGTTCTAAATCTTAAATCATCATCAATCCAAAATAAATCTTTAAAAACCTGATAAGTTTTTTTAATCTGATATTCAGAAGCATATGGAGCTAGCCCCATAACCTTATACTCATGTTCATTAACTTTCATTCCTAAATATTTAGTAATTGCACCATAGAATGCTGCTAAAGAATTACCTCCTTCAGTTTCTGATATTCTTTTTATTCTATTATTCTGAGCAATACTTACAGTCGCGCACAGAAAATCACCCTCAGCGTCACAGGTTAATACTAAAACTTCCTTCTCTTTATTTGACACAAATCCAAAATAAGGCGCGTAAGCATGGCAAGTATGATGATCTACGGCAACAACTTTTAATGGGTTTGTTTTAAGTTTTTCGGCTACATATTTTTTAAACTTTTCTAAATATAGAGACTTAACAAAATAACTGCTATTAAAATATTTATAAACAAATCGAGAAACCCTATTTAGCTCTGGGAATGAAATTGAAGCTTTATTAATTAACTCTCTTAAGAAGACGGTTAAGCTTGACCGTAGTTTAATTGCTTTTATAAAAGGCGATAAATTTTTTGTATTTTCGCCTTCAGGAGAAATTACATGCTGAAACGAATGAACTATTAAGTCCACATCCTCAATTTTTATATCTGCATACCTAAGACAGTAATTAACTGCTTCGATCGGAAAAACTTCTGTATTTTTTCTGCGATTAAATCTTTCCTCACTAACCGCAGCAACTATCTCTCCATCTTTTAAAAGACAAGCAGTGGAATTATGAATTTTCCCTATACCTAATATATACATAATTTGTTATTAACAAATCTAAAATGATCTACTTCTTTACAAGTAAAAAGTAAGTGGAAATAAAATATGGCAAATTAACCTTAATAGGCATTACTAGACTTAGTTTTTTAGAATATCTATATAAAAATGGCATAAAGCCAACCTGTTTTACTTTAATATTATCTTTCTGAAAACCGACTTTTTCTAAAATTTCTTGCCATTCCTGTTTAGATTTTACATTTATATGGCCTTTTATTTCCAAAAATCTCTTATAGGGCGGAGGTGTAGAACAAATTAATATCCCATTTGGAGACAATTTATCATATATATTTCTCAACGCCTTCTCTGGATTTTCTAAATGCTCTAAAACTTCAAACGAAAAAATTATATCAAATTGCTCGTTAATCGGTATTCCTTCTTGGATATCAAATCTATAAAATTTGATTCCTGGCCAAAGTTTTCTAGCGTGCTCAATTGCATAAAAAGAGACATCTCCAGCGTAAACATCAAAGTTGTGCTCTTTCAAAATTGAACAAAATACGCCCATAGCACAACCTATCTCTAATACTTTCCGATTGTTTCCATTCTCCAAATTAATAAATTTATTTAGATAATTAAACCATCCAAAAAACCAATTTTTGATTTTTTGTATGCCTTTTGAAGTAGAATTTTCTAAATTATTGGGATAATAATCTTTAAAATAATCTTTCTCATAAA
>Ga0164318_10004596_pt1 | contig 13281 bp, 12 predicted proteins | sample GuaBasSedimGuay9_FD_113734 | JGI IMG/M metagenome (GOLD analysis project Ga0164318, IMG submission 113734) | Subseafloor sediment microbial communities from Guaymas Basin, Gulf of California, Mexico - Guay9, Core 4571-4, 0-3 cm | ecosystem: Environmental > Aquatic > Marine > Hydrothermal vents...
TCAAAGCTTTAAAGGGGGTGTTGCCTTTGGGTTGGCGGCCAGCCAGGTGGCTGGTGATGGATATTCGGGTTTCAACAAGGCCGGTATTTTTGCCGGAGGTTGGGTAAAATTTGATTATAACGAACATTCGTCGCTTCAAATGGAAATGACTTATTTTCAAAAAGGATCGCGGCACAACCCTAATTACGAAAAAAATCCGGCTGATTTTCCATACATCTTTAGGGTTGATTATGTTGAGATTCCACTGCTGTATCAATATAAAACCGGTAGGTTTATAATAGAAACCGGGCCGTCGATGGGGGTGTTAATGCACTATTACGAGGAAAGCGACCAGCTTATTATTAGTGACAAGGAAAATGCCAATCGCCCGACAAGATTAACGTTTCAGGTAAATTTAGGAATGCAGATTATTATTACTGATCGAATTAGTGCCGGTCTTAGAGCCAACAGCTCAATGATTAATATCCGTCGAAATAATGTTACCGGTGATGCCAAACGGCTTTTTTGGTTTGGACAGTTTAATGATGCGTTGGTTATCGCAGCATATTATCGATTGTAGGGGGTGGCTCATGTTCAGGCTAAGCTTGTACACTAAGCTTAATGAAGAAGGCTTGTTTTCAATTACAAAGTCAACATCTTCAGGCTCTTTTATATGTCCCATTTTCTTATATCTTAAAATACATTGCAGCACTAGGGTCGTAACTTCTTGATTTATGAAGAATTATTTTCCATTAAAATAACAGGAGAACCAAAATTTTTAACCATGATTTGTTACAAATATCCCCGTCCATCCCTAACCGTTGATGCAGTGGTTTTTAAACAAGAAGGCGTCAACACGTATGTTTTGCTAATCCAACGAAAAAATCCCCCGTATCAAAATAAATGGGCCTTACCCGGCGGGTTTGTCGATATGGACGAAACGCTGGAATCAGCTGTTTCCAGAGAGCTGATGGAGGAGACAGGAATTTCAGATGTTGAATTTCAGCAGCTTCATGCTTTTAGCAGTCTTGAGCGCGACCCGCGAGGACGAACCGTGTCGGTAGTCTTTTGGGGATGGCTGCCAAACAAAAAAAAACCTGTGGCCGGCGACGATGCCGCTGACGCACGTTGGTTCAATCTTAACAACCTGCCGCTACTGGCTTTCGATCATCAAGAGATATTGCAAATGGCCATCGGAAAACTTTAGTAAAAAACAACCTCTACCCCGGGGTGAGCCGCTTTAAACTCGTCCACCCTCTTTTTACGAAGAGAGGTGTTGTAGCAGGTTAACCTTTCAAGGTTTTTCAACCCGTATAAATCGGTTAACCGCTTAATTTTAGTATTATTAATGGTTAACTCACGCAATTTAGTAAGCGAAGAGAGTGGTTTAAGCCTGCGAACTTTAGTACCGGCAAGATTTAATTTTTGAAGATCGGTAAGTGTGGCTAACGCCGACAAATCATCAACTCCCGTATTTTCGAGATTCAGCTCAACAAGATGCCCCAGCCGGCTCAACGGCTCAAGATCGGTAATGGGATTGTTGGGTAAATTTAATACGCGCAGGCTATCCATCTCCACCAGTGGAGAAAGGTCGGATACTCCTGTAAAACTAATAGACAGGGTGTTTAATAATTTACAAATACTTAAAGGCTCTATCTCAAAAATGTTGCTGTTGTTTTTTATGGTCACCTTTTTTAGATTGGCCATCTGCTGAAGTTGTTCTTTCGACGGGTTTCCATCAATGCCAATCTGTTTCGAAAACTCTTTCTGCCAGTCATCCGGCAGGTTATCCCACCAAAAGGTGAGTTTACCGGTTTGATAAACCACCAAACAATCGGGATTAACGCTCATAAAACGCAACACATTATCGGTTTTAACTCCGGTACCGTCACAATAAACTTTCGACATATCCTTGTTGTTAACGAGGGGCATAATATCGGTAACCCGCGTGTTGTCAAGATACACCTCCTGCAGGTTGGACAGACCTCGAATATCAGCCAACGTACTAACTTTTGTATAACTAATATTCAGATAGCGCAAGTTGTTTAATCCCGCCAGCGGCGAAAGATTTATCACGCCGGTGCTGCTTATATCCAGTGTTTCGAGCCGAAACAACATTTTTAATGGAGAAAGGTCATTTACTTTTTCGTTCCCCGAGAGAAGCAGCTCTTTTTGATTGACAATCTTTTGCAACTGCTCTTTGGTTGGAGCTCCTTCCACACGACAACCTTTCGAGAGGATTGTTTTCCAGTAACCAGGAAGATTATTCCACCAGGTTAACAGTCGCCGCGAATCAAAAATAACCAGGCACGATGGTTTCTTCTCCATAAAAGCGATGGCTTCCTGTCTGTCAATTCCGGTATTATCGCAATAAATTAATTTCAGCCTTTTAATTTCCAACAAGGAGCTTATCTCCGAAACAGCCGTATTGTTGGCCTGTATATTAGAAAGGCTGGTATCCGAAGCCAATGGCGCTAAATCGGACACTTTGGTGTTGTCAATATTAATGTATTCAAGAAAAAAGAGACTGTCGAGAGGCGACAGGTCAGTAACTCCGGAACCGGTCAGAATCAATCTTTTTAAAAACGGCAAATGCCCAACGGGTTGCAAATTGGTAACAGGGGTATAAGCCATACTTAAAAAAGTCAACTTATTTAAACCTGCCAGTGGTGATAAATCAGTTATGGTGGTGCTGTCGATTACCAACTTCTCCAACCGCGTAAGATTTTTCAAAACTTTTATCGAATCGACAGAAGACCCTGAAATATCAAGCACTCTTAAACCAAACGAAAAGCGTAACGGTTCCAGCGATGCCACTTCGGTATTTGAAACATCCAGCGTCTCCAACTTATTCAATGTACGCAAAGGTGTGAGATCACTTATTAGCATGTCAGAAGCTTTAAGCATTTCAAGTGATGTCAACCTGGAAACCGGTTCCAGCGTCTGTATTAAATAATTATGGCTGATGTTAAGCCTTTTTATTTCCAGAAGATGCCTGACTTTTTTATCCAGCGATACCACCTTTACTTTAACGGTATCAGGACACTTTTCGGATAAGGTGTCGTGCAGATATTCAACATGATAGCTACCCGAATCAAGCTCAGGCAACTTTGAAAAACGAAGCGTGTCATTCCCGCTAATCAACAGCGAATCTGTTTCAACGGTATAACAAGGACGTAAAATAACAGCAGTACTGTCGTTAAACGAAACAACCTGATTCATCGGCAGCGTATCAAAAACCAACATCTTCGACCCAAGAAAATCTTTCCAGGGTAATGGCAGCTCTGCCCACCACCTGCGAATCTCTCGCTTTTCGTCGGGTTTGGTGGTATAGATACTAACAATCTTCAAATCCTTTTTAAAGGGATCAAGGTTAATTTCGATATAACGCAGAACATTAAAATCAACGGTATCGTTATTAATGGTAACCCCTTTCAGGTTTCGGTTAATGGTTACCTTAAAAACAATTTCTCCCCCATCGCCCACCATCTGGTCAACAGCGGTTACCTCCAGGGTAAAAGCAGCCTTTTTATAAAAAAAGATAATATCTTTAAGGTACGCCTGCACATCTTTACGCAGCGGCACATCACGATTTTCGTCCAGGTCATCTTCAATCTGCACCTCGGCATCGCGAAAGATTTTCAAATAGCTGTTGTTGATGATAATCTCTTTCTCGGCAACCACCTCTTCGGGGTCTCCTAAAAAGTTTAGCGTTCCCTCAAGATAACTAACCATCATTTTACTCTGCTCCTTGTAGGACACAATTTCATCAGCCGAAAGCGAAGGGATATTTTCCTGAGCTATCGCCGGCGCAAGGCTACCCAGCGCCACCACCAGAAATACAACTACTCTTCTGTACATGATTGATAAAATCTAATTAGGCCGGGTTTTTCATCCTCTTTTATATACTTCAGGTTCGATATCAACCATCCTGAATTGGTATCGCTTCGGTTATAATACGATAACTCGAAATACCAGTTGGGTATCTGAAAAAAATGAAATTTTACATGGGTAATCTCTTTAAATTTTAAATTACCGGTTTTCATCAGGTAAAAAAACAGGGTAAGATAATCGGGTTGAAAGTTGTCGGATGCGTAGTACTGAATGCGTGACGGGTGATCGAGTGCCTTGTGAAGGTTCATAAAATCGAGCTCATGGCTCTGCGGGTGCAGAAAATATTTCATGGCTTCAACACTGTCAATATCAGGAAAAAAGCTGCTGGTATAGTTATAATAAACGTTGCTGATAACCCACTTTGAACCCAGTCCCGACTCTTCAAGCCTCAAAAACAAAATCAGATGACGGTCCTTCCCCTCGGAGGTAAAGGTAGCGGCTACCTCGGCAAACCAGTTGTTGTCGAGGAACTCCAGGTAAACAGGATTTTTTTTGCTCGTAACATCTTCAATAAAATACTGCTTTAAAGCACTATTGGTTCGGGGATTGTGGATATCGAACATCTGTTCCAGTAATTTTATTCGTATTTTGCGATTATGATAGCGTGCATCCGTGGTTTTGAGCAACTTTCCATGCTGATCCTCTTCCATGTTAAATCTTCTGAAAAACTGCCCCACCTGCTTGTTCATCATGTGAAGTATGGCTTCGTCATCACTGTTTTTTGTGCTGCTGTTTAACGAAATATCTTGTGAATGAACTATTGAACCCCCTGAAATAAACCAGATAAGAAATATTATTTTTATGATATGTTGCATCATTTTCTTTTGTAATAAGCGGCAAAGTTAATCGTTTAATGGTATATTTAAAGCCTAATTAATAATCATAACAACGCACCATGAATCCAAATATTTTTAAAACCATAAGCTATGGCCTTTACATTATTGCCACCGAGTTGGATGGCAAAAAGAACGGTTACATTGCCAATACAGCCTTTCAGCTTACTGCCGAGCCTCCTAAGTTTGGCATAAGCTGCCATAAGGATAACTTGTCCGCTTCGATGATTTCGAAGCGGAAACAGTTTTCGGTTTCGGTACTTTCACAAAATTGCGACCGGGAATTAATCAATAAATTCGGCTACCGGTCGGGAGCCAAAGTTGATAAGTTTGAAGGGATAGCATCGATTGAAACTGCCGATGGTATTCCGGTAGTTACCGAAGGCTCCGTTTCGTGGATGGTGTTTGATTTGGTAGAAACCATCGATGTGGGCACGCATTATCTTTTTATCGGTTTGTTAAAAGATGGTGAAATGCTCAGCGATGAGCCGCCACTAACCTACAGCTATTTTCATGCTGTGTTTAAAGGTATTGCTCCTAAAAATGCACCTACCTACCTTTCGAAGGAGATGCGTAAAGAAGCTGCCCAAACAAAACCTGAACCCAAACCCGAAAAAAATCTTCAAAAATACGAGTGCATGGATTGCGGCTGGATTTACGACCCCGCGATTGGCGACCCCGATAACGGTATTGCCCCGGGTACTCCCTTTGAAGAAATTCCCGACGACTGGACCTGCCCCGATTGCGGTGCAGAAAAATCGGAGTTTGAACCGGTAGATTAACAGATTTATCTTTAACGCAACAGTCACACAATTTAATTTACAAACTGGATTTTATAATTATAATTGCATTATTAAGCCTAATTTTGCAATTTATATTACATTTTTAAGCCTGTTTTTGTAATTATATTTGCATTTTCAGGCCTGTTTTTGTAACTTTGCTTTTTCAAATTACAAGAAGATGTACGAAAGAACTATCAGGGATTTATTTGACAAGTGGCTCTATTCACGCGAGATATTAATTTTGTATGGTGCCCGCCAGGTTGGAAAAACCACGTTACTTAAACAGATGTTTTTGAACCGGAAGGATGCTGTTATTTTAAACTGTGAACTTCCCGAAATTTTTGATGTTTTACAAAGTCGTGATAAAGCGAGATTGCAGTTTTTGTTTGGCAACCACAAAATAGTGGCTCTTGATGAAGCTCAGGCAGTTCCTGAAATTGGCAGGACACTTAAAATTATTTATGACGAGTTGCCGCAATATAAAATAGTAGTAACCGGCTCCTCAAGTTTTGAATTATCTTCATTTATTACCGAAGCGCTCACCGGCAGAAATATTAAATTCAGGATGTTTCCGCTTACACTTACCGAAATCAGCCAAAAATACAGCGGGCATCAATTATCAGAAAAGTTAAAGGATATATTGGTATTTGGCAACTATCCTGGTTTAATCGATTTGGGTTACGATACAAAAATTACCAAACTTAACGAGCTGACTTCAGATTATTTATTCAAAGATGTTCTGATTCATGAAAGCATTAAAAACCCCGGTATTCTCCGGAAGTTATTAAAGGCTTTGGCTTTTCAGATCGGGTCACAGGTTTCAACCAACGAGCTGGCAGGGATGCTGGGTATAGCCCGCCAAACCATCGAAAAATATATCGACATGCTGGAAAAGAGTTTTATTATTTTCCGGCTTGGCTCGTACTCGGGAAATCTGAGAAATGAAATTAAAAAAAGCACTAAAATATTTTTTTACGACAACGGGATTCGTAATGGCATTATAAATGATTTAAGTCCCGTTGAAAACCGACAGGACACCGGTGCTTTATGGGAAAATTTCTGCGTTTCGGAAATCGTTAAACAAAAGCTGACCTCAGGAATTAACAGCGAATTTTACTTTTGGCGGACCTACGATGGAGCTGAAATTGATTTAGTGGAAATTAAAGATGGGATTATTAACGCCCACGAATTCAAATGGAAGCAAAAAAGGAAACCTAAAATTCCTGCCAGTTTTAATGAAAAATACAAGCCGGCGAGTTACCGTGTTATAAATTATCAAAACTTTTACGAACTTTTAAACCTGTAGCTTTGAAAAAGATACTCCTTATACGATTTAGCTCCATCGGCGATATCGTGCTAACCACGCCGGTAGTACGCACCTTGAAAAAACAACTTCATTGTGAGCTGCACACGGTTGTCAAAAAAAAGTACGCATTCCTCTACCGGAACAACCCCTATGTGGATAAGGTGTTTAGTTTTGATAAAAGCGAAAAGGAGATACTTGCCCCATTAAAAAAAGAGCAGTACGATTTTGTGATTGATCTGCAAAAAAACCTCCGGTCGCTCAACATTAAAAAAGCATTAAACACTCCTGCGGCCTCTTTTCCGAAAATAAATATTCAAAAATGGATGCTGGTAAATTTTAAAATCGACCGCCTGCCAAAAGTTCATATTGTTGATCGATATTTTAAAGCGGTTGAGAAATTGGGTGTTATCAACGACAACCTCGGTCTCGATTTTTTTATTTCTCCGGAAGATGAACCGGATGTTAAAAAAACCCATCCGTTTTTAGCCGGTAATTACCTTGCCATCGCCATCGGCGGGCAACATTTTACCAAAATATTGCCTGCTGTAAAAGTCGCTGAAATAATCAACAAAGTTGACCTGCCGGTGGTGTTGCTGGGAGGAAAAGAGGATTTTGAGCGGGGAGAGGAGGTTCTAAAACTTTCTTCCGGCAAAAAGGTTGTTAATGCTTGTGGAAAATACAATTTAAATCAATCGGCTTCGTTGGTAAAACAGTGTAGCGTTCTTATCACCAACGACACAGGTTTAATGCACATTGGGGCTGCCTTTAAAAAACCTTTGATTTCCGTTTGGGGAAACACCGTCCCTGAATTTGGCATGACGCCGTATATGCCGGGTTACGAAAGCAATATTTTTATTTCAGAAGTAAAAAACCTCTCATGCCGTCCGTGCAGTAAGCTGGGGTACAACCACTGCCCCAAAAAACATTTTAAATGCATGATGGAACAGGATACAGACGGTATTGTTGAAAAAGTGAATAAGTTTCTAAATGTGTAGCCCTTTTGCTATAATGGAGAAAATTGAAAAGAATTGTAATATGGAATACCGGATTAATAGGCTTTTAATCGTAAAATCTTATTAATCTTAATTCTGACAATTTTTAGCAACTATTTTACAAAACCTAAACATATTTCTTATTTACAACGAGAATGAGGCACTAATTCACAATCTGCAAACGCTGTCCTGTTACTGAAGTAAAAAAAGTACTGGTAATGTTAAAAAGTTTTTATTTGTCTTTTATGCAACGTACGCTACGACCAAATGTCTTGGTAAAGTGGCCGAAATAAACCCGGTCGTCAAACTGGCTGAGGTCATATTCGTAGGCATATTCAGCATTGTAATTTGAGGATGACCACCAAAAACCAGATTCTCCCAAACCCAAGAATTCTCCATTACCAAAGGTGCCCCCCGGGAGACCATTAAAATTACTTGTATTTGTTCCGTTACCTTCACCAATCCAATGGCTTGTGGATTTCATTTTTTTACCTTCATCAGTACCTACCCAACCCTCTTCAATTAGTTCGCTTTGGCTCACCCCCAGGCTAATTAATAATGTGGCCCATTCATTATTACTTGGTAAATGCCAGCCATCCGGACAAGATGTAAGTGCTGCATTCCATGTGTAGAGGCGTCCGTATATTTTACCGTTATTCGGATCGTTATTATACCACCACCATTCTTCAGTATCGTAATTCCGCACTGAATTTGAAGTTTCATAATTAAGGTTTTGTGAAAACCAGGTTTGGTCGCCAATGGTCAAAGTTGCATACACTTGCCCATCACGCGAATCGGTAATGGTATCAGGAATATTAGTATTATCGTCATTTTTTTTACACCCAAATTGTATCGAAATAAATGTAGCACACAGCAAAATCAAGTAAAACTTTTTCATGATAAATAATTTTTAATTAAACACATATTTTCGGTTAAATTAGGTAAATCGTAATCCGTAACCAAAATAAAAGTATAAGTGTATCATTATATTTATTATTTGTCAGGTTTTGTTGAATATTTGCCTTATCTGTTTTTTTAATACATTTAAAAGTTTTACAAAAAGTAATCTCCTACTTTTAGTAAACTCCATTCATCAAATAACAGTTGAGTACCGGGTAAAAGAAAAAAACAACCCGGATGTTTATTCTAAATGGGGTAATATTAAACTCATATTTTGGACTAATTTGTTACCTCTAATGACAAATCCGGGATAAATACACAACCATAATAATAGCCAAAAGGCAAAGCCCGCCTCAGGAATGGCGTAGCACCAATTTAGGGAAATAAAAACATGGGTACAGTGAGGAACTTTTTGGCTTCCCCAGAAGTATCAAAAAAACAATATTACACTTTTAACGTTAAAACACGAAGCGATAAACCAGCTTAACGGCAGCATCGGTAGTTTGAGGTTTTAAATAGTCTATTTCTTTAATCCTGTCCTCATAACCAATGTTATACACCACGTACAAGTCGGAGCCCACTTTTGGAATCCAGTGCAGCCGGAAGTTATACAGCATCACCTGATCCAAATCGTTGTATTGCGAAAACAGTGACAGGTTTAGCTTGGTGGTAAAGGCATAATTAAGGTAGAGAGCCAGTTCGTTGGTAACCACATCGCCGCTTGAAAAACTCACAAAATTAAAGGTATAGGATCCATTTAAATTTAAATGCTTGTTCACATTCAAACCCAACTCGGTTTCAAACGTTTTAATTCTTCCGTTATAAAATCCACCCCAGTTATAAAACAGGGCAGCCCAAACACGTCTTGCCTGATAAGTTTCAAACTGCAACTCATATTTATACATCCAATACTTTCCTTTGGGAATGGTAATTCCATCGGTAAGAACAAACTCTTCATCCAGCCGGTCAAAACTTTGAATAAAATTAACTTCAAAACGTTCGCCCGAACGAAAAACAGCTCCCAACGGCCGGGTTTCGTTGCTAAAGCTTTCCAACTCACCGGTAGTATGGGTATAATAAGCGGTAAAGCCCCACGGTTTCAACAATAAGCGTTTAATCCCCAATTTTGGGAAAACTCTCGGAGAAATCCGAAGATACCACGAATAGGAGTCGTAATTGGTACGACGAATGTAACCCAACTCCGGGTTAAAACCACTCTGCATACTGCCAACCGCCATATAATTGTCAATAAGGTCGTTTGGATAGTCGATATAAACCCGATAGGTAGCGGCATTTTTCCGAAGCGTAAACTTTTCCATACTGGTGGTAAACGACCCTGCTATCACGAGGTTTTTATTTTTTAAAAATTCAGAAGTTTGATAAGCGGCATCTATTCCTATAACCTGATTTGAGGTTGTGTTATTTATTTTATTGGTAAAAATTCCACCAATGTACGACTGCTTGCCTACATCACGCTTATACCTGAATACCGTGTTGTTTGTCGATGAGATGCTATCTGTTTTTCCTTCCTGGATATTCAAAAAGCCGACATTATTTTTCCCCACTTTCCCATACAACCGGGCCCCAATAATAATAGGTACTTGTTCTCCGTCTTCAACACCAATCTGGCGTGAATAAAAAGCATTGTTCCTATCACCAAGATAATAGTTGTACATATCGTATCCTTCTAAAAAGAACTGCCTCTTTTCGGGATAAAATACGCCAAAACGCGACAAATTTACAGGAATACGGTCAGCTTCAACCTGAGCAAAATCGGTAAAACTGGTAAGATTTAATTTTAGCGTGGGCGACAAATAGATGTTTAAATTTCCACCCACCTTTAACGGATAGCTGTTTCCCTCTTCTTTGTCGTAACGCCAGCCAGCCAGGCCATAAGGTTTTAACTCAAATTTTTTTGCGTAAGCAATGTCTTTAATTCCTGTCAATTTACCTGCCCTGTTTACTGCAAAAATCGAATTATCGCGCGACCAACCCTGCCACAAAGTCTCTTCATTTTTTGAAACAATATCGCGTTCAAAATTAATGGCCCAGTTTAATTCCGAACCTCTTTTAAACTGCAACGTTGTAAAAGGAATATAAATTTCGGCAAACCACCCTTCATCGGTAATGGTTGTTTTCACATCCCACACGCCATTCCAGTCCTCGTTACCATCTTCACCACCATAAACCTGCACATCAGCTCTGGCTCCGTTGGGATTAATTACAAAAAGATACCCGTTACGATTATCGTTGAACGGGCTGATGATAATTTGAAAATTATCGTCCGTTTCATAATCAAAATCACGATTCAGATTTTTAGCTACAATTTTAGATACATCTTTTTGGTAGCACCAAACGCCTATGTATAAAGTATATTTATCGTATAATATGGCTGTTTCTGTTCGCTCGGTAGAAGGTTCGCCAAAATTCAAATCGCGTTGGGTAAAATTACTCACATGCATGGCCTGTTTCCAAACAGCTTCTGACAGTACGCCGTCAAGTTTTATCTTTTTTTCAGTTTTTGTAGCCGTTAACACCCAGGGATGTGAACGCTGCGAAAACAATGGTTGTACAACAAACAAAAGTATCAGGGCTACTAAATATTTGCGTGGCATAATGATATTATTTTAATCCTACCGCCTTTTTCCTAAAATGGAATTGCGAATGTAGGTAATTATGCCAAATTATTTTAGTTCAATAAACAAATAAAGTTTTTACATTCCGGGAATCCGCGGAACTTTTTTTAACTTGGATAATTTCCAATAATGACCCCAGGCTTTTTTAATCCAGTGGCCAAAAGTGGGCATAGGAATAATTTTTTCTTTATTCCATTTACGCAATGTGAAAATAGCACCATTACCGGCATCCATCACACAGACAATATTTAAATGATTAGGGTATCCTTTACGTTTCGGGTTTCCTATTATGGCATTGTTAATATTATACACAGCATATTTTGCCATAATTTCGGCAATATGACCCTGCTTGGCAATCCATTTAGGTCCTTCCAAACGAGTAACATCTCCGGCTGCATAAACATTTTTCTGAGGGCCGTTAACCCTGCAATACCCATCCACCAATACATTGTTATCTACCGACAATGGCAAATCGGAATCTTGAAGAACCGGGTGGCCCGTTCCTGAAGGAGTAAATATTATAAGGTCACTTTCCAATATGGTATCATCCGCAAAAACAACCTTTCCTTTCTCAAAACGCTTAATTGGAACACCAATCTTTTCATCTCCAACAAGCTATCCGGTTTACCACAGGTTGAAAAAGTATGCTCACGCATTCCTTCAATGGCTAACTTACTGCTTCCAAAGGCAATTATTAAGTAATCGTATTCAATGGTTTGTTTTGAAAGAATAACTTTATTCTCCTTTGAAACAATCGACTCCACTTTGTCGATAATAAGATTAAACTTATGCACCTTCTGAAGATCTTTCAGAGGAAGTTTTACATCATCAAATTTAATTTTTCCAACAGGAATCCAAATAGATATAGGGTAGATAAAACAGTATTCCCTGTCCGAAACCAATGTTACTCTATGTCCTAATTTGCTCAGATGATAAACCGATTCAACCCCGGCAAAGCCACCTCCAAGTACTACAATGTGCTGTTGTTTGTTATTCATAATGGTTCGTAATAGATTAAAAAATAAGAGCCTATAAATATACAACAAAAATAGATATTCATCATATATACATCATCACCATATCTGGATATATTGTTTTAGGCGACTCAAACCTGCCATCTAACAATAGGATTAAGATTCATGGTAATCTAAAATGGCTTTACAAGATAACACTTGAGAGATGAAAAAACAAAACAATCAAACAATAAAAAAAATTCATATCTTTGCTTCTCAATTCAAATCCTCTCCTTTTTTTGAGGCGTTTGAATTTATAAAGAAGGATGAAGAGACCGGGCTCAGCGAAGTCCTGGCAACCTGCCCCACAGGTAAGGTGCCAATACCCGGTTCCGGTAAACATTCCGGAAGATGATAAATTTAAATGCTGATGATTCGTTATTTTTCATTGAAGCAGGCACGGGAATAACCCGCATTCAGCATAGAGTTTAACTTTAAACAAAATGACTATGTCGATAAAAAAGCCGGATATTAAAAAACTGTTGGAAACCCGTGTACTGGTGCTGGACGGAGCCATGGGAACCATGATACAGCGGTATAATTTACAGGAAGAGGATTATCGTGGTGAGCGATTCAAGGACTCAAAAATCCTGCAAAAAGGCAACAACGATATTCTTTGTCTTACCCAACCACAGATTATTCAGGAAATCCATGAACAGTACCTCGAAGCGGGTGCCGACATTATTGAAACTAATACCTTTAACGGAACCCGGATATCGCAAAGCGACTACGGATTAGAGGATTATGTTACGGAAATAAACCGTGAAGCAGCCCGGTTGGCCAAAAAGGCTGCCGATAAATTCACGAAAGCCAACCCTGACAAACCCCGCTATGTTGCAGGAGCCATGGGACCCACCAACAAAACCGCTTCCATGTCGCCGGAGGTGGGCGACCCGGGTTTTAGGAACATCAGCTATGATGAACTCTACCAAAACTATTACGAGCA
>Ga0164318_10004597_pt1 | contig 13280 bp, 10 predicted proteins | sample GuaBasSedimGuay9_FD_113734 | JGI IMG/M metagenome (GOLD analysis project Ga0164318, IMG submission 113734) | Subseafloor sediment microbial communities from Guaymas Basin, Gulf of California, Mexico - Guay9, Core 4571-4, 0-3 cm | ecosystem: Environmental > Aquatic > Marine > Hydrothermal vents...
AACGTAATATAACTGTTTCCTTGATTAACTTGTGAAATCGTTGTTAAACTGACAGTCGGAATCGTATCCGCCTTAAGTTTCGGCATAAAATTTCCGGACAGCATAAATACTGAAACCATAAAATATATAATATACCTTTTTCCGATTTTCATGTTTGATTAATAATTTGAAATAAGACACTCTCCGAATTTTGAGAGTGTTCTTATTTCATAACTAAACTCTGTTTGATTATTTTATTTGTTTATTAAATTTTCAGCAAATTAAATTCCTCGCATCATCATTCTTTCGGAGAATTTTGAATCTGAAATACCCGTATTAATTTTAACATTGCTCAAAGACATAATTGTTTTATGATTTTTTTGTTTATTTTGCATGGTAATTTTCGTAATAACATTAATTCCGCTGATTTTTTGAGAACTGTTTACATCCATAATTTTCAGCAAATCACCGTCTTCATCATAAAACTCTTTTTTTAATCCGATAAATGATGTTTTAATAATCCAAGTTATTGTTTTTGAATACATATAATCTTCATCTTTAGGTATACTTTGAACCACATAGCATTTAAGGCCGTTTATGGTTTCTTCTCTTAATAATTTGTGTGTATCTTGGCTCGGATGACGGTCTCCCAAATCATCATACGTAAAATCGGAACCCATAAAATAATCGCCTTTGCTGTCGCTTGAAATCCGTTTTATTTTTTTTAAAGCCGGAAGATAAATCCATTGGTCGTCCGATTTTCCGTTTGAATAACTCCAATTCATAAAAGAGGTTCCTTTAACATCTGCCGGAGCCGTAAAAAACATAATTTTCTTTTCAACGGTACCGTTATCTTTAAGATACTGAGCTAATTTTCTGACTCTTTGTTTTCCCTGTGCATTTATTAAGGTCATTGTTAAATTCGAACTTTGGTCGTTTCCGGAAGGTCGATTGTAAACTTTTTCAATAATTTGTTTTCCCGTTAATTGAGCGGATACGTTAAATCCGCCGATCATTGTTAAAATGATTAAAACTGATGTGATTCTTAAATTTTTCATTTTTCCTGTATTTAGTTGATTAATAAATTAATTTTGATTTTGATTTTGATTCGGTTTCAACCCCGCATCTCCGAAGAGAAAACGAGGGTCTCTGAAACCAATCAGGCTTATTTTTTTTCTTTATCTTTTTTTGAATACATTTTAGTTATACTTAACAAAACAAGCAAAATTGTTAAAGTACCTGCAAAACTGGTAAACATATTAAGCGACACCAATGCTCCGAGTTCTCTGTTCGGCGGAAATACCGAGAATAACAATACCATAAAACCTGCAATTACTACTATGGCATTGTAAATAATGGCTCTTCCTGAATTTGCCATTGTTTTTTTAGCTGTTAACAGCATATTTTGATTTGTTTCTTTCGCAAAATTCTTGTATTGTTCTATAAAGTGTACGGCATAATCTATTCCGATCCCGATTGCAATACTTGACAATAATGCTGTTGTTGTATTTAAAGGAATATTAAGGAATCCCATTACTCCGAAACTTATAAGCGCCGTAATCACAATCGGGACAGAACCGAGCAAACCGGCTTTAAAGCTTTTAAACATCAATGCCAAGAGAAGAATAACAATAATGAGAGACAGTATTAGACTCATGACTTGACCTTCAAGTATTAAATCAGTAAATACAAGCCCTTTATAACCGCTACCGGCATAATTCATTGTTACACCGTATTTTTTAAAATCTTTTTCATAAGTTTTTAAAATATCTAAAGCTGAATTTATGGCTTTTGAATTATCGCTTTTCAGCTGAAAAGTTACATTAAGTTTTGTATAATCATAATTCACGACCTTATTTAAATTTTCCGGGTCTCCGGACATTTCGTACAGTAAAAGATATTGTGCGACCATTTCCTTACTGTTCGGAATTTTATTAAATGTCTCATCATCAGAATGCATTACTTTATTCATTCTGTCAATAAAATCTGTTAATGAAAATGAGTTTCCTACAACTTTTAATTCTTTTACAACTCTTTTTTGCATTTCATCGGTCAATCTTAAGAGTTCCGGATTTTTAAACGCATCGGGGTTTTCTCCGGCATCAAGAATAAGATTTACCATTGTAGTACCGCCGAAGTTTTCATTAATAAATTTATCGGTCATTACAATATCACTGTCTTTTTCAAATTTATCCAAGAAACTGGAATTAATCCATATTTTTTGCATTCCGATGATTGAAAGAACAACAATAACAGAGGTTATTATTATAGTAAGACTTTTCCTTTTAAGTACTTTATCGGCAAATTTATATAAGAAAGAGTCATTATCATTTTTTCTCTCTTTTATTTTCCTTCTTTTCGGTAACCCGAATGCCATAATACCTGCCGGAATAAACGTTACGGATAATATCCATGCAACAGCAACTCCGAATGCAGTAAATAACCCGAAATATTTAATCGGAAAAACCTGAGAAGTCAATAAAGAAACAAATCCTACAGCTGTTGTAACAGCAGCAATCATAACCGGCTTCCACATAGCTTTAATCATATCAACAACAGCCTCTTTTTTGGTGGCTTCCGGATTTTTATTTATAAATAATTGTAAATGATTGTATAAATGGACAGAATATGCCACCCCGATTGCAATAAGCATTACCGGAATCATCGTAGAAACGGCATAAATAGGTATTTTTAACAATGCCATCAGCCCGAAAGCCCATATCGTACTGAAAAATACAACACCGAGTGTTAATAAAGTACTTTTTACACTTCTTAAAATCAAAAACAGAACTAATGCAATAACCAAAATTACAATCGGTACCATTTTTTTCATGTCTTTAGGACCGAGAAGAGCCATTTCACCTTCTACAATAGGTCTTCCCGCAACATGAATTTTAATTTTGTCGGTTTGATAGCGTTTTGCCAAATCAAGAATTTCATAATAAAACTCCTGAGAAAAAACATCATCACCTATTTCTGCTATGATAATAGCTACTTTTTCATTTTCCGAAACCATTCTGCCGTAAACCATTTCATTACTTAAAACATTCTTGTGCAACGCATCTATTTTTTCTTTCGATTTCGGCACTCTTTTGTAAAAGCGTTTTACATCTAATCCGTCTTCTGTTCCGACAATGTTATCGGCTGTATATAAAGAAGTTACATCGTCTTTGTTTATTTGCTCCATATTTTGAAGCGCTTTTGTTAATTGTTTTAAAGTGTCTAAAGTTTCAGAATTAAAAATTCCTTCTTGATTTTCAACGGCAACGATTATTCCGTCATTAATCCCGAAAATTTTTTCTGCTTTATCACTGTAAACAAATGCCGGATGTTCGGACGGCATATATTCATCCAAGTCCGTTTCCATTCTTGAATTATCTTTCATCGCAAAGAAAAAGAAGACCGTAACAATTAATGTTACACCAATAATCACCCAAGGTGATTTTATCATTTTTATCAGTAATTTGCTCATTGTTATTAATTTTTGTTAGTTAATATTCACTCTTTTTTAATTGTGTAAAATACTGATTTAGTAATCAGTTAAAATTTTATACGGAAAGAACTGCTTCTATAGAATTAAGCAATAATTTCCCTTCTTTTGATAAATCAAATTTATGTTCGTTCAAATCCCATCGTTTTACAAGAAGTCTTAAAGAACCCATTACCATTAAAGCCAGCACTTTTTCATCTGAGTCTGTTCTGATTTCATTATTTTTCTGTCCTGTTCTGATAATTGCTTCAAGTGTATCTTCATTTGTATTTAAAATTTTAATGATTTTTCTTTTTAAGACCTCTTCATTTTTAAAAATTTCTTCAGAAAAAATAACAGAAACAAGTAAGGGGGTTTCTTCAAACCGCTCTACCATTTTGTTAAACATAAAAGAAATTTTTTGAACTGCCGATAATTTATTATTTTCAACTAAACCGGATAACATTTGAGCCATATCGAGAAATTGATCCAAAATAGTCAATAAAATCTTAGTCTTATTTTCAAAATGACGATATATCCCCGGTTCGGAAATTCCGATGGCTTTCGATAAATTTTTAATCGTAAAACCCTGAATTCCTTTTTCGGCAATTAAATTAATTGATTCTTCTATTATTTGTTCTTGTCTTTCGGATAACATGTTTGTTAGTTAGTATTCACTCACAAATAAACGGGTATTTAAATTACTGTGCAAATTTTTTTACTGTTTTTTACAAAAAAATATTATATTATTCTGAATGTAAGCCGGTTAACAAACAAAAGATTATTTAAAAAACTTTTTAAATTTTCTTTTTTATCAAATAAAACTAAGATTATATAAAAAAATAAAGACTATTTCGTTAATATACTTTACTTTTAAAACAAAATTAAACACCATGAACCAAAAAACATTTGTTACCGTAATCGGTATATTCTTATTATTGTGGTCATTTTTCATTTTTCCGACTAACATATCAGCACAAAACAAAGTTCAAAAACTTTACGAAGGTGAAAGTTATATGAAATGTATAAATCTGTGTAATAAAAATCTTGGTAAAAGTATCGATAAACAAAATTCAAACTTATATAAAAGCTTGTCAATAATAGAATTAGTTAATGACAAAAAGTTAAACCAAATGTATTCTGATCCTGTTTCGGAAGCACTGAAGGGAATAAAACGAAATGAAAAGTATGCAAACAGTCATCCGTCTGATTATTTTCGTTCCGAAAACAGATACAGAATTGATAAAGTTGTAAGGTTTGCCCTCAACACTGCAGACTCTTCATATAATAAAGGAGATTTAAAATATGCAGATAAAATTTTAAAAAAAATTCGTGCTGTTTACCCTAAAAACAATCTGTACCTGTATAAATATGCAAAATTATTCAATTTCAATTCTATTGCCGTAATAAAAAAAGACAAAACAATTAACGAAAAAGATTTACATAAACGATTATATGAAGTTATTAATAATTGCAAAAAATATTTTAACGGACAATCAAAACAAGAACTTCTTGATGATTTAAATTTAATGTATAACGATACGGCAGCAGATTTGGAAACAGCAAGCACCATATTGGTTTTATATCCTCAAAAATTTAAACAAGATGCCGAATTTCAAATACAAGCACAAAAATTTCAGGAAAAATATTGGCAAATAAAAATGCTTTTTGAAGTTAATAACACTCGTGCAACCGGTGTGGCTTGCGGCGGATTACTAACGGAGCCGAAGCCGGCGATAATTTTGAGTAATTGCCTGTGCAGAACAGCTCAAAAATATACCGAATACATGAATAAAGAAGATTTTTTCTCACATACCGGAAAAGACGGCAGTTCCCCTTGGCAACGTGCATCAAAAGAAAGTTGTTCTGCCGATGCGGAAAATCTTGCCGAAAATTTCACGAAAAACACAAATATTGTTGTTAAACAATGGCTGAACAGCGAAGGCCATTGCAAAAACATTATGGGATTTCACACCAAAGCAGGTTTCGGGCATGCAGGAGAATATTGGGTGCAGATGTTTAAATAAACTACTATGGATTGAAAATTCATTTAAAAAAATATTATGAGTTGATTTGAGAACATCGATTAACGACTAACGATTTTTGAAGTAAGAAACAAAAATTATTTATAGGAACTAAAGTAACTGCAATGAAGTTTCAGAGTTTTTAACTTAATAATTGAAAATAAAAAATTATTCGCATAAAGAATTGATTTTTGCTAATATTGCATCTTAATGGCAAAAATTGATCTCAACGAAAAAGAAAACCTCGAAAAAAAAATCAGTCCTAAAAAGGTGATTATTCCGGCAATTGTAGGTGTTCTCGCCGTATTCGGAATGTTATATTATCAAATTAAAGATAAGCACGTTTCTTTTGATGTCATAAATTTTACGGGAATTACCGTTTTATTTTTAGTTATTGCCGCCTTATTTATGATGTTGCGAGACATCGGATATATGGCTCGTTTTAAAGTTTTAAGCGAAAATAAAGTAAGTTGGTTTCAAGCGTTCCGCGTTATTATGTTATGGGAATTTGTCTCTGCAATCTCACCTTCTGCTATCGGCGGAACCGGTGTTGCCGTTGTTTTTGTTCATAAAGAAGGTATCAGTGTCGGAAAAAGTACTGCAATTGTTATGGCTACTTCATTTTTGGATGAAATGTATTTTTTAATCATGTTTCCTTTAATGGTTTTTGCCGTCGGTCCGGATACCTTATTTACTATCGGTAATGCATCCGGTTTAAACTTCGATAATCAATTTTTTTACTTTGCAATAATCGGTTATTTATTAAAATTTGCATACATTTTATTTATCAGTTACGGTTTATTTATTAATCCTGTAATAATAAAAAAAACCATTCTGGCAATATTCAGCATAAAACCCTTAAGGCGTTGGAGAAATGAAGCCCGCAGAGCCGGATTGGATATTATCAGCAACTCACATGAATTAAGACGCAAACCGTTCGGATTTTGGTTTAAAGCTGCCGGAGCAACATTTATTTCTTGGACCGCTCGATATTGGGTAGTCAATGCTATTTTTGTCGCTTTTTTTGCCATGAAAAACAATCATTTTTTACTGTTTGCAAAACAATTGGTTATGTGGATAATGATGCTTGTCAGCCCGACACCGGGCGGCAGCGGATTTTCAGAATATGTTTTTTCGGAATATTTAAAAGATTTTATGCCGCAAGTTGCCGGCATTGCTATTATTACTGCTTTTGTTTGGCGATTATTGACCTATTACCCTTATCTGATTGCAGGTGTTATTATCGGACCGAAATGGCTTCGGGATAAATTTCCGCCAATTATTAAGAAAAAATAATTAAACAATTAAGTCCTTAAGAAAAATCTTAACTTCTTAAAGGTTAAAAAGATACTAAAATGAAATATTATTTTATTACCGGAACAAGTTCAGGAATCGGAAAAGCATTAGCCGAACAACTTCTGAAAGAAAATGAGGTCAATGTTATCGGGATTTCAAGAACTTGTACGATTTCTCATCCGAACTATCAACATTTTTCACTTGATTTATCAAATACGGAAGCGGCAGATACCTTTCATTTCCCTAAACTTTCGGATACAAAAGAAATTGTTTTAATCAATAATGCCGGTATGATGTCTGAAATAAAACGTATCGGGCAACAAAACAATGAAAATATATTAAATGATTACAATGTAAATATTGTTTCGCCGAGTATTTTAATGAATAACTTTATTAAGGCATATCAAAATTACACATGTAAACGAATCATATTAAATGTGAGTTCGGGAGCCGGGCGACATACTGTTGATGCATGGAGTGTTTATTGTGCTTCAAAAGCTGCTTTGGACATGTTCAGTAAAAACATTGATATTGAGCAATCCTTCTTCCCTAAAGAAAAACAAATAAAAATTTTCTCCGTTGCACCGGGCGTAATTGAAACACGCATGCAAGAGCAAATCAGAAAAACTTCCGAAAAAGATTTCTCAGATGTAAAAAAATTCGTAAATTTGAAAAATGACGGAATGCTTTCTTCCCCGGAAGAAACAGCGAAAAAACTTCTTTATATTCTTGAAAATATTCAATTTTTTAATGAAGTTATATCGGACGTAAGGAATTTCTAATATTAAATTTTAATCTCATGGCAAAATCAGAACATACTTTTACAACAAATGATAATTTAAACATTGTTTATTACGAACACGCAACAGAAAATCCGAAAGCAAATGTCATTATTGTTCACGGCATGGCAGAACATGCACAACGCTATGATGATTTTGCCGTTTTCTTAAATAAAAACGGATTTAATGTTTATGCCTACGATCAACGCGGACACGGAAAAACAGCCGGCAGTGTTGAAAAACAAGGGTTTTTTGCCGAAAAAGACGGTTGGAACAAAGTTGTCGGTGATTTAAAGAAAACGATTGAAACCGTACAAGCAGATTCGCCCGGTTTACCTGTGTTTTTACTCGGACACAGTATGGGAACTTTCGTAAGCCGCACTTACATTGCCGATTATGAAGATACAGTAAAAGGAGTTATTCTTTCCGGAACAACCGGAAGTGCCGGTTTACTGGGTAAAATCGGGATTTTTCTTACGAATATCATTATGCTTTTCAAAAAGAAAAACAGCCCGAGTCCGTTAATGGACAGTTTATCTTTCGGCGATTTTAATAAAGCTTTTAAACCCAATCGAACAAAATTTGACTGGTTAAGTCGAGATGAAGCACAAGTTGATAAATATGTTGACGATCCGTATTGCGGGGCAATATTTTCTGTCGGTTTTTATAATGATATGATGAAAGGACTTGAATATGTTAATAAACCGGCAACGGCACAAAAAGTCAGAAAAGATTTACCGATGTATTTGATTGCGGGAGACAATGACCCGGTAAGCAAAAACGGCAAACAGGTAAAAGATGTTTTTGAAATGTATAAAAATACCGGTATTTCGGATATTTCAATGAAACTTTATGAAGACGCCCGACACGAAATCTTAAACGAAACAAATAAAGACGAGGTATATAAAGATGTTCTCAATTGGCTTGAAAGTCATCTGTAAACTACGATTCAATCACCTTTTTTAAACGCTTATTTTCTCTTTCAAGCTGAGAATTTTTGCGTGTTAATTCTTTTATTTTAACCAAACTTTCTTCAAGTTCTTTTTCGGTTTGTTGCAATAGTTTTACCCGTTCACTGAACTGTTCGTTCAATTTTGAGGTTTTCATATTAATTTTAGCATTTGAAAGTGATGATGCAATACTTTCGGCAATCTTTTCAACTGTTGCAATTTCTTCTTTTTTAAATTCGTTAAATGATGCTAATTCGATTACTCCGAGAACTTGATCTTCGATTTTAAGAGGAACAATAAGAACCGAGCGGGGATTTGCCGTACCTGTTCCGGATTCTATTTCAATATAATCTTCGGGGATATCCGTCATGTAAACCGTGTATTTTTCAAGTGCAACAGCTCCTACCAAACCTTCACCGAGTTTTACTTCTTTCGTCAAATATTTTTTTCTGTTATAGGCATATGCTCCGATTAATTCATAAAATATATTTTCCGGATTTTCATCATTAAGAAAGAATAATGCCCCTTGGTTTGCATCCATAAAATTTACCAAGGATGAAATTACCGTATCGGCTAAATCTTGAATATTTTCGGAATGTCGGCGTAAAATTTCGGCAAACATCGTTAAGCCTTCATTTGTTTTTTGCCTTTGAAGTTCTTCTTGTTTTCTGACTGATTCTTCTTCTTGAGACTTTATAAGACTCTCCTTTAATTTTAACAAAGTGTTTCCTAAAGAATCATTTTCACTAACGGGTCGGAATGATGAAGAAAAATTGCCGGCACTCAAAGCTTCAGAAAAATTAACGGCATTTTTAAGGTCCGTAATAATTTTATTTAAACCTGAAGTCATTATTATAAGATCCTTCCCGGAATTTAAATGTAACTCATCCGGAATTTCTCCGCCGGTTAAAAGATTGATAAACTCCTGAATACCGGCTAATGGTTTAAAAATATATTTTGATGTGTATGCAAAAATTAAAGCTAATAGCAGAATTATTACAATTAAAAAAACGAACACATTAATTTGAGCTGCTCTGAACAGTTCATTTTTTTGTTCATTAAGATCCGAATAATTTTTTTCAATAATTTTTAATAAAGAATGTAAATTATCGGTAATAATTTCTGAAGATTCTTTAATCTGATTTTCAATTTCATTAATATTTCCGAATAATGCGTTAATATATTCTTGTTTTGTTGTTTGATATGAGTTCAATTCAATAACCGTCAGTTTTTCTTTTTCTTTGATTAACGATTTAATTAACGGATCGGCTTCTTTTTTGTAGATTCCGAAAAAATCTTCCGTTAATTTAACGGCTTCGGTATTATCAAATATTTTATTGTTTGCAGAAAATAACAATCGTAATTCTTCTTTATATTTAATAAATGTATTAGCATTATCAGTATGTTCTTTTAAAAAATTGGGAAATTCTTTTTTATCTTCCGAAACAACAACATTTTTAACTAAATTCATTTCAGAATCATACACCGAAATCATTTTGTTAACCATTTTTTGTTCTTGCACTATTGATTGAATCTCTTCGTCAGAATTAATTATACCGTTCAAAAAAACAATTTCTCGAACAACATAAATCAAAACAAAAAGAAGGATTACTCCGAAACCGATAAAAAGAATATTATGAAGCGATAATTTTTTCATATGTCGTAAATTATAAAACTCGGTATTTTTAAAAATATAAAAATATAAAAAATAAATAAGCCCTGAACAAAAAAAGGCGGAAAATAAATCCGCCCCTTAAAATTAGTTAATTATAAAGCTTATTTTTTTACAAATTGTTTTCTGAAAAGTATCACGATAAAAACCCCGATTGTTATACAAGAATCCGCTACATTAAAAACCGGACTGAAAAAAGTAAAACATTCACCGCCATATACGGGTATCCAATGCGGTAAAACACCATTAAACATCGGAAAATAAAACATGTCAACAACAGAGCCGTGTAAAAACCCTGCATAACCGCCTTCAGGCGGAAACAATTGAGCAACTGTGTGATACGAAGATTCTGAAAATATTAAACCGTAAAAAGCACTGTCAAAAATATTTCCTGCAGCACCGGTTAAAATTAAAGCAACACTAAAAACGGCAATCTTCGGAAATTTCTTTTTTGAAATTGAATACAAATACCATGTTAAAGCAGCAATCGCAATTAATCTGAACGAACTTAACAGCAATTTACCTGTATCTCCGCCCCATTTTAAGCCGAATGCCATTCCGGGGTTTTCAATAAAATGAATTTTTGCCCAATCTCCGAAAATATCAAAACCGCCGCCGAGTGCATAATGTGTTTTAATCCATATTTTTACCGTCTGATCAATAATCAAAAGCAAAAAAACCAATAGTAATGATTTTTTAAATAAAGACATACAATTTGTTAATTAGTTCTGATTTTTTTTGGCTTCAATACTCAACGTTGCATGCGGAACAGCTTTCAATCGTTCTTTCGGAATCAATTTTCCGGTTTCACGACAAATTCCGTATGTTTTATTTTCAATACGAACCAATGCAGCCTCCAAGTGAGAAATAAATTTCAATTGTCTTTGGGCTAATCTTCCCGTATGTTCTCTGGATAAGGTGTTTGCGCCTTCTTCCAACACCTTAAAAGTCGGAGATGTATCTTGTATGTCATTGGAACCTTCATGAGAAAGCGTACTGCTTAATAATTGATAATCTTTTTTTGCGCGTTCGAGTTTTTCCTCAATAAGTTGTTTAAATTCTTGCAATTCTTCATCAGAATAACGGTTTTTTTCTTGTTTGCTTTTGTCTGACATGATATCTCTTTTTTAATTAATTATTGTATTTTTTTAATTAAAACTTTAACAGAAAGATTTTCATCTATTTCTATTTCTTCGGAATCATTCTTACTGTGGTTTAATGAGTCTTTAATATTTATTTTTCCGGCAAGCACTTGTGATTTAATATAATCTTGATGTTTATTTATTGCCGGATCTGTTATTTTATTACTTTCAATATTAATTTCAATTTTATCGATAACTTCAAATCCGGAGTCTTTTCTTAAGTTTTGAATTTTATTTACAATCTCACGTGCAATACCTTCGGATTTTAATTCCGGTGTAATTTCAGTATCCAAAGCAACGGTTAATGTTCCTTTATTCGCAGCTAACAAACCCGGAATATCTTCCGTCAAAACCATTACCTCATCAAAGTTAATTATCAGTTCTTCGTCTTCAATTTTCAGAGAAAACGTTCCTTTTTGTTCAAAATCAGCAATTTCTTCTTGAGAAAATTCCGCCAATTGCTTTGAAATAAATTTTAAGGATTTCCCGTATTTTTTACCCATTATTCGGAAATCGGGTTTCAGTTTTTTAATGATAATTCCGCTGCTGTCTTTTAAATATTCAATTTCCTTAACGTTGATTTCAGTTAAAATAATATCTTTAACAGCATCAATTTGTTCTTTAAAGTCATTATCTAATATCGGAATCATTATTTTTTGAAGCGGTTGGCGTACTTTCAACTTGCTTTTTCTTCTCAAACTTAATGCCAATGAAGAAATTTGTTGTGCCAAATTCATTCGCTCTTCTAATTTCTTATCAACATAACTTTCATTATATTTCGGAAAATCAGAAAGGTGAACGGATTGACTTTCTTTTCCGGAAACATGGTTTAAATCATTGAATAATTGTTCCGAATAAAAGGGTGCTGCCGGCGACATTAATTTAGCAATAACTTCCAAACAAGTATATAAGGTTTGATATGCCGAAATTTTATCGGAATTATATTCTTGCCCCCAAAAGCGTTTTCTGTTCAAACGAACATACCAATTACTTAAATTATCGATAACAAAATTTTGTATTAATCTGCCTGCTGTCGTCGGTTCATAATTATCCATTGATGTCTCGACTTCTTTAATCAAAGTATTAAGTAAGGAAATAATCCATTTATCAATTTCCGGTCTTTTGTTTAAAGGAATTTCGGCTTCTTCATATTTAAACCCGTCAAGATTCGCATAAAGTGCAAAAAATGAATAGGTATTGTAAAGGGTTCCGAAAAATTTCCTCTTTACTTCATCAATACCACTGAGGTCAAATTTTAAATTATCCCACGGGCGTGCATTTGTCAGCATATACCAACGAAGCGGATCAGAACCGTAGGTATCAATTGTTGAAAACGGGTCAATAACATTGCCGAGACGTTTCGACATCTTAATACCGTTCTTATCTAAAAGAAGTCCGGTTGCAATAATGTTTTTATAAGCAACGGAATCAAATAACATTGTTGAAATTGCATGCAAAGTAAAGAACCACCCGCGTGTTTGGTCAACGCCTTCGGCAATATAATCAGCCGGAAAAGCATGTTGTAAATTATCTTTATTTTCAAACGGATAATGCAATTGTGCATAGGGCATCGAACCGGAATCAAACCAAACATCAATTAAATCTGCTTCACGATACATTTTTTTTCCGGATGGTGAAACTAAAATAAGATCATCAACAGAAGGACGATGCATATCAAATTTCAGATAATTTTCTTTTGAAAAATCCCCTGCAACAAAATCTTTTAAGGGATTATCTTTCATAAATCCTTTTTTTACGGACTTTTCAACTTCTGATTTTAATTCTTCCAAAGAACCGATACAAATTTCTTCTTTTTTATCTTCACTTCTCCAAATAGGTAAAGGTGTTCCCCAATATCTGGAACGTGATAAATTCCAATCGATTAAATTCTCAAGCCATTTCCCGAATCGACCTTCTCCGGTTGCAGGCGGTTGCCAGTTAATCGTTTTATTTAATTCAATCATTCGAT
>Ga0164318_10004598_pt1 | contig 13280 bp, 11 predicted proteins | sample GuaBasSedimGuay9_FD_113734 | JGI IMG/M metagenome (GOLD analysis project Ga0164318, IMG submission 113734) | Subseafloor sediment microbial communities from Guaymas Basin, Gulf of California, Mexico - Guay9, Core 4571-4, 0-3 cm | ecosystem: Environmental > Aquatic > Marine > Hydrothermal vents...
ATAAAACAAGGTATAAAACAAGGTATTGAGAAAGGAGAACTTGAAGAAAAGCATAATGTAATTATACGCCAGCTTGAATTAAAATATAATCTTTCCAAAGAAGAGAAAGAACATATCCTTTCTGTAACTGATTTAAAGAAACTGGATACTGTTCTGGGTGCGATTGTGCTGGAAAATAATAAGGAGAACGTTCTAAAGCTTTTGTAAACTCGCAATAGTTGTTTAACCTCCATCCCCCATCTCTCATTTAGGCGATCAATTACAGCAAACAAATGTATTTGCAAAGGGACTATAGATATACTACCCTTTCTCAATCTCTATCTTCAAATCTCTTCCAATTTTCTTCAAAAAGACAGCTTCCCGGCTGGTAGAAAGAGAGATAACAAACCCTTTCTTACCATTACGACCTGTTCGACCTGCTCTATGCAGATAATCCTTCGATTTTTCAGGTATATCCATATTGATAATATGTGTTATCCCATCCATCTGAAGACCTCTGGCAGCAATATCTGACGCAACAAGTATTTTAAGCTTACCGGATCTGTAATCACTCATAACTTTTTTTCTGTCCATCTTCTGATTTGCTCCATGGAGATCCTGAGCCTTAATTCCATGAAATTCCAGCTTGGAAATTAGATTATCAATAAGAGCCACATTGTTAAGAAAAATTAAAGCTTTTGCAGGTTTAATACTATTGATCAACTTTCTTACAGTCTGAATTTTATCGCGCTGTTCGACTAAAAGGTAAGAATGAGATATTGAATCAGGAATAGTCTCCCCCTCTTCTGATTTTATCAACGAAAAATCTGTAGAAAGAGTGCCTAATATTTTAAGAATATTTCCAGGAAGAGTTGCTGAAGAAGCTATAAATTGTCTTTCTCTGGGAATTCTTTTTATAATTTTTAGTACAACAGCCGAATTATTCATATCCAGAAGCTGATCAACTTCATCCAGAATAATAACTTCAATTTTTTGTGATTTAATCTTTTTTTTCTCAACAAGTTCAAGGATTCTACCAGGAGACCCTACCACTATCTGTGGATGTTTTTTTAGTTTATCAATCTGCCGGTGAATATTAGCACCGCCAATTAATGGTATTGATTTTATGGCAAGCCCTGAATTTTCGGAAAGTCGTTCAATCTGCCTGTGTATCTGAATTACCAACTCATGAGTAGGAGCCAGAATTACGGCTTTCATCTCTTTAGGGCTCTCTTTTAATCTTTCAAACAAAGGAAGAATATAAGCAAGGGTTTTACCCGAAGCAGTTGGAGATTGAAAAATAACATCTTTATTCAGTTTTATCTCAGATACTACCTTTGATTGAATATCAGTAGGTTTAGTTATCTCTTCCTTTTCCAAAGCATTTACTAAAATGGGATCTAATTCCATATTTTTAAATAATTCTGACATTAGTTTTTCCTCTATTTATAATACTGTAATAATTAGTAATTCGGCTGATTATATGGATCAATACTAACTATGTCAATTTATTCTATTTTCAATTTTTAGAATAGATACCATCTCTCATTATTCCAAGATAAAAGACCCAGTTATCCATATAATCCTGTTTAATTTTTACAGGATCTTTTTCTGTTTTAATTTCATTTAAAAAATCAAAACGAGTTTTTAAAAGCAGCCACATTGAAAGCTCCAGAATTTTTTCTTTTGAATATCTAAGCTTAGAAGTATCTGCATCCCCAAAAAGCTCTAAAAAGTGATTCCGAAAAATATCCTGAACACTCGCAGCAATTCGCTCATTAGCCAAATTTGATGTCCGTGCAATAAGATAGACAAACTTTGGATGATCTATATAAAAATCTATAGCAAGTTCGGAGACATGTTTAAGTCGTTCCAAAAGATCGGAAGGAAGAACTTCCATCTCCTGGGCAACTCTTTTTTTTAAGTAAGTATATAAACTGGTATATGTATAATCTACAATAAATGTGAAAAGCTCTTCCTTAGATGATACATACTGATAAAGCCCACCTTTGGAAATACCGGCACGTTTTATAATTCCATCCATAGATCCCAGCTCATATCCACGTTCACTGAATTCCTCTATACAGGCATTAATTACTCTCTGTTTTTTATTTTCTGATAAGTTGTCGAATGTTGATTTCACAATAAACCTATAATTTCCTTAAATCCAGAACTCTTTTAATCTTTTCACCTCTTGTCCTGCCAAGGCTTTTTGATTCTATTAAAGATATTTTAGCATGAAGTCCTAAACTGGTTATTAATTGCTGCTGAATTTTTTGCTGAAAACTCTGAACCTTTCTTATTTCATCAAAAACAAAAAGATTACTACTTACCTCTACTTTTAATTCAATAACATCCAGTCCCTCTTCTCTGTTAAGAATTATTTGAAAATGGGGTTCAACCCCCTCAATTTCAAAAAGAATAGCCTCTATTTGTGATGGAAAAATATTATTTCCATCAACAATTATCATATCATCTGTACGGCCTGAAACACGTTTAATTCTCCTTGTAGTTCTACCGCACTCACAAGGTTCTTCTATAATACTGGAAATGTCTCCTGTCCTGTACCGAATTAATGGGAAGCCTTCTTTTGTAATTGTAGTAAATACAAGTTCTCCTTCCATTCCTGCAGGTAAAACCTCCAGAGTTTCAGGATCAATTACTTCAACTATAAAATGATCTTCATTTACATGTAATCCATTATGCTCATCACATTCAAATGCAACACCAGGTCCAATTATTTCGCTTAGTCCATAGTTATCAAAAGCTTTAATTTTTAATTTGGATTCAATTTTAGTTCTTAATTTTTCACTCCATGGTTCTGATCCAAAAAGACCTGTTGAAAGATTTAATTCCTGTGGGTCCATACCATTTTCTTCCAATATGGAAACTATATGCAATGCATAACCTGGAGTGGATACAAGAGCAGAACTTCTGTAATCCTTCATAATTTGTATTTGCTTCAAAACCTCTTCACCGGAAGCTGGAATTACAGAAGCGCCAATTTGTTCAGCTCCATAATGAAAACCCAACCCACCTGTTGACTGAGAATAATTGAAGGCAATCTGAACAAGGTCATTACCAGTTATACCAGCTGCAGATAATACTCGGGCTACCAGACAGGACCATATTTTTAGGTCATTTTTTGTATATCCAACTACAATGGGAGTTCCTGTTGTACCGGATGTGGAATGTATTCGGACTATATCTCTAAGGGGTACAGCAAAAGCTTCATAGGGATAACTTCCCCTTAAGTCATCTTTAGAAGTTAAAGGCAGGGAAGCCAGGTTTTTTAAAGATTTTATATCTGAAATTTCTATTTTTTTTTCATCATACAGATTTTTATAAAATAATACATTTCTATACACTCTGTTTAAAGTTACCTGCAGCCGTTCAACCTGGAGCTGTTCCAGGTCTTCTCTTTGCATAGTTTCATATTCTTTTGAATAAATCACAGTGACCTCCGTGTATGATTTTTTTTGATCAATCAGTAAAATCTTTATAATCTCTGCCGAGATACGCACGTTTTACATCATTATTATCAAGTAAATCTTCTGAACTTCCTTCAAGTATAAGGGATCCTGTTTCCATTACATATCCCCTGTCTGCAATTTCAAGAACTGCCTTTGCATTCTGCTCAACAATAAGGATGGTTTTACCCTTATCCCTTAACTTCTTAACAGTACGAAAAATATCTTTTACAATAAGAGGAGCCAAACCCATAGAAGGTTCATCCATGAGGAGTAAATCCGGATCCGACATAAGTGCACGGCCTATGGCAACCATCTGCTGTTCTCCTCCAGAGAGAGTACCTGCCAGCTGAGATCTCCTCTCTTTAAGAACAGGAAACATTGTATAAATATTTTCCAAATTTTCCAATGCAAGCTTATGTTCCCGCCTTCGATACAGGGTATAGGCACCAAGAATAAGGTTTTCCTTTACTGTCATAGAGGGATATAACTGTCGGCCTTCAGGAACCAGTGCACAACCACTTTTGACTATAAGGTTTGGAGATGCTGTAGTAACATCAACGCCTTTTAAATCTATCTTTCCACCCGTAGTTTTAACAATTGAAGTAATAGTATTTAATAATGTGGTCTTTCCAGCACCATTGGCTCCAATAATTGTAACAATTTCCCCGGATTTAACATGCAGGCTAATTCCTTTTAATACCTTTAATTTATCATATCCAGATTCCAGATTCCGAATTTTAAGCATCATCACCACCAAGATAGATCCGTACAACCTCTTCATTCTTCTGAATTTCAGAAGGTTTCCCCTCTGCAATTTTCTGTCCAAAATTTAATACAACAATTTCATCAGAAATATCCATAACCAGAGACATATCATGTTCAACTAAAAGAACTGTTCGCCCCTGATCCCGTATTTTTTCAATACGTTTTGCAAGATCTGTAGTTTCGTGCATATTAAGACCTGCTGCTGGTTCATCAAGGAGCAGCATAGAGGGGTTTGAAGCAAGAGCTCTGGCCAATTCTACTGCCCTCTGATTACCAAATGAAAGATTTCCCACTTCAGAGTCTTTTAAATCTAAAATATTTAACCATTCAAGAATTGGGAATACAGCTTCTTTAGCCTTTTTTTCTTCTCTTCGACTTAAAGGAGAAGAAAACATACCATCTAAAAATCCTGCTGAACCAAGGGAATGCCAGCCAAGAAGAACATTGTCCAGCACTGACATGTGGTTACTAAGCTTAAGATTTTGAAAGGTTCTTAAAACACCATGTTCTGCAACCTGCCAGGGTTTCTTTCCTGTTATAAGAATATCATTAAAAAAAACATGCCCATTAGATGGTGTTTCATATCCTGCAATCATATTAAACATAGTTGTTTTTCCAGCACCATTAGGGCCAATAACAGATTTTATTGATCCTTTTTCAACATCGAAGGCAACTGAATTAACAGCATGAAGACCACCAAAGTATTTATCAAGATTCTCAATACGCATAATAATATTTGAATTATTCATGAGAATGCTCCAGCTTTATCTTCTCCACTTTTCTTCTGTTAAGTATTTTGTGAAAAAAGGATTTAATATCCCTGTATACTGCAATACGGATAAAACCTTCGGGCATAAACATCATCATAACTACAAGAATTACTCCAAAAACAGCATCATCAAAATGGCCAAAAACACCTCGCAGTGAAAGAAAATTAAGAATTAGACCCATAACCAGCGATCCCCAGATATTAGCCATACCACCTACTGCAACTATTGCCACATATCGTACAGATTTCCCAACTCCAGCTTCTGAGGGGCCGATTCCACCATTATAATGAGTCATAAAAAAACCAGCCAAAGCTGCAAAAACAGCACCAATAACAAATACTATAACTTTATATCTGGCTGTATCCACCCCCATAGCATCAGAAGCATCTTCACCTCCATGCAGAGAGCGCAAAGCCCTTCCAACCCTGGAATTTATAAGATTCACCATTAACAATATAGCTGCAATAACAAGTAACCAGGCAATGTAATAATTGCTTATTCTGGTTGAAAAATCACCACTAAGTTCCAAACCGGGAAAAATTGTAAACGAGGGAACATTGGAAATACCATCGGCTTCTCCAAAAATTTTAGTTCCCAGAACAAGTCTGTAAATAATAATTCCAAAACCCATAGTTGCCATTGCAAGGTAATGTCCTTTTAATTTTAAAACAGGAATACCAAGTAGATAAGCTGTAATACCAGCTATAATAACTGCTGATACTAAAGAAACCCAGGGAGACATATGCATTATTGTATCACCATAGAGAGTTTCTTTTGTAATTAATAAACCAAGAGTATCAAGTAGTTTATAGATAGCAGTTCCAGCTTTATCAGAAAAATCAATAGTGGTTAAAAATGCAGTGGTGTACCCGCCTATGGCAAAAAAACCAGCCTGCCCTAAAGATATTTGTCCTGCATACCCCATAACCATACAAAGACCAACTGCTACCAGAACATAATATGCAGACATTGTTAATTGTGTGAGCATATATCCTTTCCCGGTTACAAAAGTTAAAATTTGAATAACTACTATAGTTATAAAAAGAATAATTACAGGATAATAACGTTTCATCTAAAAGTCCTTTAGAGAAGAAGCTTGTTTAGAACCAAAAAGCCCACTAGGTTTTACTACAAGAATTATTAAAAGAATAATTACCGAAATAACATCTTTATATGCCATAGGTAAAATACTTATACTAAACGATTCCAATAACCCCAATATTAAACCTGCAGCAACAGCTGCAATAGGATTACCCAGACCTCCAAGTATAGCAACTATAAAGCCTTTAATTGCAAGGTCCGTACCCATTGCATAATGAGTCTGTGTAAGTGGAGAAACAACACAACCTCCCAGAGCACCAATACCAGCCGAAAGCATAAAAGAAAGATTTACCATAGAATCAGTTTTTATTCCACAAAGTTTTGCTGCCCTGGAATTTTCAGAACATGCTCTCATTGCCTGGCCTGTTAAAGTAAACTTAAAAAAGAGATAGAGCCCACCAACTATAATAGAAGTAACACCAAGAACCCATAGAACCTGAGGAGAAATTCTTGCACCTAAAATATTTACCGAAGAAATTTCTGTTCCAGTAAAAAAACTAAGCGCACGGATTTGTTCATCCCATATATAGAGAGCAGCTTCCCGTAATAAAATTGAAATCCCAATAGTTACAACAACCATACCAAGAACAGAGCTCTTGCGCATTCGACGAATAAAAACTATTTCAATAAGCCCACCTATAGCTGCAGTTATCAATACAGCCAGAATAATAGCAGGCAGTAGATGCATAAATTTAGATAGGGTAAATGAGATCATGCCACCGAGCATTACAAATTCACCCTGAGCAAAATTAATAATACCTGTAGTATTGTAAATAATATTATACCCTATCGCTACGAAGGCGTAGATACTGCCTACGGTTATGCCTGCAAAGATATACTGTAGAATTTGTTCAGGACTCATTCTTTTCCTTACTGAAGAAAATCAAACTGACCATTCTTAACTGTCAGCATCTCCAGTGAATCCATACCAAGACCATTGTGATCAGAGGCTGAAAAACTAAACACTCCACCAGTACCGGGAAATCCGGAGATAGCTTCAAGAGCATCCCTTATCTCTTTTCTTTCAAGACTGTCTGCACTTTTTATTGCTTCAATAACAAGCATTACAGCATCGTAGGCATGACCACCAAAAGTACTTACATCTTCACCATACTTTGCCTCATAGGCAGTTTTATATGCAACAAGATTTTCCTTCTGAGGATGACCATCGGCCAGTTTTTCTGCCACAAGAAGACGTCCTGCCGGAAAAATAATGCCTTCTGCTGCTTCACCAGCGGCTTCTACATATTTTATATTTCCAAAACCATGACTTTGAAAAAGAGGAACTTCCATTCCCAGTTGCTTCATATTCTTGGGAACTATAGATTGAGCCGGTACTATTGACCAGTTTACAACTGCATCTACATTCTGAGCTTTCAGCTTTGTAAGAAGGGCTGTAAGGTCTGTAGCAGCTTTATCATATGTCTCTGCAATTGCAATCTCTATTCCAAAATCAGATGCATATTTTTCCAGTTGTCCCTTTCCGGCATTTCCAAACCCCGTATTTGCAGCTACAACACCTATCCTTTTTATACCCATAGATTTCATTGTAGTAAAAATCCATTTTGCAACATAGCTATCTTTCTGTGGTGTTTTAAATACATAACTGGCTACAGGGTCAACAATTGCTTCTGCTGCTCCAGCGGCAACAAGTGGAACCTTGTAGGATTCACAGATATCTTTAATCTGCATTGTTTCGCCACTGGTTGAAGGACCGATAATAGCCAAAACCTGGTCCTCTTCGATAAGCTGTTTTGCAAAAGATATGGCTTTTTCAGGATTAGCAGCTGAATCTTTAATAATCAGCTCAATCTGCATTCCATTCACACCACCATTTGCATTGATCCCTTCTACAACCATTTCAGCTGTTTTAGCCTCAGGAGCACCAAGAAAAGAAGCTCCCCCGGTAACAGCAAAAATAGCACCAATTTTAATTGTGCCTGTTTCCTCTTTTTTACAGGAAACAAAAAGAGTCGATAAAACAAACCCTGTTAATAATAATACCGTAAAAATCCTTTTCATATAATCCTCCTTAGGATGCTGAGATCGTTCCTCATCGCTTCACTCTTCCGGTACGACTCATTGCCGAGCAGCAACGTAGTTGCGACCAGGCCTTGGACTGACTGTATGGTCATTTTCCTGACTGGTCAGTCAGTCTAACTTATATTAAGATTAAAAGAGGGTCAAGTATTTTTAAGAAAAAGTATTTATCAACAAAATTTCCAGAAATTTGGCCATACAAAAAAAATTAAACAAATATTCCATAAAAAATTGATTAAGTTAATTGGGATTTGTGATAATATTCTAAATTGATGGATAAAAATATTTAGATGCAGGACTTACTAATGGAAAAACAGCAGGATGAAAATCAACTAAAGTTTGATACTCTTCTATCAACTCTTTCTACCGATTTTGCAAACTTTAACAGTGAAAATTTTGAAGAAACAATATATTTATGGATGAAAGAGATTGCACTTACTCTTAATGCTGAAATAGCAGTATTGTTTCAGAGAAACATAAAAGGGAACCTCTATATTAGTGATTTTTGGAGAAAAGAAAATACTTCAAAACCAGTTATTTATGACCCAGCTGAAGCTTTCCCCTATTTAACTTCTGCTGTACTAAAAGGGGAAATAATTGCTGCATCATCATTTAAAGATTTACCCGCAGAAGCAGTAATCGATAAAAAAAACCTGCAAAAAATGGGAACTTCCTCTTTTCTATTTTTCCCTCTGGGAACAGATGAACACATATTAGGATCGTTTTTATTTGCATATAAAACAAAAATTGTATCCTGGGATAAAGTATTTATAAAAAAACTAAAATTTATCATCCATATTTTTTCTTCCCTCATAAAAAATGAACAGGATAAAAATCAGCTGGAAGAAAGAGTTAAGTATGAAAGTTTACTGGCTAATTTATCCAGAGACTTTGTTTCAGTCAAACATTCTGAAATAGCAGATAAAATAACATTCTGGCTGCATGAAGCTTCTTCAATACTGGGTTCAGATAGAGCCCTTGTATTTAAATTGGATAAAAAAAATAAATTTTATATTTCTACAACATGGAAATCCGAAGAAGGTAAAAATATTGTACCATATGATCCTGAAATACTTTTCCCATGGATGGCTAGCCAACTAAGAAAGTTTAAACCTGTTGTTATCCCCGATTTATCAGCATTTCCGAAAGAAGCATCCATTGACAGAAATAATATGAGTGTCATTGGAGCAGTCTCTGTTCTGGTCCTTCCAATAGTAGTAGGGAATTTAATACTGGGAGCTCTGGCTTTTTCCAGCGCAACACCTAAATATAAATTTACAAAAGAATTTGTCCAAAGATTTCAAATTATAAGTCAGACTTTTGCCTCGGCAATATTAAGATATAATACAGAAATAAATCTTGCTCTGGAAAAAGAACGTCTGTCAATTACTCTAGAAAGTATTGGGGATGGAGTAATTACAACAGACGCTTCAGGCAAAATTACTCTCCTGAACAATATTGCTGAACAATTAACATCATGGAAATCAGAAGAAGCTATAGGAAAAAATATTTCCGAAATCTTTGATATTAGAGATGAACGAACTGGGGAATTACAGATATGCCCTGTAAACAAAGTTTTAAAAAGTGGAGAAATAGTTACTCTTTTAAACCACACAGTTCTAATTGGTAAAACAGGTTTGGAAACACCTATTGCAGATAGTGCTGCACCTATAAAAGATTCAGAAGGGAATATGCTTGGTGTTATATTGGTTTTTAGAGATGTAACACTGGAAAAACAAAGAGAATCAAATATTTTAAAATTAAAAAAAATTGAAAGTGTTGGAGTTCTTGCCGGAGGAATTGCCCATGACTTCAATAATATATTGACAGGAATTCTGGGAAATATTGACCTTGCACTAATTAGTAAAATGGAACCAAGTGAAATCCAACGATATCTTGATAATGCTGCAAAGGGATGCAAAAGAGCAGCTTCACTAACCCAACGGCTGCTTACTTTTTCAAAAGGAGGATCTCCTGTAAAAGAAAATGCTTCAATTGGAGAGATAATTAAAGAATCAATTGAATTCAGCCTTCATGGAAGTAATATAAAAGCAGAATGTTCAATTCCAGAAAATTTATGGACAAGTAAAGTTGACCGGGATCAGATTGATCAGGTAATTCAGAACCTTATAATAAACAGTATAGAATCGATGATTAATGGAGGTCTACTTACAGTAAAATGTAAAAATATAATTCTTAATAAAGACCACCCCCGGGAAGGTAAGTACATAGAGATAAAAATTATAGATACTGGTATTGGTATAGATAAAAAAAATATGGACAATATTTTTGATCCATATTTTAGTACAAAAGAAACTGGAAGCGGTCTGGGATTAGCAATAACATACTCGATTATTAATAACCACAATGGATTTATAGAGGTGAACTCGAAACAGGGGGAAGGTACTGAATTTACAGTTTATCTTCCTTCTGATGAAAATAAAAATAATAAACCAGGAATAAAATTAGATTCAAAAATATATAATAGCAATGATCACTATTCTATACTAATAATGGATGATGATGATGAAATACAAAAAATGCTTGAAATTATTTTAAAAAAACTTGGACATTCTGTTGTAACAACAAGTAATGGAAAAGAAACCATTAATAAATTTGAAAGTGAAAATTTTGATCTTATTATACTGGATATAACAATACCAGGGGGAATGGGTGGTGTTGAAACTATATCAAAATTAAAGATAATCGATCCAAATGTAAAAGCAATTGTTTCCAGCGGATATGCCGACAGCCAGGTTATTTCTGATTATAAAACATATGGATTTTCCGGGTCGCTGACAAAACCATATTTAATTGATGATTTGAAAAAAATTATAGATGATATTATGACAACATAAATTATTCGTAGGAGTTATTAATGGATTTATTAGTAGTTTTAAGCGGGATTTCAACCCTTTTACTTTCCCTCATTATGGGTATTTTTATTCTTTTTATTGGATTTAAAATGTTCTCTGGTCTTTCAAAAAATATTAATGAAGAAAATGAAATAAAAAATAATAACATTGCAGTTGCAATACTGTCCGGAAGTTTTATTTTTGCAATGGGAATTATGATGAGATCCTCAGTGAATCCTCTGATTCAATCAATATTCCGTGCAATATTTTATAATGATTCAGGCATATCCGGAGTTATGGGACAACTTAGTATTGCACTACTTCAATTTATTGCCTCATTAGTTATTAGCATAATCTCTTTATGGTTTGGAGTAAAAGGTTTTACATGGTTAACTAAGAATATTGATGAATTTGACGAGATTCAAAAAAATAATATTGCAGTTGCAATACTTATGGCATCAATAATTATTACTCTCTCACTTTTTCTTCAAAACGGTTTGGAAAAACTTCTTCAGGTTGTTCAATTTACCCCTGGACTTAATAATTCAAACCTAACACCCTTCGGGTAAAAAATTATGGGAAGAAAATCAGGAAAAAAACATCCTTTACTAATAATATTTATTACTCTTTTTTGGTTTTTTATTCTATTACCTTCAATAAAACTGTTCTTTACTAACACAGCTTCTTCTCAAAACGAATTTACCCTATTTGCTGAAACAGAAAACGAACTGGCTGACATTATTTATGAAGAAAGTGCAAATTTCCCGGATGAATTTATTTCACTAACATCCAACTGGGAATCTTATAGTACAAATTGGACTACAAACTGGCATATCTATAAGCCCTATCTTGATACATCAATTCTGGAACTTGAAAACCTGGATGCCAGCGAAATATATTATCCAAAAGGGAAAAAATCAAAAAATAGAGAAATATCCCCTGAAGAATTCTGGGCACAGGTTTACAATATAATTATTACAAACAATGAAGATCGTGTAAAAAATCTTGCCTATGCATTCAGATGGTTTCAGGATAAAAACAAACTGTCTGACAGTGCAATTTTAAATATTATTATTGATTTTATTCAACAGATACCCTACGAAATACCCGAAAATAATTATGGCCTTTACACACCAACGGAAGTACTTTTTCGAAATGCAGGTGATTGCGACTCTAAATCTGTTTTAGCTGCTCTTCTATTAAAAGAACTGGGATACGATACAGCCCTCTACTACAGTAAAGAGTATAAACATGTAATGCTTGGAATAAATACACTATCAACAGGGGAATATAAAGAATTAAACGGAAAACCCTATTATTTTACAGAAATGACATCACCAGGTTGGCAAATAGGGGAGATTTCTCCGGACTGTGCCGACCTGAAATACTGGAATATTGTTTCTATAAAACAACCTGAAGAAACCAAAACTGTGATCAACCCGGAAATTCTTGCAATTCCAATGACAAGTATACCCGAAGATATTATTCGTCATACAGGATTTTCTTTATTGTATTCAGAGGAATATGAACAGGCAGCATGGGTAGCCTATGTACTCAGCCAGGAAGAGTTAAATGGCACTGTTTCACGATCCAACAATTTCAGAGAAGATCCTGCAATAAATACTGGGTCTGCAGCACTTGCTGATTATAAAGGATCCGGTTATGACCGTGGACACCTTGCACCTGCAGGCGACTTAAAATGGAGCGAATCTGCTATGAAAGATTCCTTTTACCTTTCAAATATGAGCCCCCAGGAACCAGGTTTTAATAGAGGAATATGGAAAAATCTTGAAGAATGGACAAGAGAACAGGCTTCCCTTAATAGTGGGCTTATTATAATTACCGGGCCAGTGCTAACAGACGGACCTTATGAAGAAATTGGAAAAAATAGCGTTGTTATTCCAAAAAGGTACTTTAAAGTTCTGCTGGATTATACAGAACCGGAGATAAAAGCCATAGGTTTTATTATGGAAAATAAAACTTCAAAAAAAGACATTTTAAATTTTGCAGTTTCTATAGATGAAGTTGAAAACATTACAGGACTGGATTTTTTCTTTATGCTTCCGGATGGTTATGAAGAAAAAATTGAATCACAGTTCGACACCGGCTTATGGCTGTAAAGTCCAAAACCCTATAGGATTTTCCCCTTATATAAACAAACTTGCCTTTTTACCAATATACGGAAACAAAAAAGTAATCCAGAGCCCTGTTAATCCATAACGAAGAAAATGAAAAGCATCCACAACAGGAAATAGTAACTTTAACCCGGAAAGCAGAAGTAAAGCACCTGCCAACCC
>Ga0164318_10004599_pt1 | contig 13280 bp, 12 predicted proteins | sample GuaBasSedimGuay9_FD_113734 | JGI IMG/M metagenome (GOLD analysis project Ga0164318, IMG submission 113734) | Subseafloor sediment microbial communities from Guaymas Basin, Gulf of California, Mexico - Guay9, Core 4571-4, 0-3 cm | ecosystem: Environmental > Aquatic > Marine > Hydrothermal vents...
AAGCAGTGAAGACAAAAAAAAAGAGGACGAAGATCAATGGATGATCTGAACTGTGTCGAGGTTGCGGATTCTTGTGACCGCTGTGTAGAGGAGTTTGGCACTGAAATGAAGCATCTTGTCGACCTCGGCGACGCATACTTTCCCGAGGACCGTCAATCCCTGCGTTAGGTGAACATTAACCGCGAAAGCAAGGGCGAACCGGTTCTGGTGCTTGATCGGAATCGTATGTTTTTCGCCGGTGATTATGCTTTTGCAGACGAAGAACGTTTCGGCTGATTCAATGACGGTGAGCAGGTCGCCTTTCTGAATGGGTGTTTCGTGGGCCAGTTGAATCATCACAGGGGCCCTAAGCTTGACCCCCACGTCTACCGTCCGCCTGTCGAACGATAGATTACGGTGGCTCAGGACTTCCCGGTTGTATCGTTCCCTGGCGAGCTTTGTGTGTGTGATAATCATGTCACTGTCGAGATAACGTTTTGACCGTTTATCCACCGTGTTTACGAGTCTGCACAGGGTGATCGTCCATTCGAGAGAGGACAAGGTTGTTTCTACCGAGTTAATGACGTCCCGGTCGTTACCTGTTCCGCGGTCGTGCCGTTTGTAGCAACTGATGATGTCGGGGTTCGCGAACAGCCACTCAGTGTCGGTGTCCTTTTGGAGGGTGATTTCCCGGAAGTATTCGCTGTTCATTTCTGCCCTAGTCATGTCGACGATCCGGGCCATTTGATGGTGGTTCGAAGCTTCGACAAATGTTCTGTAAAGGTCATTTGAGTTGGATACTTCCCGTGCGTTGTAGAGCAGATCGAGGGTGACTTTGTGAGTGTATCTGTCCTGAATTACCTTGACAATGTCCAGACTTCCAGAGAAGATCTTGTCCACGCGCAATGATCCTGATACTTGCCACGGTGTGTCCGTTTTGGCCAGGAGTTGTTTTAGTCTGAGAACGTCTGGTGAATCCGAGTCCATTAGGGAAGTGTAGCTTGCTTTGCGGAGAAGGGTGGCTAGCTCGATACGAACTTCCTTACTTACCTGTTCATGGTACGTTTCCCGGACCTTTCCACGGAGCTCAATGACAGCAGGATCATTCCGATAGTTTGTCGATTTGTGAATCCTTTCTGGGTAGAACAATTTGGCGAATTGTCCGTCTATGTCGAGTGATTCGGCCTGGACCGGAGGTATCTGATCGGGGTCACCTAGCAAGATTATTTGGGTGCATTTGCCGTTTGATCTTGCTGCAAAGATGGCTGAGTGATGTTCAGGCTGGAGCATGGAGAACTCATCAATCGCGATTATTCCGGTAATTGATCGGAGTCGTGGCCTCATCCGCCCCGCGTTATACATGCCGAAAAGACTGTGGACCGTCTTCGCGGGTCGTCCGCTATCTGCTGCAAGCTTGACGCGACAGATGTTACTCACGGTTGCGATATGGTTGAATTCCAACTCACTGGTTAGGAAGCGGGTTTTGCCCGTCCCAGGGGCCCCCGTTATGATGTAGTTTCCATGCGAAAACGATTTAATCTCGTCGACGACGTTGCTGACCATCCATGCTTCACAGCTCGATAAACCTTCTGACCGGATAGACCCGCTCAGCGTTGGTTCCTCGGCACGCCAACCTTCTGATAGCGGCAACGGAATCGTGTACGTGATTGAATCTGTGTGAATTTTGACAACGTATTTCATTCCAACGGAGAAACACCTGCGCAGGACTGTTGCTGAACACAAATCGACGACCAGGTTATAGATGTTCCGGTGATTCATGTATCTGTGGTGCTGTTTGGTTGTGAGCGTTGCTGCCCCACTGTCGGTCGTGTATAGGGTCGCGCCTTTCCTCCCCTGGTAGAAGTGAATGAGACGGCGTATGTCGGCGTCGTCGAGGCCTGATACCGTCACGACCTTCCGAGACCGGCTCTTGCCTAAAATTCCGTTGTAGATCCCGAAACTTTTCTTGAACCGTTTTGCTTCTTCCTCGTCAACGGGCATCATTTTTGTTAGTCTGTCGGTGATTATTGCTGCAGGAAATGTTGACGCAGGGTGTTTCACGTGTGTTATCAGGACTTTCACGTGACCACGAATCAAAACGTTTATGAGGAACCCATGCATTATTGAGCTGCTTGTGTATCGCGGGTTCTCTTCTAGTAGATACATGGACAGGTTCTCGATCCTTCCCCCGTCGTATTTTTCCCACATGCTCGTTGCTGAGAACAGTGGAATTTGTCCGTTTTTGTGGGCCATCAGTGAGTTGAAGTAGGCCTTCTTCATGTCTTGCTGAACGAGGTTTCCACGCGCGAGATGTTCGTCTGCCGTCTTCTGGGTCATTGGCCTGGAATAGGAAATCGCGACGCTTTTTACATTTTCTTCCGATCTGTAGTTGAAGTTCAATGGAAGGTCCCTCAAAAGTTCCATATCGAGGCTATCTTGGTCTTCGCCTTGGCTTACTCCAGCAGATGAAATTATCCGTCCATTTACTGTGAGTTTGATCGCACTGTGTTGGCTGTAGTCGCACGGTTCCTTGACCAGCAAGGGTCGGAGGGTCCTACTGTTTGCCGTCATGATCGGGAAGAAATGCTGTTTGAAAACGATTCCTACAAAGTATCTGGACGTTGGCACGCGTTCGAGTGGCAGTCCATCCTTTTTCGCCTTCGCGTTGTGTGCTTTGATGTCACCGAGTTCAATACTCGCCGGTGATTCATACCGGATCGTGGCGAAGATGTCGTAAATTAACACATATACGTGTTTAGATTCGGCCCATGTCCTGATCTTTGCAAGACTGATTGGCTCTCCTTCGGGGAAATATTTACGGAGGATTTTGATTGATTTCCTGTTCGTGTCCGCCGCTGTTGTGATGAAACGGTCTACGATGTAGTTCCAGACACAGTCCGTTTCCCATCCGATTGTTGTGTTCCTGTATGGCAGGGGTTCGTGGTGGCCGCCCATAATGGCTTCGCTGTCGTAGTCATAGTTCACATACTCTGCTACGTCAGTCGTGTATACCCGGGCTCGTGTCCCTTGGATTTCACCGGCCAAGATTCTTCCGGCATTTGCGTCGTCAACTCCCATCTCGGCAACGACTCGTTCATACTCAGCGTTTGCTCTTTCCGTTGGCGGTCTTGCTATTCTGCGGTGACGTAAAATACCCCGGACCATGTCCTTGACGTCACGGATCTGGCCCCCATCGATGTGGATTGCGGGTCCACCGTCCATCGTCAATGTGAATTGCACCGACCTTTGCAGATACCATTCGTTCACAGTGTGCGCGTATACTGTCGTTATTTTGTGTTCATAAACGCTGGCCCTGGCCATCATGCCGGACAGGGCAACGTATAGGTTGTTTATTTCATTGACGGACATCCGTACTGCGTTGTCACGAACATTGTCCGCTGTTCGTGCAAATTCGGTGTAGAATTGTCTAAGTTCGTGGGCGATTGTGGTTAGTTGCGCCCGTCCTTGTGCGTTGAGAGCAACCTGGCCCTCGATGTGATCATCAACAATTGGTGACAGAGTGATGTGCTCAGAGTCCGCATGAACTGACAACGTGGTAGCTTGCCCAGGGGTAGGGAAGGTATGCGACTTGGTACCCGCCAGGAAGTAGGCTTTGACCAGGTTTTGGCCAGTTGGTACTGGCGCCGGCAGAAGAATGTTTGTTAATTCTGCGTTTGTGTAGTTTTTCCTTTGCTTATAAATGTTGCCGGAAATAGTCGAGGTCATCATGCGTCCTGTCGCGTATGACAGGGTGTGACCTTCTCTTTTTGCGTATGCTCGGATGCTTCGTGTATTCATGGCCGCGAGCTGGGCGCGTGTTGCTTGACCCTGCCGTATTACCGGGGCAGGTCCTTGTGCTTGTCGTCGAAGAACTTCGGCGATCATTTCTGTGTATGTGTACGTGTGTCTGGGTAGTCGACCAGACGATGTTCTTGCTCCGTTTTGGAGCGTATATGCCCATGGGATGTTGAACTGGCTTTTTGCCAGGCGACGTAAGGACATTCTGTTGTGTGTTCTGAGAGATAATGCTGTGTGCATTTGATTATATACTACAGCATATTTTTTATTCTTAACGTAAAAAACATAATGGAGCGTACAGTTGCCACATGTGTGTGACAAAAAAAGGGTGTGAACTTCTTGTTCTTGTTAGGCTCATCTGAAGTATTCCTCCGTGAAGAAATCGGTGACAATGTACGCTGCCGCTAATAACACCGGGTATTCTACCAAAATGGCTGGAACCGGCAGGGTTGATGCAATGTAGCTCGTAGCAAACGACGCTGCCCCTATGTTAGCCGCAACCTGGCCAATTCTCTTGATCGTTACTCTGCTCTTAATCTTCTCAACCATCGTGCTCATTCTGTATATATATGGCCGGAAAAGTTTCGACAAATTTTAGGTGTAGGCGAGTTCACCTGACGTTGGATTATACGATAGGCTCACAAATCCAGCCTCTCCCGCGTAGTCCCGTAAGCCGTGGGCATAAACGCGGCCATTTCCTTCTATAGAAAAAACCTTCGTGAGTGCCGAACCTTGGCTAGGGTTCAGCCCGGTAAAAACCTCAATAGCGCCGGTCGAGGAACGTTGATTTACCAGACTACCAAGTCCCGGCCCGATGTTGACGTAACCCGTCCCATCATGCTCCGCGCCAAACCCGAGGATCCCATTAGCCGGCAGAACATAGTCCTCAAAACCGGCGTAGAATCTCCCTTGATCACCGGTAAACATAAGGATTCCATTCGCAATCTCAACAAGCACGTGACAATTCGAGGTGCCGTCGTTCGTTACCACCAGGTCGTAGGATGACGCGAATGTGTCCCCGAACGACTCGAGGCTTGACGCAGAATGAAGGACAGTAGACGTGAAATACGTGCAACCGCTGAAATCTATGACGCTGTCAATTAGCGAGAAACTGTTGTGGTGTATCAGGACATCTCCATACAGGTTAGCCGCGAAATCGAAGAGCACCGATGATGAAGAATCCGTTGTGTGTAGCCCGCGGACGGTGAACGTGTTGTTAGTTACCTCAAGGTCTGCAATCCCGGTCGAGGTCTTCTCCACGAATCCAAAGCGGCAAGCATAGGCTGCACTCGGTGTGTCGATCTCGTACGTTATGGTGTTGTTGACGATAATCAGTGGGTTATTACCGGTTTGTTCAGTAGACCCGTCAATCTGCACGAAGACCTTTGTGTTTGCCGAGGTGTTCCCTTCTGACTTGAGTTTGAATGTGTTCCGGATAAAACGCATGTTCGCGTCAGTTCGCGTGGCAGTGTCAGTGTAAATGAACGCTGTGTCATTGCCTGTTATTGAGATTGTAACGTCACAGGCCTCCATCAAGAAGTCAGTTCGTCCGACCCAAATTGGGGCCTCGCCACCAGACGTCATTATGTCAATCGTGCAGTCTCGGAAGGTTGTAAGGACGGTAGACCCGTCACCAGAATAGCACGAGATCGGAATGCCTGACCCTGAATCCCTTGTGATCGTAAGGTTTTCGAATGTCACACCGCACTGAGTATCAATGTCCGCAGCAAGCACGACGTTTTCACGGCTAACTCCTCTGACGGTAATGTTCACGTCCTGTTCTTCAAACTGGATCGTGTCTGATGTACCGGTGTAAACCCCCGGATATACAAGGATTGTGGTAGGGGAAGAGAATGGTCCAGACGCGATTGCGTCAACTATCGAGCTATACTGTCCATCTCCGCCCCTGTCAACCGTTATCGTGTTGGCGAATAATGCTGACGCGCTAGAACCCCCAGACACAGCTGAATTACCAAGGGAACTCTTGCTAGAGACGACGTCGGCGATGCTGTAGTCGCCACTTGATTGGCGTTCAACAATTACAAACCCGAGCCTGGCTTGTTCAGCATTCGGGAACAGACGCTCAGGTGACCCAACCCCTGTCGTTCCTTCGTCTATTGCAGCCTGTGCCTGCTTTAGTCTCCCATAGACTGTCGTCCCAATGCACAGGACTTTTACAGCCCCGGCAATTAACCCCGTCTTGCTTACCCAGACCCCGTGAACTGTGTAGTCACCCTCAGGCACATCTTCGAGTGTCCCGGAATTATTCCATCCTTCGTATACTTCAGTACCACTTGCCGACTGTTGTTCAGTTCCGGTCGAGGACGCATACCAAGTGCAGAATGAACATGAGTTTTCGGCGGTTATTGGGATCTCTATCTGACTGTCCATCAAGGTTGCTCCTCCAGAAATATCAAGCTCAAGAACACCGCCAGCAGCTGATGCCGAGATAACACCACCACTACCCGATATTGAGCTACCGATTGTTCGGGTATTATGAATCGTTGTGTTTGCACTAATACTTGTGTCGTGCGCTTCCGTAGCCGTCAAAACGTGCCCTGCCTGACTCATGAAAATATACCCCAGATTGACGTTTTCCAGGTGAAGTGCGGAATGGTTAGAGCATAGGACGAGTGTGGACGACAAATCGATCCCGATATAATTCTCGCCCGGTAGAAGCGTTACTGTCTGCGGACCAACCCATTCAATCTTCGCAGCATCGATGTAACCCGAGCCCCCGTGCAGCATTCTCAGTTGAGTGCCGATTATTTCAGCATGAGGCGTCGCACCATTGTTCCACGTAGTGAACCCGGTCATTCCCATTTTTGTTAGCGTTTCGTTCGCATTACCAGCGTCGGTGATTGTTACCATGTTTCCTGCATTTAGTGTCATCGCTATAGTTACTCGCAGAAAGTTATGGCCCTAATTATATGACGACGACGCTTGAAAATTGGACACAGAGTCCGTTATTCGTGGCATCGCTTGGGCTAACGGCCGCAGGAATTGGATTGGGCAATCAGTCAATGCAGGTCGCGGGCTCTGTTGCCGCGGCATTTAGCCCTTGGCTCGACCCTGTGCTGAACATCGCAGTGTCATTGTTGAACGACGTTGGACTGTTAGCAAAACCCGTCAACACCCTGGTCGGAGTACTAAGCAAAACACTAGGGGCGGTCGCGGGGGTCGCAGGCGACATTGAGGGCGGGGTAGAAACAGTCACTGGTGACATATCTGAGTTCGTTTCAGATATTTTCTGAGGCTATGTATAGCAGATGACCGAAGACTATTCAATTGTGACTGATTCCGAAAGCGACGAAGAAGAATACCAGACAATGACTGAACCGCCAAAGACTGAAGTAAAGATCAAGGACGCTGGCCCGCTTGTTGGGAAAGTACTGCAGCAGAGCAACCAGATCGTTCTCGGCGGTGCGGCTAAATTTGTGAACAGGAAGTTGCTGGGCCGGATGGACCTAGAGATCGACGCGGACCAGATGGCGGGGGACTTGTACGATGACGCGTTCATTCGTGAATTCATGATTCGAAAGCTGGGGGCGTCGATTTCTAGGATCGGAGAGAACGGAATCTTCGTCGCAAAGGCTGCAATAATTATTGCGAAAAACACACACAAAATTGAGCATCATGAACCCGAACCCGAACAAGTTGTTGACGACGACGACGACGAAATGTTTTCGACTTAGTGTATATAGGCTGCCACGTAAAAGAACACGGAAAAAGAGGAAAGGTCCGACGAAAGCGTCGCGGGAGAAGGCTTACATGACAAATCTCAGGGCGTACGCGGTCGGAAAAGGAACAGTGACGAAGGCCGATGCCGTCCGGGTATACCGTAAAAACATAGGCCGAGCACCTCCAAAACGTTGGAGCAAGGTCAAAATCATCAATGCACTGATCCGGAACAGGCTGCAGGCACGAACATTGACCGCATGGGCAAACAACACGAAGAAGTACAACGCGGACAAGAACAGTCGCCAACGGGTTCCAGCCTCGATCGTGACATGGGCCAGACACAAACGGACAATGGACTGGCCCGGAATAGACATGCCCGGCCCCCTTCGCGTGACAAGGGCAAAGACCACCGTTGCCCAACGTAAACGTTACGCTGCAGCTAGGGTTGGTGCGCGGACTAAGCGAAAGACACGAGCGAAACGGAGAGCAACTGCACGGCGCAAGAAGAGAACCCCCGCCCAGATTGCAGGGGTAGCTAAGGCCAAGGCTACACGGGCACGGAACAAGCGAGCTAAAAGTGGCGCCTTTGGACAATTGGCCATTATGCCCCCGGGACCTAATTCAGGGTTCACAACTCCGAAGAAACGGAAAACAACCACGCTCCTGAACCTTGACGGCAATGGTGCTGCTAGACGACGACTTCCAAGATACAGTGCGATGGAGGCGGACAACAAATTGCGGGAAGACATACTTGCCGACTATTACGAAGCGAACCCCCCGGCTTTACTGGACCCGATCGTCTCGGGAGGAAGGGCCGGCAGTATTAAACTTAGTGAGGAAGACCGGCTTGGGCTGAAACAATTGTTCTTGTAATTACAAATATTCCGCCCTAAATATATGACAAGTCGATACACGATCGAAACTACCACGGATGGTTCTGTCAAGATTGGTGGCAATGGGTTGCTCGTTCAGCAAGATGACCTCAAAATAAGTAAAATCACCTTCGACAAGCACCGAGATGCCTTCTACATCGAAACCGACCAAATGCGGGTAACGTTCCAAAACGGAATTATGACAGACGTTCATCTTCACAAGCAGACTTAAAAAATGCTGGTGATCTTTTTTTTTGTCGTATGTATATGAGTTACTCTGCATTCCAGATCGCAGGAATACTTGCTACTGTGGCGGCCGCATTGGCCCTAAACATCGTAGTCCGTAAGAAAGCACCAGCTCATTCCGTGGTTGACGTTGCCAAGAAAACAACAACTGCCGCTGAAAAGCTGAAGAAGTACGCAGAAGACGAGGCAGCCAAACGAAACGACGATGAACCAGAAGGAAAGCACATTGAACGGACAATCGCTCATGAACTACACAGGATTGGACGGGTCACGGCAAACCTCGAACACACCGACCACATGAACGACCGTGACTTCTCAACAGAGTTATTCAGGGAAATCTACAAACGGCAGGCCACCGACATAGACATCAAACGGATAATGGGTCACAAGCACATTGCCAACCGAACTGACCTTGTGAAGACTGAGCTAAGATCGCCGGAGTTTTATGCCGACCGCGTACTTGAACAAGCATTCCGTGGCAAGACAATCCCTGGGAAGAAGAAACACGTCGCCGCAGCAATGAAGGCCTGCCGAAGCACGAAGTCAGATTCTATGTACGCACGAGACGTCACGATGTTTGCCGCGATTCGCCATGACATTGGGATCTCACTATACTCCGAGCCAGACATGAAGGGTCACCGCAACGTGTTCAGGGTCAAGCACGATGTCAACAAGCAAAAACTAACCAAGCTAAGGCGGACCCAAGTCAGGTCTATTTTCGTCCCTAATGGGATGTACCAGCATGTACGGTTTCAAGATAGGGACGGTGGCAATATGTTCGATTTCCCGGCGACTGGGGGTACTAGGGCCGTAGACGACGACGGTTGGGCTAGGGTCCGGTACATAACCGTCAAAATGCTGTAAATTTTTATTCACGATCAGTATATGACGACAGGATACAAGGGAATCCAGTTCAAGACGTTCCACATACATTTGTTCGAGCAGACACAAAAACAAGCAGATTACAAGCGTAAATTCGCCTATCTCCGCAAGAAGATGGGTGCTGCAGGTGTCACAGCCGCAGAATACAGGGCTCCATTCATGACATGGTATTCAGTCTTACACGTCCCAGAGTCGGGGGCACAACTTTCGACGGTTTCGTCCGAAACGGTACCAAATCAACAGATTCCACCCAAGGAATACACGTTCGAGCTGCCAACATCAGTCATCCCGGGGGTTGACATTGCTGAGCAGGCAACCAAGATCCTTGTGCACGACGAGCACAGTGAAAGCCTAGCAAGGAAGGAAGCCCGCAAGAAGAAGAAGACAGTTGCCATGGTCAGCACCAGCACGAAGGGTACGCGCGGGGTAAATGCCCGTGTCATCGGGGTGGCAATCGTGGGCGGAATTGCCATGGTTGTTTATTTCAAATATCTTAAACCGGTCATTTATAGTGACGATGGCACAGCAACAAGTAGTCAGACACAGGCAGCAACAGCCCCAAGTTACCAGACCTTCCACAGCCACTAATACGATTCACGTGAGATTCCGGAAGAAGGTTCATCTGATTCTGGGCAAAAGTGGGAGCGGCAAGACACACCTACTCACACACTTGTATGCACTGTCAGGGTACCTTCCGTCACAGACGATCTTCATAGCACGGTCGTTCCAGGATCAGAAGCGTTATGTGAAGGAAATGTTCAAGGGTTGCCATATAATTGAAAACAACATAGATGAGATAAATTTCGCGGACAAAATGTACCGGAACAAGTGCTTAATCCTCGACGATATTGGGGACTTTTTGCTTTCCAATAGGTCCTTCACGGAGATGCTGAATAACAAGCGCGGTCTAGGCCTTTGCGTATTCGCCGTCCTTCATGATTTGAGCTTCATCTTACGAAAAAACAGAAGCAACTACGAGCTAGCCTGGATTGCCCGACAAAACAACCTCGAAATTCGTGAGAGCATACGGCGGACATTCTTCGGCCAGTTCTTCAGTAAACCCAGTGCGATTAACCAAGTTTTCAATGAAATGAAACAATATGAGTTCCTTGTCACCGACCAGACATTTGTAACAAAGACCAAGATCGACGCATAATTTGCGAATTATTTTTTTGTCTATGTTATATGAGCGTATCGGCATCACCACGCGACGTCAATGAGATTATCCAGAAGGACTGTGTTAGTCCGAAAACCTACACATCAGCGGACGACATGATCAAGATCGAGTTCAATGCCGACAGGATCGACCTTTCAACGTGTCAGGTCAACGTGGAGATTCATGCGTCAAATGCGACGTGCACTCTCCCGAGTACGTGCGGAATTGCGTCAGTATTTTCCCGCGCAGTGTTCAACCTTGGCGGGGCCGATGTCACCGTAATAAACCGGTTCGGAGACGTGATGGCAGCTGAGCTTCTCGCAAGGGAGACGTTCGCATCTAAGACTGGGCTCGGCATTTCGCGGATCTACGGTCAGGCCGCCGCCCTCGGCAACGGCATCGGTGAAAAACATACATACACACTCCCGCTGTATTTTGCCCCGTTCTCAGAAGGGATCCGTCTGAACATGGCCCAATTCAAACAACCCGCATACATTGAGCTGTATCTGGCCCAGGACGATGTCGCCTTATATGATACTGCCGGAAGTGGAACGTACAGCATCACCCGAGCATGGATTTCATACCACCGTTACAAGAAGGGAGAAGGACTCCGACTAAGTCCGGGTGACACCATCAACGTGACTGGGGTCACATCAACGACCAAAACCGTTCAAATTTCGGACAGTATACCGTTCCCCCGGGTAGTCTCAAATGCCCATTCGATCACTGTGTTAATGAACGTGGACGTTTCAGGCTACGACGCTACATCCGATCATAAGTTTGGGTCAAACATCGCTGCGATGACAAAAGCCCACGTCACATTGAACGGAAACGACCACCCGCGGAATCATCTTGGTCAGCGTGACTTTCAATACGAGGCATATCGACTTGCTTACGACAACCAGTACCCAGACGGAGACATCATGAAGGGCGAGTTCATCGACCAAGCGGCGTTCCAGTCAGGGTGGTCTGGGATGCTAACAATCCCCCTACGGTCGCTCGAAGCGCCACGGATGAGAGAAGGCTTAGGCATGACCCTCATGGGCACGATGATGAGCAGTGAGGACAGATTCGTCTACGAGCAAAGTGCGACATCTGGGGCGAACGTAATCCTGATTGTTAAATATGGCCAAATTTGGGTATACAACGACGGTGGATCCATCAGCGACTACCACGCTGGGAGCCGTTTCAGGCAAACCACCTTCTCGGAACCAAACTACTGAACCATTAGACCACGAAGCCAAAAAAAAGGGCTTGTTTTTTTTGTCACTCAACTTGCTCGAATGCCATGCTGTCGATCACCATATTCACCGATGTGTCGTTGTTCTTCACCTTCAATCTCCTTAGCTGCCGGATGTCTATGTCGTTATGGACGCGGATGGTCACGTGGTCGTCCTTGAACTTCACCGTCGTCTGGAAATACTCGGACACTAGTTCGCGTTTCACATCCAGCAATCCCGACGAAACATAGGTCATAACGTCGGGCATCACAGTGTCTCTGAACAATGCGGACACACGACGGTTCACCGCCGCTTCAATATCGACTGGGTCCTCGGACATGCATTTGTTTCCCATATAATTATGGCGGATTATCTATAGTGTCGTCAGTCATTTGTAACTTCGTAGACAGGCCAGTCTCATTCGTCGTCGACAACACCAGGCAATTCTCCGGCTTCTCATTCGTCTCTTTATCTGGGCCAAAAATGTGGTATAACATCATGGCCCCGACAAACAAATACACATACTGGGAATACAACGGAACGACCACCGACGTCTACACAGTCGTAGTGGCCCCAGGTAACTACACGATCGATGGGCTTTGTGCTGCTCTTGGGCCAGTCTGTGTCGCCGGGGCAAACAAATATGCATTCACGGCAAATCACACAACACTGAAGGTCACAAAGACCCTTGTGTCCGGCCCACACATGTTCGGCAACGAGACCGACGGTCATAATGACATCGCGGCAAAGCTCGGATTCACCACGCCTCAAGGACTCTTCGCGGCAACGATGACAAGCAGCGGAACATACAACATCGTGGCGTTCAACATAAACCTGGTCATTCAGGGACCAAACATGGGGACCCACACGATTGCCCCGGACCAGCCAACATCAATCTGGCGCATCGTTGTCCCTGTCACCAGCCTGTTTGGGGAGGCAGTCAACTTCGACAGCGCAACATTCGAAAACAACAAAATCACGTTCAAACGCCCGCAGTATCTGTCGGACATGGTGGTGTCCTTGACCAACCCAATGAACCGCAACGCGACCATCGACAACAACGGGAATCCAATCTCCATCCTCTTCCGCGCGTGGTGAACCTCGACACAGTTCAGATCATCCATTGATCTTCGTCCTCTTTTTTTTTGTCTTCACTGCTTCACGCCGTCATTTTTTTTAAATCAACACGAAGTTACCGTCCCTACCTAAACCCGACCTAAACCCTACCTCCATCCCACAACCACAAACACAAGCAAAACACAAGCAATTCCTCGAAATTAGTCGAGAGCCATTTGACACCTCCTCTTGGGAGTCCGCGCGACTAAAACGTGGCACGAAACTAGCAAGGTGTTCACAAGGGAGGAGGAAGGAACTTTTGGTGGGAGGCGACCACCCCTCTCGTTTGGGTGGTTTAGGGCCTTTTTGCTTGTGTTAGGTATTATGCCC
>Ga0164318_10004600_pt1 | contig 13279 bp, 10 predicted proteins | sample GuaBasSedimGuay9_FD_113734 | JGI IMG/M metagenome (GOLD analysis project Ga0164318, IMG submission 113734) | Subseafloor sediment microbial communities from Guaymas Basin, Gulf of California, Mexico - Guay9, Core 4571-4, 0-3 cm | ecosystem: Environmental > Aquatic > Marine > Hydrothermal vents...
CCAATCCTTTTAATTTTAAAATTATAATTGACAAAGAAAAACTCGGAGTTACCACTATGGATGTTTTAGAGCATAGGCGAATTTTGAATCTAAGACATGGATTGCTTAGCCGTCAGACCCTTTACCAAGATACTAAAAAAAGAAAATATGATTATCAATCTTTGAGATTTCTTTCAATGAATAATAAGAATGTCGGCGTTATGCAGGTTGTTTTGACTCCTTTAGATGGTGACGCGCAAGTTTCTATTCATACTGAAATTGATACCAATGTTTGCAATACAGGATTGATGGGCAAAGAAAATAGAAAGCATTTTCGGGTTAAAGAAGTGAAACAATTCGCTGACGAAAGATATTTAGCAGTGGAAACTTTAGGCAAATCCCATATAATAATTTATCGCAGTGGCTTTCATTGTCATATTAGAAAGAAAAAATATCGGGCTAAAGAAAATGTATTTGAATTTAAACTTAAAAAAGGGCAGACAGCAGTGTTTACTAAGGTAATTTATATTACTGCCGCGGAAAATAAACACTTTAAGGAGGTAAAAGAAAAGTCAGAAAAAGAATTTAGAAAAGCTTTTCAAAATAATTTTGATTATTTATTAAAAAAACATATTAAAAAATGGGAGACTCTTTGGCAGAAGGCTGAAATATCTATATGGGGATTGGAGCCGGAAGTAGAAAAGAATTTTAGGTTTAATATCTATCATATGTTGATTTGCGCTAATGAAAATCAAGGATTTTCCAGTATCGGAGCGAAAGCGTTAACCGGAGAAGGATATTTAGGTCATATTTTTTGGGACACAGAAATTTTTCTTTTACCTTTTTATATTTATACTTTCCCAAAAATTGCGAGAAGTTTGTTGTTATATCGATATAACAGATTGGATATTGCTCGGTTTATTGCTAAACAACGCGGTTATAAAGGGGCTATGTTTCCGTGGGAATCCACCGGTTCTGGCGAAGAAGAAACTCCTGCCTGGGCAAGAAACCTTACCGGCAGGGTGACAAGAATTTATACAGATAAAATGGAGCATCATATTACCGCAGATATTGCTTATGCTTTTTGTCATTATTATTTAGCCACAGGCGATGAAGAATTTATGCAGAAATACGGCTATGAGCTTTTGTTTGAAACTGCTCGGTTTTGGGCAAGTCGGGTTGAATATAATAAGAAGAAGAAAAGATACGAAATAAAACATATTATCGGCCCTGATGAGTTCCATGAAGATGTTGATAATAATGCTTATACCAATATGATGGCCGCGAATAATCTTCTTTTCTCTTATCAATTGTTTTGTCAAATAAAAAAAAGACAGCCAAAGATTTATTCTCAGTTAGTCAACAAAATCAATATTTCTTTAAAAGAGGCAGAGGAATGGAAACAAATTGCTATTGGTTTAAGTATAAATATCCGGAAAGATAAAGTAATTGAGCAATTTGACGGCTTTTTTAAATTAAAAAAGGTGAAAATTCAGGAGTTTGATGAAAATTTTATACCTCTTGCCCCTAAAAAAATTAAAATTAAGGACTATAAAAAAACTCAGTTAGTTAAACAGGCTGACGTACTTATGCTTTTGTATCTTCTTTCAGAAAATTTTGATTTAGAAATTAAAAGAAAAAATTATGAGTATTATGTCGAGAGAACTCTCCATCGTTCTTCGTTAAGTCCTGCTATATATGCTTTAATAGCAATAGAAGTTGGCGATATGGGTCGGGCTTATAGATATTTTAATCTTGCTTTGCATACAGATATTAGCGATGTTCATGGCAATACTGCTCAAGGTGTTCACGCCGCTTGTATTGGTGGAACTTGGCAGATTTTAGTTAATGGTTTTGCTGGAATTAGAATAAAAAATGGATTATTGTCTATTGACCCAAAGATTCCTCATCCTTGGCGAAAGATTCTCCTTTCTTTAAATTGGCAGGGGTATTTGCTTAGATTTGAAATTAAAAATGACAGAATTAAGATTCAAGCAATAAACGCAAGAAAGCAGGCTAAAATTCCTTTAATAGTTTTCGGAGCTTTAAAAGAGTTGAAGGGAGATAAACCGGTTTTCTTTGAAAGAAAGCCAGTAGAAAAGAAAATAGAACAGCAATATTTATAGAGTTTAGGAATTTAAGGATAAAATAAAAAAGCCGCGTTTTTTTAAACGCGGCTTTGAGGAAACTGCTGCTATTTTGCTGCTTCTTCAACTGCTGCGCCAGTTGCGGCTCCAATCGCTGTTCCTACCGCAGCTGCGGTTTTAACATTTGCATGGGAAGGCGTTGCTCCCCATGCATTGTTGATTACTCCAGATGCGCCAACAGCCGCTCCTAATCCGCCATAACCCACTACGCTAGCCGCTAAATCATTGTCGGCTAGTTCATTATTTTCAAGAAATTCTACATCGTAAGCTCTGTCTTTAAAAACATTGGTTATTTCTCCGGGTACGCGGGCTACAGAGTTGATTACTCCTCGACCAATAGCTCGAGGTATATTCCAACCATCAATTTCTTTGATATTTTTAATAGTGCTGGCTGGCAACTCCACCACAGCTACTGCCGGCGAGATAACAGCTTTTCCTATGCGGGAAATTAAGGATTCGGCAAATACAGGAGTAGTTAGAACTACTAAAGCTACAATTACTAACAAAGCAGTTATCTTCCTCATATTCATTCCTCCTTTCATTTAATTTTTTAAGTTAAAGAACTAAAAAGAGCTATTTTCACCTCCTTTCCTGTTTTTAGAAAGTGATTAAAGTATAATAATTTTATTCTTTTTTGTCAAGGGAGTTGAGAATTTATAGGGTGCGTAAAGTGCAGTTAATGCCTGCTTAAAGGCTTAAAAGAGAAAGTAAAATAAAAGAAAAATAAAAGAATACTTGAAAATTGTAAAGTAGAACTTTATTATTTACATATAAGCCCGACTTTTCTTTAGAAGATCTTTTTGTCCCCAAGAAAGTATGTCCTTATATAATTGATGAGTTAAAATTTATTTTCTTATGGTTTATAAAAAACTCAAAAGAGAATTTTATACTCAACCGACTTTAGTGACGGCTAAACAGCTTTTAGGAAAGTACTTGATACGAAAATTTAACAATAAAGAATTAATAGGCAAGATCGTTGAAACCGAAGCTTATATTGGACCGAAAGACAGAGCTAGCCATGCGTTTAGAGGCAAAGTTACTAAAAGAAATGAAACCGAATATTTAGAAGGCGGTCATATTTATATTTATTTAGTGTATGGAATGTATTGGCAATTAAATATTACTACCAATATCAAAGGAAAACCGGAATGCGTTTTAATTCGAGCACTGGAGCCTGTAACTCCGGTTCAAGATATGAGAATAGCTTCTGGGCCTGGAAAGCTTTGTCAATGGTTAAAATTAGATAAATCTTTTGATAAAGAGGATTTGACGAAAAGCAAAAGAATTTGGTTGGCCGGCGGTGGAGGACAGATAGATGAAAATGAAATTATAGCTACGAAAAGAATTGGTATTGATTACGCCGGTCATTATTGGGCAAACAAGCCTTGGAGGTTTTATATTAAAAATAATCCTTTTATTTCTAAAAGGTAAATATTTTGGTAAATAATTTGGTAAATAATAAATAATTTAATTTGGTAAATAATTTGATTAATATATTGATTAATATATTGATTAATATATTGATGAATATATTGATGAATATTTATATTGATAAATATATTGATAAATATATTGATAAATATTTTCAAATTAATTCATCTTCTATTTTATGCGATCGCAATTTTTAGAAGAAAGTTTTGCAGGTTTAGTAATGTTTAACTTTACATTTAAATTTATGAGGTTTAGGTTTGTAAAGTTCAACTTTAAATTTAATTTAATTTTATGTTAAACTTTACTTTACATTTAAAGAAATAATTAGACATTCAGCAGGTTCTTGAATACCTAATCTAATAAGAACTGTACATATTTTATATGCGGTCGTGGTTTAAATATGTACTGAGAGAAGATACAATATGTTTGGTAAGTGGTCGCGGAGTTGAAAATGTGCTTTGAGTGTGCGCTAAAAACTAGGGAAGGAGAAGGTCAGAGATATAAAGGTTTTTGCTTGCCAAGATATATAATTTTTTTTGAATTTGGCTAAAAAATATTTTTGTAATTTCTTTGTTTTCTTTAAGATTAAAAATAGGAAAATTTACAATATTTATTCTGTCTCTAGCATCAGTTTCTATAATTTTTATTTTGCTATTATTGGAATTTTGGTGGAGTGAAGAAGCTTTAATTTTAAATATTAAGTAGTAGTTGTTTAACCAGAAAATCTGATCAATTTTTTCAGAAAAGCGGGTTAAAAATACCTTATTTTGGATTTTTTCTTGAGGTTGTTCGTATTGTGATTCTAGGAAAAATAACCAAATTTCATTATGATTAGTTAAGACGACTTTCCTAACATCAGGAGAAAATTTTAAAAATTGAAGATGTTTAAAAATTTCTTTAAACTGTTTTGACTTTTGGTCTAAATAGTATAAAGTGTTGTTTTCTTTAAGAAAAATTTTTGATAAATTTTTGAATATTAATTTATATTCAGAATTTTGTTTTATGGAGAGTGGTTTAAGGTTTATCGCTTCTAGTATTTTCCCAGATAAGTCAGATTTGTAGAGAAAACCGTCTTTTTTGAGCCAGATTATATTTTTATTAAAGATTTTACAACAAATTAGATCATTTAAGACTATTTTTTGGTTAAGATTAAGATAATTATACAAAAATAGAGCATTGCTTTTCCCTTGTTTTTTAATAAGGAATATTTCCCCTGGATTTGGAGAGAAAAAAATTTTTTCAAATGAGTCGCTTGAAAGTTTAAGAGGAATTAGTTGTTTTTCTTTATTTAACTCAAGGATAAAATTTTTTAGCTTTCCTTTATATTCTATTTTAATTAGAATTTTTTTTGAATCAGGAGACCATTGTAAATCCAAAAATCTTGCCTCACTTCTGAAATCTTTTTTAGAGAGAAGTTTTGTTTTAGTATCTTCTTTAATATTTAAGAGTTCTAGATTCCAATTTGTTTTTAAGTTGTCAGAGTTAGAATAGAGACAAATTATTTGTTTTTTATCGGGAGAAATAAAAAAGTTTTCTATTTTTTTTTGAGTTGAGCTTAATGTTCTAAAGTTTATTTTTTTAGGAAATAAAATTATGTTTTTTGCGTCAGTAACTTGTTTTTCTTTTATCTCTAATTCTTTGCTCCAAGGATAATAACCTTCTTTTTTTATTTCAATTTTATACTTTTTTGGCAAAAGATTTTTTATAAAGGTGGAACCGGTGAGAAAGTTTGTTTTTTTCTTTAGCTTATTATTGATATAAATCTCGCTTTCTTTCGGCGAAATTTTAAGATAAAGTCCTCCGGTTTGAACAACTTTTTTGTTTTTAAAATCAAGGCGATATCCTTGACAAAAGAAAATAGTCAAAGGCCCTACTAATAAAAATAGAATCAAAAGAGATAAGAATAAAGCAGTTCGATTTTTTTTAGTCATAACTGTTAAAATCCCAAGCACCAAGCACCAAATAGCAAACAAATAACAAGCACCAAATTCAAAATTACAAACATAATAAATTCGTTTAGAATTTTGGTCATTGGAATTTGGAATTTATTTAGAATTTGTGATTTGGGATTTGGAATTTAATTATATTATATCCTACAATCGGGTTCTTGCCAATTTTAAAATTTTCGGCTATGATGAGATAATAAAGAAAAAAGAACATGAGTGAAAGGTTTTTAATTAGAGGACAAAAGCCATTAAAAGGGGTGGTGGATATAGGAGGATATAAAAATTCTGCGGGAGCGCTTCTTGCCGCTACTCTTTTAACAGATAAAGAGTGCATTATTGATAATCTGCCTTTAGTTCAAGACGTGTTTAAAATGATAGAGATATTGAAGAGTATAGGAGCGGATATTGAATGGATTTCCGAAAGAAAAATTAAAGTTAGAGCGAGTTCATTGGATCCTGAAAAGATGGATTTTGAGAAAGTCGGAGAGCTCAGGATGTCAGTATTATTAATTGGTGGCTTAGCTGGTCGTTTTAAAAATTTTAAGATTTCTCATCCCGGAGGCGATAAAATCGGTTTGAGGCCTATTTTTACCCATATTAAAGCATTAAATAAACTAGGAATAGAAATTAAAGAAGAAGGCAATTTTTATTATTTCAATATTAATCAACTAAAAGGCGTAGAGATATTTCTTAAAGAGTTTAGTGTAACTGCTACAGAAAATTTAATGATGGCTGGCTGTATGGCCAAGGGAGAGACAATAATTAAAGGAGCGGCTTGCGAGCCACAAGTTCAGGATTTGGGAAAAATGTTGAGAAAGATGGGAGCGGACATAAAAGGAGTAGGAACTCACACTATTAAAATAAAAGGAGTGGATTGTTTAAAGGGGGCTAAGCATAGAGTTATTTCTGATCCTTTGGAAGCGGGAACATTTATCGCGGTTGGCGCGGTTGTTCCTGGAGAAATTGAGGTGAGAAATGTAATTCCTGAACATTTAGATTTTTTTCTGGACAAATTACAAGAACTTGGAGTTAATTTTAAAGTAGGAAAAAATTTTGTAAAAGTAAAATTTTCTCCTAAATTAAGAGCAGTTAAAATTCAAGCTCTTCCTTATCCCGGCTTTCCCACTGATTTGCTTCCTATAATTGTGCCTGTTTTAACTCAAGCTAAAGGCAGAAGTTTGATTCATGATCCTTTATATGAAAATAGATTTAATTACACTTTAGAGTTAAGAAAAATGGGAGCCGATATAGAGATAGTAGATCCTCACCGAGCGTTTGTTTTTGGCAAAACTTCTTTAAAAGGTTTACGGATAAATAGTTGGGATATCAGAGCAGGAGCCACTCTGGTTATTGCCGGATTAATGTCAAAAGGAGAAACTATTTTAGAAGACATTTATCAAATAGATAGGGGATATGAGAAGATTGAAGAAAAACTGCAGAAATTGGGAGCAGATATACAGAGAGTAAAAGGATGAAAATTCCAAATCCCAAATTCCAAATCCCAAATAAATTCCAATGACCAAAATCCAAAATTCAAAACAGATTTAGAGATATATAATATAATGTTTTGGTTATTTGAATTTGGAATTTTGAATTTATTTGTAATTTGGTGCTTGTGATTTGGTGCTTCTTTTGCAAAGCAAAAATTATGTTTACAAGAAAAATCGGCATAGATCTTGGAACCTGCAATTCTTTAGTGTTTGTTCCTAAAAAGGGGCTAATTTTAAATGAGCCCTCGGTGGTGGCAGTAACTATATCTGAAAATAAGATTTTAGCAGTAGGGGCGGAAGCAAAAGAAATGATGGGCAGAACTCCTGATACAATTAGGGTTTATCGACCGTTAAGAAGCGGAGTTATTGCTGATTATCGAGTTACCCAAGCTATGCTTAAATATTTTATTGAGAAGTCTAGAGGCAGGTTTAAGTTTTTTAAGCCCGAATTAATGATTGGGGTTCCTGCTGGTATTACTTCTACAGAAAAAAGAGCAGTAATTGAGGCCTCTCAATCTGCTGGAGCAAAGGCTACTTATGTAGCCAAAGAACCAATTTTGGCTGCCATTGGAGCCGGTATTCCAATTAATTCTTGTTCCGGGCATATGATTGTTGATATCGGAGGTGGAACTTCGGAGATAGCAGTAATTTCATTAGGAGGAATAGTTACTTGGCGTTCATTAAGAAGGGCAGGAGATGAATTAGACGCAGCCCTTTCTGATTTTATTAAGAAGAAACATAATTTAGCTATTGGAGAGCAGACCGCTGAAGAGATAAAAATAAGAATTGGCAGCGCCTTGCCGGAAAAAGAACCCAAAGTCTTGGAAATTAGAGGAAGAGATTTGGTTTTAGGTCTTCCTCGGACCGTCAAGATCTCTTCCAATGAAACCTGCGAAGCGTTCTCCGATGTGTTGGCTGATATTGTTCAATCCATAAAGCAGGTATTAAGAGATACTCCCCCTGAACTTTCAGGAGACATTATAGAAAAAGGAATGGTTCTCTCTGGAGGAGGAGCTTTACTTAGGAATATTGATAAGTTTATTGAACAAGAAACTGGAGTGCCTAGTTTTGTCGCTGATGAATCTTTGTTTTGCGTAGCAAAGGGAACAGGAGTAGTAATAGAGAATCTGGAGATTTATAAGAAGAGTATAATGAGTAAAAAATAATCATATTAATATTTAAACATTTTAACATTTCAATAAAGGAATTAAATTCCAATGATGTTAAAATGTTAGTAGGTTGAGATGTTAAGATGATTTTGGGACACCAGAAACAATGGCAATTTTTGAAAAAATCAGTAGAGCTTGGGAAACTTTCTCATGCTTATTTATTTTGCGGTGAAGAGGGGGTAGGAAAAGAGAAGTTAGCTTTAGAGTTTGCCAAATTGGTTAATTGTGAGAATAAGGATTTTAAGATTAGACCTTGCCAAAAATGTCGTTCTTGTGTAGAAATTCAAAAAGGAATTTGTCCAGATGTTAGCTTAATTAAGCCCCAGAGTAAAGAGATTCAGATTTCTCAAATAAGGGACCTTAAAGAAAAGTTTTCTCTTAAATCATATTCATCTTTATTTAAGGTGGCAATTTTGGACCAAGCTCATTGTATGGGCAGAGAGGCTCAATCTGCTTTTTTAAAATTACTTGAAGAACCAAAAGGTAAGACTATTTTTATTTTGCTGACTCCTTTTCCAGAAATGCTTTTACCTACTATTATTTCTAGGGTTCAGAGAATTAGACTGCATTCTTTGAATTTTAAAGAAATTGAAAAGTATCTTAAAGAGCAGGGGGTTCCAGAAATTAAAGCTCAGGAGATTTCTTTACTTAGCGGGGGAAGGCCCGGCCGGGCAATAGACCTTTATTTAGATTCAAAAAAGTTAGAAAAACAGAATAGATACACAAAAGAACTTGTTAAGCTTTGTAGCTCTAGTTTAGGTTTTCGTTTCAAATGGATAAAGAATTTAAATTATGATTTTTCTGAACTAAAAGAGATATTAGAGATATGGTTGAGATATTTTAGAAATATTTTGCTTTTAAGAATTAATAGTAACTTTTATGAACATCAATTTGATAAATGCGAAAGAAATCAAATTAGTGGGGATATTTATTTGCAACTTCCTCAATATTCTCTCTTAAAAATAAAAAAAATTCTTAAACTTATTTTGAGCTTGAATTTTTTAATCTCATCTACCAATATTAATCCAAAATTGGCTTTAGAAATCTTAATGATAGAGCTTTAGAAGTTTTAATGGTAGAATTGTAGATGATAGAATTATGATGATTTTTTAAAATCTATTTTCTCGGCACACGGCCGTGTGCCGAGAAAATAGATTTTATTTTAGGTTTAAAATGGGTTTAAATTTGAGATTTAAGCATTTTAATTAAATTAAATAGATTTACGAAGTCCGGTTTCGTAAGACTCTTTTCTTTTGTTTAAATTATTGTTATACTTGTAAATAATATCCTTGAATTATAATCAGCGTATAAGCCCGTGTTAATTCTGCGTCTATCCCGGGACCTTCGCAGATTAACGCTGATGACTACACAGAAAGACGCAGATAATTTGCATTTTTAATTCAAAGTATTTATGTATAAAGAAATTGTTGATAAAATTAAACCAGAATTAAGCAAGATAATTGATTCTTTAGAAACACAGTTAGCTAAAATTCGGACAGGGAGAGCTTCCACTTCTTTAATTGAAGATTTAATTGTGGATTGTTTTGGACAAAAAATGCCTTTGAAACATTTAGGCAATATAACTTTATCTGGTCCACGGCAGATTGTCATTCAACCATGGGATAAATCCTATATAGAGGCGATTGAGAAAGCGATCTTTCAGTCAAATATTGGATTAACTCCTATTGTAGACAAAGAGGTGGTTAGAATCAATTTGCCCCCGCTTACCGAAGAATTTAGAAAAAAAATGCTTCATCTCCTTGCCGAGAAACAGGAAGAGGCGCGGCAGTCTGTGAGGCATTGGCGAGAGAAAATATGGAAAGAGATTCAAGAAAGTTTTAAACAAAAAGAAATTAGCGAGGACGATAAATTTCGAGCAAAAGATGAATTGCAAGAAATAATAGATGAATATAATGAGAAGATTGAACAAATGGGAGAGAATAAAAGGAAACAGATAGAAGGGTGATTTCTTTTATTTAGAATTTGATTAAATTTTTAAATCACTTCCATTTTTATTTCTCTGTTTTTTCTTTATTTTTTCTCTTCTTTTTTCTAATTTTATTAAAAGAGAAAAATAAAAGGGACTGATTTGAATCCTGCCCCCCCCTAAGGAGAGGACGTTTTACTTTTTATTTTTCTTCAAACAACAAGAGGGGAGGGGGATGGGAGTGGTGATGGAGCAAGAAATTTAACTACTTTACTTAAAGTCGTAAGTTGTTTTGGTTGTATATAACTTAAATTAAAATTTTGATTTATGTTGTTTACTAGTTTAATTGCCTTTTTTAGTATTATTTTTTTGCTAATTTTGCATGAATTTGGTCATTTTATTATAGCTAAGAAGTTTAAAGTAAAAGTTGAAGAGTTTGGTATTGGTTATCCTCCGAGAATTATTGGAAAGAAATTTGGGGAAACTCTATATTCTTTAAATTTTCTTCCGTTCGGAGCGTTTGTAAAGATTTATGGAGAAGAAGGAGGGGTTAAAGATGCTAGAAGTTTTACAGGAAAGCCGATTTGGCAAAGAGCTTTAATAATTTTGGGAGGAGTAGTTGCTTTTTGGATAATTTCTTGGATTCTTTTAAGTATTACTTTTGGGTTGGGAACGCCAGTGGCTGTCTCTGACCAAGATGATCAAGGATTAATAAATCCTAAAGTTCAAATTATTGGAGTTTTCCCAGACTCGCCGGCTCAGGTTGCAGGATTGGAGATAGGGGATACCATAAAGAAAGTTCAAAGTTCAAGGTTCGAAGTTCAAAGTGTAGATAAAGTAAAAGAGGTGCAGGAGTTTACTAATGAGCATTTGGGAGAAGAGATTGTTTTAACAATTCAGAGAGGTAAAGAGGTTTTTGAAGTTCCTATTGTTCCTAGGTTGTCCCCGCCAGAAGAAGAAGGAGCAATGGGGGTAATGTTAGCTAGAACTGTAATTAAATCTTATCCTTGGTACCAAGCTCCATTTAAAGGAATTTTAGAAACAGGGAGTTTGACTTTTTTTGCCTTAAAAGGATGGGAAAGAATAATATTCAACTTAATTAAAGGAAAAGGAATGCCTGCAGGAGCACAGATAATGGGTCCGGTAGGAATTTTTAGTTTACTCACCAAAGCTCAATATTTAGGGGTAAGTTATTTTTTGCGATTTATTGCGATAATCTCTATTTTTCTTGCCCTCTTTAATATTTTGCCCATACCAGCAGTGGACGGTGGCAGACTTCTTTTTTTAGCCATAGAGAAAGTAAGGAAAAAACCTATTCCTCAAAAAATAGAACAGGGCATTAACAGCGCGTTTTTTATATTATTGGTTGGACTAATGATTTTTGTTACATTTAAGGATATTCAGAGAATGTTTTAGATAACTTACGAATCACTAAGCAAATTAAACGAATAATATACGAATATATGAAAAAGTAAGACGTTAAACGGCAACGAAACCCGTATGGTAAGGCGTAAAGCGTTAAGCGTAAATAAATTCAGACGCTAAACCTAACCGCTAAACCCCAATAGAAAATCTTTGATTTTCTAAGGGAGTGAACGAAACGGGCGTCGTAACCTTTAAACGCTAAACTTCTTTATAGAAAACTTTTCGTAATTTCGTGATAAATTTGTAATTTTATAGTAGGTAAGTATGGCTAAAAAAGAGCTTATTCCAAAATCAAAAGATTTTTCTCAATGGTATACTGAAGTAATTCTTAAGGCAGAGTTAGCTGATTATGCTCCGGTGAAAGGGTGCCAGGTTTTTAGACCTTATGGATATGCGATTTGGGAAAATGTTCAAAAGATTTTTAATGAAATGATTAAGAAAGCAGGAGTTAAAAATGCTTATTTTCCTCTTTTTATCCCGGAGAAATTTTTAAAAAGAGAGAAACAGCATGTTAAAGGTTTTTCTCCTCAATTAGCTGTAGTAACTATTGGAGGAGGAAAGAATCTCAAAGAAAAGTTGATAGTAAGACCTACCTCAGAGACAATCATATACGAAATGTATGCGAAATGGATTAAGTCCTGGAGAGATTTGCCTATTTTAATAAACCAATGGGCAAATATTGTTAGATGGGAAAAAAGAACTTTTTTATTTTTAAGAACTACTGAATTTTTGTGGCAGGAAGGTCATACAGTTCACAGCACTCATCAGGAAGCATTAAAAGAAGTAAAAAGAGCTTTAAATAGTTATATAAAGCTTTATAGAAATTTTTTTGCTATAGATGGTTTTGCAGTAATAAAAAGCGAAAAAGAAAAGTTTGCTGGCGCAGAAGCAACTTATAGCTATGAAATGTTGATGCCTGATGGAAAAGCTCTTCAGGGATGCACTGCTCATGATTTAGCGCAGAATTTTTCAAAAGTATTTAAGGTTAAATTTTTAGGAAAGGACGGAAAGGAAAAAATTGCTTGGCAGACTAGTTGGGGGTTGTCTACGAGAAGCATAGGAGCATTGATTATGGTCCATGGAGATGATAATGGATTAATAATTCCTCCTAAACTTGCTCCTATTCAAATAGTAATTATTCCTATTTTTCAAAAAAGACTCAGTAGGGTTATTCAAGAAAAATTAAAAGAAATTAAACTTCTTTTAAAAGATTTTAGAGTGGAGATTGATGATAGGGAAGAATATTCAGTGGGATGGAAGTTTAATTATTGGGAATTAAAGGGTGTGCCTTTGCGAATAGAACTTGGAGAGAGAGAAATCAGCAAAAGCAAGGCAACTTTGGTCAGAAGAGATAATAGTCAGAAAAGTTTTGTTTCTTTTAATAAACTGACAGAAGAGGTTAAAAGAATTTTGGATTCAATTCAAAGAAATTTATTAAAAAGAAGCAGAAACTATCTTAAGGAAAATACTAAAGAAGTTTTTGATTATAAAAAATTTAAAGAGATAATGAGAACAAGAAGAGGATTTGTTAAGGCATTTTGGTGCGAAAGTCCAAAATGTGAGACAAAAATTAAAGAAGAAACTAAAGCTACAATTAGAGGTTTACCTCTCGATGCTTTAGAAGAAAAAGGAAAATGTATTTATTGCCAAAAACCGGCAAAAAGAAGATGGATTTTTGCTCAGGCATACTAATTAAAGTTCAAAGTTCAAAGTTAAAAGTTCAAAGTTTAAAATTAAAAATTAAAAATTAAAAATTAAAAGTTTA
>Ga0164318_10004601_pt1 | contig 13279 bp, 9 predicted proteins | sample GuaBasSedimGuay9_FD_113734 | JGI IMG/M metagenome (GOLD analysis project Ga0164318, IMG submission 113734) | Subseafloor sediment microbial communities from Guaymas Basin, Gulf of California, Mexico - Guay9, Core 4571-4, 0-3 cm | ecosystem: Environmental > Aquatic > Marine > Hydrothermal vents >...
ACCGATGCCCAGGCAGCAAAGCGGGTCCACCGGTAAGGCGCAGGATTGCCAATGTCTGAATCCCTGAGATGGAGAGCGGCCTTCCGAATGTTCTGGAGCCCGGCCCGGAATACCTTCTGGGCATCTTCGTCCGAGGCAATGCTTTCAGGCTCCGAAGGGGGTCGTTCCTTTTGCGGCCGTGGTTGGGCGCGGGTTCCGGAGTCACCCTGTTCCGCCTTTTTCGGTGCTTCAGTTTCAACTGCTTTCTCGGCCGTGCCGGGGATCATATCGAGAAATCGCTCAATACCCCGTACTGAAGGCGGTTCATCCAGGTAGTCATTAAGCAGTCGATCTACCCTGGCACTTGCCTCTTTGAGTTCTTCTATTTTTCCCGGGGGAAGGGGATCAGGCTGCAGCTGCTCCAGGACCGCGGTGCTCTTCTCAAGCCACCATTCTATTGCCCCGATACGTCCCCTGAGGCGCTTCTTGGGCGGAAAGAGGTCGTCCCAGAAAAATTCAAGGAGATCCCCGTAGATCTGCAGGCCGATGGAGAGTCCATCTATTTTTTTCGTATGAATAAGTGCAACAGCCAGGTAACTGGCAACAAGGAGATCCTTGGACTTGCCGGCAAGTATCTCCGTAGAAATTTTTATGACTTTTTCCCAGTCAAAAGAGCCGGAGGAAGTGGGTGAAGAGAGCTTGTCAATTTCCGCCTGCAATTCATCAAACTCCGGTTCATAGCGGATATTGATGCCCGTCGGGCTTTTTTCGTCAATGCCTTCTTTCCCCAGCAACAGCAGTTCCATTCAGTTACTCCTTGTCCTCAACGGGGTTTTCCGCCCAGAGCCGTTCGAAATCGTCAAGGGCGAGCGCACGCCTGGCCATGAAGAGATGAATCGAATCTCCCCCGGTGCTTCCCATGAACACAATGACCGGCAGTTCCTTGACGTGGTTTTTGCAAAGACGGTGCCACGCAAGAATCTGCATCTTCTGCTCGTGGGCCGGGAGCGGTTCAAGCTGCACGGAAAAAATGTCTCCCGGCACAAAATCTTCTATGAGCATGCGAGAGGGTGTGGAAGTGTACGTGGAGAAATCCGTGGTCGAGAAATCGTCCCACCGCGGAGCCGGTACCCTCGTCCTGTAGAGATCCTGTTGCAGTTCTTGAAACGTCTTGTACATGCGTGTAGAAAAGGACTCCATCTGGGACCATGTGTTTTCGCATGCCAGGGGCAGGAGGTCCCAGTGTTCTTCCCATTCCTCCAGCTCTCCCGTTCCCATGACAAGGAGGGGGTACGGTCTGCCGATAGTATCACAGCTGTCCTTCAGCAGCCCGCACACAACACTGTTTTTTCTCCCGCCCCTCGCCCAGAATCTCCATGAGTGGAGAGAGGTCGCCCTATTTCCACGGAGCCTTTCCTCGTATCCTTTCTCCATCCACTGGGAAAGGGCATCGAAGAGGGGAAAGCCTTGCCCTGCCTCCATGAAATCCCTGGCCGCCGGGTGCTTCCCCATGGCAGCCCAGTGCCATCGGGCTATTGATTTGTCTGTGTCGCGCATAGGGCGATTTCCACCGGGACCCTTCCCGGGGCTGATCCCAGGAGTCCGATTACCGGTTTGTTCCCCTGAAACCGGAAATTGGCCTTAATGTATTTCACGCCCACTCTCTTGAGGTCGGCCTCGTGCTCCGGAAATTCCTGGCGGCGAAAAACCTTTTGCCCTGACCTGAAATCCCTGAGAAATTTCGGGAAGGCATAGGAACCGGTGTATCTCTTAACCAGTTCCAGATTGCCCACCTCAATCCTGAAAAGCACATCGCCGCAAGAGTCAGGAGACCACTTAAAGGTCTTCCGGACCGGGTACTGGTAGTTGTCGAGTTTTTGAGTGGTATCCCCACATTGGAGTTCAAGATGGGTGGCCTGGGGGCGCAGCCTGGCTCCTTTATTGGCATCCGTGGGGAGCCCCTTGATGGTGACCTTATATTGTGCCCGGACGGCCCTCCGCCGGGTGATCCCCTTGGTGAGGAATTTGAGAAAGGGTTCCGAAAAGGGGATGGCACCGCCGAGGGCACGTTTCGGGTAATATCCCTTTCTGAGACTCCGGTTCAGAAAGGGTGCGGCCGGGCCTTTTGCGAACCTGGTGGCGAGACCGCCGTCCCCAAGGAGAATTTTCTGCAGGGTTCTCTGCTCCCTTATTCCCTGTATTTCCACCATGACATCTTTTTCCCATTTTGCCTGGAGATAGCAGGCCGTTTCAGAAATTACAAAATCTCGAATCAGGGTAAGGGGCCCGGTAAAAAGGGCCCAGTACATTTTTTCGCCTTCTTTACCGGTGCCGGTCAATGTTTTCAAACGGGAGACGGCCTGGTTTGCCGTGAAAAAGGAAGACTTGCCGGTGACCGGATCTTCCCCGAAAAGCTGAATGGCTTCCTGAAAGGCAACCTTCCGTGATTCCGCCACCGGACCCAGTTGTTTCAGCGCATCCTGATAGGCGAGAAAAGCTTTGCCGCCTTTCAGCTGCGCTTCCATACTCTTGTTCTTCCCTGTCGCCCGGAGAGTCCTTTTGATGGTGGAAAGCAATCTCTTCCCCTTGGGAAGCGCCTTGCCAATGGCACTCTTGCCTTTCATGCTCTTGATCTGTTTTGCCTGCTCCTTCAGATCCTGAAAATCAAATATGCGCTCAACCCATGGGGGAAGCTTCTTGGCGGTGCTGTATTCCTGAAGTTCGTCGCTCATCCTGTCCAGGAAGGCAAAATAGGGGTCGCCGTTTTCAGATGCCCTGGCCACCATCTGCTGCCGTTCACTGAGGTTCTTGAGGCGTTTGCTTCCGGCTGAAAAGCTGGTGCCGAATCGGTACCACGACTCAAGATAAGCGGATTTGTACCATGTTTCAAAGTCGATCTTCTGCCTGGCGATCATGGGAGGGCCGGGATCGGGCAGAGCAGATTCCAGTTCTTTGAGAAATCCGGCAAGCGCTTTCTTGCCCTGTCGGGTAAAAGCAGGCTGGACCATGTTCGTGTCCTCTACCGGATTGGTTCCGCCCCAGAAATCCTCCAGTGTCACCGGTGGCAGGTTTTCCTGGTCATTGGCCCAGGCCACGAGCCAACGCAAATCGCTGTCTTTGAGCTGGACAATGTGGGCAAGCCATTTCTGGAGGCCGATCATTTCCTTGTTGAGCGCAGTGGTATCCTGATTCCAGGTCAGGTAGTAGACATAAAGTTGTGCAAGTTTTCCTTTTATTTCCGGGACCAGGTCGCGGTCTCCCTGGAACATGACTGCTTCATAGGGAGGAACGGGCATGTTGCCCAATGCCGGCAAGTCGGCACCGTGCAGACGGGACCGGAGGAGATTGATTCTTCGCACCAGGTACGCGATGTTTCTGCTTAATATCTGTTCATCCGTCCCGGCGGAAAAGCCAGCCATTTCTTTTGTCAGTGTGGCGTCAAGGGGATTCATGAAGCCTTTCCGGAACTGCAGGCAGTATTTCGCCTTGAGCCTTGATTCCACTGTTTCGCTTTCGTTGAGCCCGAACCTCGGCATCCACCATCCGCGGTTTCTTTCTTCCACCTTGGCAATGGCCCGTTGGAACCGGTCCAGGACACCGAGATCAGCAAGGATTTCTCCTTTCAGCACAGGAGGGGTCTTGAATTCAGAGGAAACCCCTCGAAGCGTGCTCAGGTTCTTGACAAATGAAAAGCTCAGCAGCCCGCATACCGCAATGGCCAGGGCAACCCACGAGGTGAGGCCTAGATTCCTGGTAAGGCGGCTCCATTCAAGAGCCTTCATGGTGGGAGCAAATATCCCGCGGTCGGCAGGGAGGATTTTGGCAAAAAAATCGTGCAGGAAAAGCCCCTTGTTCGTGCCGGGAAGAACCTCTTTTTCCTCTATGAGGCCAAGTGTCTTCAGAAAATGGGAATAAGGTGTCCCCTCCTGACGGCCGCTGCTGAAGAAAAGTCCCCGCATGATCGGGGTTTCCTGGTAGGGGTTTTCCTGGGACAACCCTTGTAAGAACGATGCGAGCCCGGGTCTCAGGCGTTCAAATTCCTCGGGAAAGAGGAGAAGCCCCGGGTCAGCCGACTCGTCCTTTTTTTCGTGGAGGAGCAAAAGGCGAAGCTGCCGCAATCGTTCACCCAGGGAATCCATGACCTTGTTCTGAAAACCACCCACGTCGCCGGTGAATGCTTCGTTGATGGAGCCCATGGGTTGAGAAAGGGCGCCATCCGGGAGCTGTTCACAGAACTGGGTCATGCCTTGTATGAGGTCACACTTGGTGACCAGGACGTAAATGGGAAACTTCGCGCCAAGGGCCAGCATGAGTTCATCGATCCTTCGCCTGATGTGGATACCGTCCTGCTCAAGAACCTGGGAGGTGTCTTCAAGGAGTTTGTCCGCAGCAACAGTAACAATGAGTCCGTTGAGGGGCTCCTTTTTCCGGTACTTGACCAGGAGATTAAGGAATTTGTTCCATTCTTCCTTGTCCCGCCCCTCATCCACAGGTATGGCGTATCGTCCGGCCGTGTCAATGATCACCGCTTCATCAAAGAACCACCAGTCACAGTTCTTGGTTCCCGAGATGCCTGAGGCCTGGATTTCTCCGGCGAAAGGGGAAGATAACCTGGCGCTCTTGATAGCGGTTGTTTTGCCTGACCCGCTTTCCCCGATCACCATGTACCAGGGAAGCACATAAAGAGGATTCCCGTATTTCCGCAGGTGGGAATGGCGCAGGGTTTCCACCGCCTCCTTCCAGCGTTCCTGGAGGGCCTTTGACTGTTGTTTTTCCTTTTCGCTCAGACCCTTGAGACGACGATTGTCCTGTTCCACGATTTGGTTTACAAACTGCTGTTCGTGTTTCCTTGTCAGCATTTTCTTGAGGAAAAGAAATCCGACAAAGAGTCCCACCAGTCCCAGGAGGATAAAGAAGCCTGTCCACCACGGCCAATCCAGACCGAGCACCACGCCGAAACTGATGAGGAGAACAAGCGCACAGACGAGTAATATCAGGAATACTTTGGCAATTTTCAGAAGCAGTTGTTTCATATTACGGCACCATACTCATGAAGTTGTCTGCCACATTTCCCAGGATGAATCGGTATATCCAGAAGAGAAGACCGAAAAGGGCCACAGGACCGATCAGGGAAACAAGGACGGTCGGGTTGATGAATCTGCTCTTCTTCCCGGAAGAGACGGGTGCGTCGGCACTCGTTGGATAGGCATCGGGAAAGAGGTTTTCTTTTTCAATGGAGGGAATGCCGATGGAACTCCCTGCCAGGAGTTTCAGATTAGAGGTCTTGAGCTGGTCCAGGAGAAAATCATCCCCTTCATTGCAATACCGTCCCTTGAATCCCATGGCGAGACAGAGATAGAATATTTCACGCACATCGTGCTGTTGGAGCCCCAGGGCGTTCAGCTTTTCATAGAATAGCTCACCGGCCGCCGCCGTGGAGTAATAAAGGCGCTGAAGCGGTTCTCTCTGCCACTCCGCCTTTCCCTGCCACGTTGAATTGAGGATGCCTTCATCCACCCACGCGCAGACGGCGAAACGGGCAAGGTCAAAGTCGGCGTCCGAAATTCCCGCCCCTTTGGCGCTGGTCTCCGCTTCGGACAGGAGGCGCTGAACGTCCGTCCGCACCTTGTCGAACGGGGCCTCTTTTTGGTCAGCGGCTTTGAGGAAGTAAATAACGTAGGCAATAAGTTCCGAAAAACAGTCGGTCAGTCGCATGCTCAGGACCTCCCCACAACCATCATTTCGACATTGATATCTTCCGGGGCATCGTCCCAGTAAAGGGCGATATTGTGTCCTTTCTCCACGGGTGACCATTGGTCGGAATGATGATCAATTTGAAAATAAAGAGAATGGGATCGGCGGGGCAGTTCCTGAGGCGGAACCGCCAGATGTTCCATCCCCACTCCCGGAAGTGCCCGCGCGATGAGGATAGGAAGTGATTCACGGGCCCCAAGTTTTACTACTGTCTCGATGGATTGGAGCATTCCCGCGGGATCCGCCTCCGTGTCCAGGACCAGGTAGAAGCGGTTTCGACCCTCAAAGATGGCGGGCGGAAGTTCGGCGGCAAAGTAGGTGCCGTCGTAGACCAGGCGAATCACGTATTCCGGTCCGGAAGTGATGGCATCAAGCAACTGGGTAATCAGGGACTGGGCCGAGCGGAAGCACCCGCCAAGATCCTGGTGGTCATAGGTTTGGAGCAGGCTGGTGCCGTCTGCGCCATCCCCGAGGACGTTGACCTGGTCTGAAAAGGAAGACAATTCCCCGATGAGCTGGCGCAAGAGTCCGAAAACGGGCCAGGGATGCACCTGGGGCGATTCCAGGTAATGGTAGAGGAGGGGAACATAGCGGTTCAGTGTCCGGAGAGCGAGTACAAAAACCATGTCGCGTGTGCCGAACTCTGCAGTGTGAACCCCTTTCTGAGTCTTGTATTCTTCCAGTTGTCGGGCACGACTTGCCAGTTGGTCCCGTATCTCCTTCATCAGGATGAGAAGGGTTTCTGCGCTGTTCATGTTCAGGCTGGGCGGAACATACCGCCCGGAGAACTTGAGTTCTTCGCCCTGTCTCTCGATCTGGGCCACAGGGATCAACAGGTAATCACCAAGTTGATCCTTTTCCGTTTCCCAGAATACCCGCAGGACAAAATTCAGACTCTTGATCTGGGCCTTGGGCCCGGGTTGATAGAGATCATCCAGTTCATCCGGGTCTGTCTTCGTGACAAACCGGGTCGCAACCTGGCCGATGCCCTGTAAGTCAGGGAGCACCGTCACGTTTTCCCCTGAGGCATCCCACTTCTTCAGCCCCAGGTAGACCTTCAGGGGTCTGTCTCCCTCGATCCAGTCATCTTCAAAGGAGCGGGGTTCGATAAGCCCGTTCCCTGGAACAGACACATGGGTCCCGTCAGGGAAAAGGAATTCGCCTTTGACGAGCTCAAAAGAGCGGTTGCCCAGAGCGGCGCTGGAAACGCTTGCCTGGGCCACTCCCCAGAGGTGTGGCTGGATGAATTTCTGGTAGGGGAGCAGCAGGGATTGCACGTATTGATCTTGCAGCTGAAAGTGGTGCGGCTGCAGGAAAAGACCCTGGTGCCAGAAGAGCGGTTTATGGGTATCCAATGGTATGCCCTCTCATGAGAACCGGCTTTAAAACGCCCCCTTTTGCCTGATCTCCGCGTCAGGCGAAAATTTTAATCCTCTCGAAATAGGTAACCATATTCCTGTGGTTGAAATTTTCACCTTTCTTGACCTCGAACAAAATTGGGACATTTTGAAGCCGGCTTATTGTTATGGTAAACGTTTAGAAAAATTGGAATCCTATTTTTCGCCGGGAGTTGCCTTTGACGTCACATTCTTGATCTGCTGCCCCCCGAGGAGAATGTCAAGGGCGAGGGGCCCCGGTTTTTGCACCTTGGTGGTGGAAATAAACCCTTTCTTTTCCACGAGCACAGGTATCTTGAAGAGCCTGATCATGTTCTCTTTTTTCATGGTGGAGTAGCCGGCGACCAGACCCACGTATTTTGTCCCTTCAGCCCTGTCCAACTGGACCGAAGTTGCCTGGCCGGGCCGCATGATCAGCCGCTTGATATTGGTGACGCTGGGGTCAAATGGACCGCATTCCAGGAGCTTGTAAAGGCCGTCTTCGTCTCCAGTGAGCTGGTTGAAGGCATTCGGGTCTTTGAGTTGATACAGGCAGAGAAGCAGGGTGTGAGGACTCCCTTCATAAGTGTTGAGGTCGGGGGCCGCCTGCAACTGGAGCTGGATCTCGCCTTTCCCGTACACGAACTGAGGAGGAGGGAGTGGTTTGCTCGCACATGAAAAGAAGAAGAATAACCCTGCCGTGACCAGGATGCCAATACTCAGTTTTTTCATTTCTTTCCTCCTTTTTCTTGATACAGCCGCTGGCAGATTCTTTCAAATTCCCTCATCAGGGCCTCGGTGAGGAGCCCCGTTTCCAGCCAATTCCTGAGGGTTCGGTGCTTGTCCTGGAAAATGTCAAACAGTTCAGCCTTGCGGAGAGGCCCGAACTTCAGCCCGCCTTCTGCTGACTCTTCAATCTTCTTGGGGTCCAGTTCCCCGAGAATTTCACCCATCTTGGTCATTGCTGCATCCTTGAACGCCTGGTGGGCGATAGCAAAGGCCTCTTTGATCTGGTCAACGTAACCCTCCAGGGATTTGGCCTCGTCCTGTTGGTCCAGTTGAGAGCCGATGACAAAACGAATGGTTTCGGTGCCTGAAACCCTCCCCATGAGCGTCGCATTGATGCCCGAGATCAGTTCATTGAGGGAATCAAAAACCGTGTTCAAGGATGTGGCCAGCCGCTCGATAACCTCCTCAGAGGCAATATCCACCTCTCCGACTCGTTCCCCCAGGAGCATGGAAAACAGTTTCGCCACCAGGCTGGTATCAAGATCCCTTGCTTTGGTGACTGCCCCGCGATCTCCCTGAAATTGCGCTATGAGGCGATCAAGGGCTTCCACCTTCTTTTCATGGGAGAGGGAGCCGATTTCTTTTTCGAGATATGCCTCAACAACCACTTCGGCATTTGGCCCTGCTTCATGAACCATTTTTTTGACCTCTGCAGCCAAAATCGGTGGTGAAGTCGTGGTCGGGGTCATTTTTTTCCTTTCAGGTCATCCAGGGACATGATGACCGTTTCCGGGATGGCCTCTGTTTCCCTGGCCTTTTTTTTCTGTTCCGGTGTCTCTTGCTTTTTCCCTTCCGGGGAGCTGATCACGGTCTTCTCCAAAAGGTCTTCCGGGGTCGGCACCTCCGGCTTTGGGCTGGCCGGCTTTTTCGTTGCCGAAGAAGGCCCTGGTACTGTTCCGGGAGAAAAAATCATGGTTTTTTCCAGGACCACCTCCCCCGGGGGGGCTTGAGGGGGTTCTGAAGACGCGTCAGGCGGTAATTCTTTCCCCGCCGGAGTTTTCGGTGCGGAACCGGGGGAATCCATTTCAGCAGGGGAAAAGATCATGGTTTTTTCAAGCATATCGACCGGGAGTTCTTTCATGTCCTGTGCAGGCGGTGTCTTTTCCTCCTTTTCCGCAGGAGGCTCGGCGGGTTTTGGGATGGCGGCTGCCCACTTTTTCCGAAGGGAAAGGAGAACTTCCAGGACCGCAGCAGGGTCAGTTTCAGGTTTTTCAACCGGTGCATCACGTGCGGGCTCGGCTTGTTTCGGCGGCTGCTCCTGCACTTCAATCTCCGGAGATGCGGCCTTTGGGAGTGGGGATTTCAATAAATTCAGGGCATCCACAGGATAGGAATCAAAAACCAGGAGATAAAAAGGAAAGAAGGAAAAGGGAATGATCCTGTTGCCTGCCTTTTCTTCATGGCCGTAACACGTGGTGGCTTCAGGACACGATGTGCAGGGAAGAGATGCCTCGGTATTTCCCAGAACCTTTCCGAATTCCCTGATAAGAAACTGAAGGTCTTTAACGACAGGGAGATCATCATCTTTCCCGCGGAGGATAAAAAACAGCGGTCCGTTTCCAGCGGCAATGCAGGAAGGGCAATAAAGATAACGTTGGAGACTCACCGCGTAAGGTGGAAGACCTGCCGCCTCCAGCACTTCGTTATCGGTACACAGTTCGAGGGGTGCACCGCATGAGGGGCAAGGTGGATGAAGAAACAGGTCTCTGAATGCACAATAGAAAAGGGGTTGAAACGGGTGGAAATCTTTCTCCCCCGGTGTTTCCGGAGTGAAGCTGAGAACATCATTCCGGGAGGTTGAAAAGAAGCGGACAGCCTCCTGCCAGGCATGGTCGATATCAGCATTGTTGCGGAGATGGGGGAGATCGGGAGAAAAATGAGGCTCATCTCGTTGGACGAGAAGGTAGAGATCCTTGAGAGGGCTCCCGTTTCTCGTTACCAGTTTCCCCATGAATAGCCGTGACAGGGGATTCGCGTCGTTGAGAATAATAAACGAATGGTGGTTGTTGTCACGGGGATGAGGCGTGGGAGCGGGGAAAGCGATTTTCAGGACAAAAGGATGCTCGGTGCTGTCGAGGTAAGGAATCAGTGATTGCAGAACCGAATCCTGAGCCACGTTGCCGTCCTTTCTAAAAACGTTAATGGGTTAAGAGCGCAGTATCTTTATCAGGTAAAGTCCGAAAAATAGCACTATCATGCTGACAAGTCAACGATTGAATTGGCCAAAATACCCATTGTTTGGTGACCTGGGACCTTTACTTCTCTCTGCTGCTGTGCTAAGAACCTCTTGGCTTTTTAGACGATTTTGTTTTTCAAGCAAGGGGCAGGGATATGGACTACGAGGTTATCATTATCGGCGGGGGTCCCGCGGGCATATTTGCGGCCTTGACACTGGCCGACCTGGGTGTCAAGCGTGTTTTGCTCGTGGAGCAGGGCAAGGATCTCCCTCAACGGGACCATCAGAACCCGGAGGAGCGGCTCTGCGGATGGGGAGGGGCCGGAGCCTACAGTGATGGAAAACTTACCATATCAACAGAAGTGGGCGGCGTGCTCACGGAGTTCATGGAAGAAAAGGACCTTCTCCAGCTTCTTGAAGTCACGGACGGGATCTATGCTGATCATGGTGCTCCGGACCGGGTGTTTGGCGAGTACACACCGCAGCTTGAAGACCTGGCCGACCGTGCGCGGCTGGCCGACCTTGAACTGATCCCTGACAGGATACGGCACATGGGGACTGATAACTGCCTTTCGATCCTGGGACGTTTCAGGGAGTCCCTGGCGGGCCGGGTGGACATGGCCACAGAAACCACGGCTCAGGACCTCATTACCGAAGGGGGATCAATCCGGGGGGTGAAACTCTCTGACGGCAGGACAGTGAGCGCAAACTTTATTGTCGCGGCCCCTGGCAGGTCGGGTGCCCGCTGGATGAAAGAACAGGCGGACCAGTTGAAGCTCACCACAAGGGCAACGTCTGTGGATATTGGTGTGCGGGTGGAACTGCCTGCCCCTGTGCTGAAAGAAATCACCGATACTACCTATGAATCAAAACTCATTTATTATTCAAAGACATTTGATGAGAAAGTCAGGACATTCTGCATGAATCCCTACGGGGAAGTGGTGACTGAAGAGAACGCCGGAATCATCACGGTAAACGGACACAGCTATGCCAGGAAGAAGAGCGATAACACAAACTTTGCCATCCTCGTGAGCAGCGCGTTCACGGAGCCGTTTGATGACCCCATTGCCTATGGCCGGTCAGTTGCCCAGTTGGCAAATCTGCTCGGTGGAGGAGTTATTGTCCAGCGGCTGGGAGACCTGCTCGCGGGACGACGGAGCACGGCCAAGAGAATCGCCCGTGGTCTTACCCGGCCCACCCTGCCGGAGGCGACTCCCGGCGACTTGAGCTTTGTTTTTCCCTACCGGCACCTGCTGAGCATCATAGAGATGCTCCAGGCCCTGGAAAAGCTTGCCCCGGGGACCTGTTCAAGGCATACGCTCCTCTACGGGGTGGAAGTGAAGTTCTACTCCAACAGGATAGAGCTGTCACGGGACCTGGAGACCCAGGTACGCAACCTGTTTGCAATCGGGGACGGCGCCGGTATTACCCGTGGGCTCCTCCAGGCATCCGCAAGCGGCATTATCGCGGCACGGGCCATAGCCGGGAGAATCACAGGGAACTAGCCTGAAACCTTATCCTTCGCCCTTTCCGTGCTGGGCGGCACGGGGCATGACCAGGCGATGAATCCAGTTGGCAAATTCCCGTTGGCGGATATCATCGGACAGCACATCATCATCAATTCCCAGTTGCCACCGCAGGTCTTTGCGGTGAGGCTCCTTGTAAAGAGCTTCCATTTTGTCCGCATGGCGCGAAAGATCATCAGCGTTACTGAAGAAACCCTGCCCAATGAGTTGCTCTTGATGTAAAACCATCATCCTGGTGATTTCGCGGAGATCATATTCAAGGTGGTACTGGGTTCCCCAGAGGACCCCCTTTTTGTGGGCGATGGCAAGGGCCTGTACCTGGGTAAAACTGTTGGATGCGAGCAACACCCCTCCCTCCGGTATCCTGGAGACCATATCATCATGGATGCAGAACGCCTCGAAAACGTGGGGTTTTCCCACAAACATGGGATGACCTTGATGGGCATCGGCCGTCTGCGAAATCTTCCGGGCGATGCCCACTTCTTTTCCTCTTGGATTGGCGCTCACTTCACCTCCCGCGGCAACGGCTCCGATCTGCAGGCCCCAACAACTGCCCCAGCCGGGAACCCCCTGTTCAAATGAGCACCTGGCCAGCTCAATCTGCACGCGAATGCGGGGATCACCTGAATCAGTAACTGAAAGGCAGCTCCCTGTCCATATGAGTCCGTCATAACGCTCCAGATCCTCTCCCGAGGGAATGGCCGCATCATTGTCGCAGGGGAACAGGATGTCATACTCGGCATTTGGCAGATGGCGCAGGAGCATATGAACGTGAAGTTTCCAGGCGGGCGTGATTCCCGCAGCCACGAGTTCGTCCCTTCTGTTCCTGGGGTATCCGTCAATAATCAGGAAACGCAGTGGCGCGCTCATATGGTTTCCTTCCCGCTCTCTAGCAGGACCCTGAGACCATCCCGTGCTACGGTGACTTTGCGATGGATACCCCTATCGCGGAGGATCAGGTTAACAGTTTCCTGCCACTGTTCCTGGTTGAGGGGAATGGGATAGGGCGTGTCTGAGCCCGGGGGCTTGATGGGATCAAGGGGTTGGTATTTTTTCAGCATGTTGTTGGCCGGGTCTTCGGGGACTATGTCCGCGTCGCCCATGTGCACCAGGAAGGTCTCCTGGCGTGGTTCTAGGCGGGTGATGAACTCCATGGCCCGCTGGAAACTCATGTGACGGGGCCGGTTATCCCGGGGCTCGTTGAGCCAGAAAGACTGTATCACCAGGTAATCAGGGTGCAGGAGTTCCTCTGGCAGGGCAGGCAGATCCATGAAATCGGAAGTGTAGAGGATGCTGAATGATTTCCCGTCTTCCGCCGAGCAGGTGATAAGAAACCCCAGGGAACCGGCGGCAAAGGACCCGTGATCGGTCTTAAAGGGAAATATCCGCCATTCCCGGTGGGTGAACAAGCGGCCCGGCTCAACCAGGACGACCTTGATGACCCCCATGTCTTCGAGATAGTCAAACCGTTTGCTGATCACCTCCCAGCTTCGTGCGCTCAGGTAGACAGGTATCGGCTCGAAGGTGCCTCTGGGGGCGAGACGCTTGTACACGAATAGCTCATCAAGGCCAATGTAGTGGTCCCCGTGTTCGTGAGTGATGAGGACACCCCCCGGCACCCCGGCCGGTTGCACTGACAGCTGCTCCATGATATCAGGCCCACAGTCAATGAGCAGGCT
>Ga0164318_10004602_pt1 | contig 13277 bp, 12 predicted proteins | sample GuaBasSedimGuay9_FD_113734 | JGI IMG/M metagenome (GOLD analysis project Ga0164318, IMG submission 113734) | Subseafloor sediment microbial communities from Guaymas Basin, Gulf of California, Mexico - Guay9, Core 4571-4, 0-3 cm | ecosystem: Environmental > Aquatic > Marine > Hydrothermal vents...
GGCACATATGCGTGGTATCAAAAAACTTCCGGTGTGATACTAGGTTTTTCCAAATCAGGGGAGTGATTCATAATTACCTGAGGAGACATATGACATTGGGGTGTGACACCATCACAATATTCTGGTGTTATCAAGAATATTTGTTGGAATAATCTAGCAGAGATACTGAATCTCTCTGCTCAAATTTCTTGAAATCTGATATTTTACAGAAGAATTAGAGTAAAATATGTTAAAATCTGGTTTTATCTACAATTAATTTCGCAGTACCTTGGAGAACAGAAAAACTAAACTACTTTTTCTTTACAAAAACATACCATGCTCCGATTATGAAAAGGATTACTATTATGCCCCAAGCCAAAACCCAAATATAAACAGGAAATGTTTTATCTAAACCGAGAAACATCAGCACTAAAAATATTATTACTGTTGCAATACTTCCAAGAATCATTCCATAACTATAGATTTTACTCCAATCGCTATATTTCATCATTTTAAGATTATCCTATATTTTCTTTTATTTTTTTGGAGATTTAGTAAGCGCCACAAACGAAGAATACGATGAGAATGATGTAAATCTAGCTGAGAGATATATTCGATTTATATGGAAAGCGCTGGGGTGTAGAAACTAGTTATAGAATTAAGAAACATTCATATCCATCTGAGACCACTTCTGAGAATTACCTGATACGATTGTTTTATTTCATGTTCTCAGTCCTCTTATATAATCTGTGGATCCTAGCAGATATATTGATATGGCTTGCATTATTTGGATTTGTAAAAGAAGAACATCCTGTCACTTCCAAATTATTTGGAACCACCCTATACACCATCGATCCTAATTCTGGAGAATAACAGACATAGTACCAGATTTGTATTCACGTTTTCAGGTTAGTTTGGAGTAGATTTGTATCCTCTAATTTTTAATTTCTAGTGGTTATTTTTATCTACATCTAGAGATTTCATGATAAATTTATCTAGCGGAAATCTATAAATAATGTAATTTCCTTCCAAATTTACAAGATAAAAACCTACTACTTTCGGAACTACTATTAGTTCCGTAAGTCTTTAATCCATTTCTCATATAACATTCAGCCTGAGAGGGTGAATATCTGAGTAAAACAAAAAGATCTGACAGTCCTCTAATGCTTTTTCTAAAAGGAGTTTTCATGGGATCAGCAGACATCATACCTGGTGTGTCAGGTGGAACTGTTGCTCTCATAACAGGGATATATGAGAGACTGATATATGCTATAAAAACCATTGACCTAAAATTTATACCATATTTTTTCATGGGTTTTGTTGATAGAAAATATTTTTCAAAGATGAGAGAAAACATTTACAGCATAGATTTCAGATTTTTACTGCCTCTAGTACTTGGTGTGGGAACTGCATTCCTACTTTTGTCAAGAATCATTGAGTCTCTACTTAAATACTATCCAACCTACTCCTATGCCTTTTTCTTTGGTCTTATCCTTTCGTCATCAGCTGTTGTATACAAAAATATTGGAAAAATAGATACACACATGATATTCTTCTCCATCATAGGTTTTCTGTTCTCATTTTATCTCATGGGTTTAAGATATCTACAAACCAATCATAGCTTAATCATAATATTTTTTTCTGGTATGATCACAATATGTGCAATGATTTTACCTGGCATATCCGGTGCTTTTGTACTATATTTCCTAGGTCAGTATAGATACATGCTTAATGCGCTTAATACTCTTAGACTGATAGACATATTTATGTACCTATTTGGTGCATTGCTTGGCATAATAGGTTTTTCTCATCTCCTCTCGCTGTTGATTAAAAAACATAGGCTTGTTATCATGTCTTTCTTGTTTGGACTGATGCTGGGTGCTCTGAGGAAACCAGCTGAGCTTATCATTGATCAGCCAGCTGATATGTTGATAACCATTTTTTCATCCATTATAGGTTTTATGATTGTGTTTCTATTCAATATATACAGGACTTTATATTTAAAAGGAACATCAAGGATCTAAAGAACTGGTGAGACATCTTCTCGCACAGATATATTTTTTTGTGGTAACTTTTTTAATAGATGCTGTTAATCCCCCTCTTTGGCTGAGGTATATGGATGGAAGACTTAAGTTGTTGTCAGCAGAGATTGTTGATAGAATAGCTCGTCGTGTTAAGAGAGAAAGTAATAAATGTTTTTCAAAACTGGGAAAAACCATTGACATTGGTGCTGATGGGACTCCAACAAAATATGTTGATAGGATAGCGGAGGATGTTGCCATAAAAATTATTAGAAACTCTAATATAAGGGTTAACTTGTTGAGTGAGGAAGCAGGTTTCATGGATTTTAATGGAGAATATACCCTTGTTTTAGATCCCCTTGATGGTACTCGTAATGCGTATCGCGGTATACCATTTTACTCAGTTTCTCTAGCCATTGGCAGAAACCGCCTTAGCGATATAGAGTATGGTCTGGTTAAAAACATTCCAACGGGGGATGTCTTTGTTGCAGAGAAAAACAGAGGTGCCTTTCTTAATAACAGACGGATTAGTGTCTACGATTATCCATACAGAGATCTGGTTTCATCTCTCACTTTAGGTAAAAACATTGATTCTAAAACACTCTGTCTTTCTAAAAAACATTATGTTCGCTCATTCGGATGCGTCTCCCTGGAGATGTGTATGGTTGCCACTGGCGCACTTGATTTCTTTCTCACTGGCAAAGAATTTATGCGGGTAGTAGATATTGCCGCCTCAACCCTTATTGTCAGAGAGGCAGGTGGTTTTGTTAAAAACATACATGGTGAGGAGCTGGACATGGATCTTAACTTGGATGAAAGAACCAGTGTTGTTGCTGCATGTACAGAGGAATTGATAAAAGAAATTGTCTCCTGAGAAAAAAGTTTAATTACCTCCTACATCCATTTCAAGATTCCATATGAGTATAGGAATGCATTTAGCAAATCTTGCTAAGAAAAAAACACTACATTTCTCCCTTTTAGATCCTGATAAGCAGCCTCCTAACAAAGCTGGTGTTATCGCTAAAACAGCGGAAGAGGCAGGTAGCAGCGCCATAATGGTTGGAGGCTCTACACTTAGATCTCAGAAACAAGTTGATGACACAGTAAAAGCTATCAAGGAAAACACAGATTTACCAGTTATACTATTTCCCTCTGCATCCAAGTTTTTGAGTAAATATGCTGATGCTGTTTTCTTCATGAGTCTGCTCAACTCCAGAAATCTGAATTATCTGATAAGAGAACATGTGAGAGGAGCTTTTTTTGTCAAAAAATCAGGACTTGAACCTATATCTATGGGATATGTTATTGTTGAACCAGGTATGACTGCTGGGAAGATCGGAGAAGCAGATTTGATTGGAAGAGATGATGTAGAGACAGCAGTTGGATATGCTCTCGCAGCGCAGTACCTGGGAATGCAGTTTTTTTATTTGGAGGCTGGTTCAGGAGCGCCTAATCCTGTGTCCAACGAGATGATATCTACAGTTAAACAAAACATTGACATACCACTAATTGTTGGAGGTGGTATTAGAGATGCAGATACTGCATATGAAAAGGCAGAGGCAGGTGCAGACATTATTATAACAGGTACGACTCTGGAAATGGAAAAAAACTTGAGAAAAACTCTAACCGATATAATAAAGGCATTGGAAAAAACAGATAAAATGATATAAAAATAGTTATATGATAGGAAGAAAATTTGCTAGGCTCTGGTTTGAAACACGGGAGTGTGTGTTTTTAGATGATGATCCTTCTAAGCATCGGTGGCGCCTCAGGGAGTATCTACGGTGTTAGACTCCTCGAGGAGCTGAGAAAATCTGGAAATGAGGTACATCTAATTGTATCTGAAAATGGTAAAAAGATTTTGAGACATGAGACAGACTATACATATGATGATCTGAAAAACATGGCAAATTTTTGCTATGACAACAATGATCTTTTTGCTCCACCGGCAAGTGGTTCCTATCAACTTGATGGGATGATAATTGCTCCATGCAGTATGAAAACGCTTTCCGCAGTTGCTAATGGATATGGCGACACACTTACATCTCGTGCAGCATCTTGCTGTCTAAAGGAGGGAAAGAAACTAGTTCTTGTGATACGGGAGACGCCCTTGGATCTACCAGGAATCAAAAACATGCTTGCTGCTAGAGAAAGCGGGGCGGTTATTTTGCCGGCCATGCCTGCATTCTATCATAAACCAAAAAGCATGGATGATTTAGTGTTTTTTATTGTTGGGAAAGTCTTAGATCAGTTTGGTATAACTCATTCTCTTTTCAACAAATGGAAATAAACAACAAAAATTCGGAAAATAACTCTCTTTTTTATCTTTTGCATATCTCAACAAAGTTTTTGAAAATTTTTTCTCCATATTCTGTATGCCCCACCTCTGGATGAAACTGCAGTCCATAGAATGGTTTTTTCCTATGTTTCATTGCCTGTATCTTACAGTTTTCACTCTCAGCTAATAGTTTGAAATCATCTGGTAGCTTGGTAACCTCATCGTTATGTGACTCCCACACAATTGATTTTTTTGGCACATCTTTGAATATAGGATCGTTTTCATTTACTAGCGTGAGCTCTACCTTGCCGAATTCTGGTATTTTAGATGGTTTTACCTCTCCTCCAAAGTGACGTGCCATGAACTGATGGCCAGCGCATATGCCGAGAATGGGGAATTCTGCCTTGTTTAGATATTCAGCGCAGTTGCCAAGACTGCTTTTTAGACCAATACGGGGTGCTCCGCCTGATAAAACAAGTCCATCTATGTTTTCGGTGATCAACTCCTTAAAAGATATGTTGTTTGGAACAATTTTTGTGTTAACACCTAGGTATCGGAGTGTACGCCATTCTCGATGTGTCCATTGTCCCCCATTGTCGATAACATATATACTTACCACTTCTTTTCCCCCTTTTCTACATTAAATTTTTTTTGTGCTGTCTAAATTTGCCTTTTATATCTAGCATGTATGTTGTCAGAAAAAACCATCTTTTTTGTTTTTCCACACAATTTTTTTCCATATTCTTTTTTTTATTCCCACTCTATTGTGCCAGGTGGTTTGTTGGTTATGTCGTATACAATACGGTTTATTTTATTTCCCAGTTTATTGGCTATCCTTGTTGAGATTTTGTCTAGAATTTCATGTGGGATGTAGCTGTATGAGCATGTCATTGCGTCTATGCTCTGAACAGCACGTATGGCGATGGTGTTGCCGTAGGCTCTTTTATCGCCCTGAACGCCAACTGTTTTTATAGGTATTAGAACTGCGAAGTACTGCCATGGTTTTTCCATAACTCCTTGTTGTACTGCTTTTTCGATTTCTTTTTCTACAATATCACATGCCTCTCTTACAATCTCTGTTCTCTCTGGTGTCGCCTCGCCGATGATCCTAATAGCCAGACCAGGTCCTGGGAAGGGCTGTCTTTCAGATACCTCTAGATCTAGTATGCGTGCAACTTTTCGCACTTCATCCTTGTAGAGATCACGTAGTGGTTCTACGAGTTTGAGTTTCATCTCAGACGGTAGTCCACCTACATTATGATGAGTTTTTATCGTGTCTCGTAGGTTATCACCTGATTCTATCCAATCTGGAGCAATAGTGCCTTGTACTAGATATTCTATTTTTTCCTGAACTGCAACTTTTTCAAACAGTCTTATAAACTTTTCTCCAATTATTTTACGTTTTTTTTCAGGATCTATCACACCCTTTAATGCACCATAGAATTCTTGATGCGCATCTATGAATCTAAAGTTTAGATCAAGCTTTTCCATCAGTTTTTTGACATTTTTCGACTCATTTTTTCTCATATAGCCAGTGTCTATATGTACAGCAACAAGCCTTTCTCCTATTGCTTTGTTGACCAGAACTGCAGAGACTGTGCTGTCCACTCCACCTGAGAAAGCAATCAATGCTTTTCCCTTTATGTCCCTCCTGAGTTTTGCAATGGTTTCCTCAGCAAATTTTTTTGGATCAAACATATTTTTCTCTCATCCTTCTTCGATATTCTTCCAGTTTTTTCATTAGATTTGTATCTTTAACTGCTAGTATTTGAATTGCAAGCAATGCAGCATTATCACCTCTATCTAGTCCAACTGCTGCTACAGGAATACCTGGTGGCATTTGCACGATAGATAGTATAGCATCTAGATTTACCTTTCCACTTACTGGAACACCTATAACAGGTTTCAATGTATATGCCGCGATACTACCTGGTAATGCTGCTGATAGTCCTGCAATGCCAATAAAAATATCTGCATCGCTTTCCTCCACAATCCTTTTTAAAACATCTGGTGTACGATGAGCTGATGCAATCCTTATATCATAGTCGATTTTAAACTCATCAAAAACCTTTTTTATCTTCTCAGCAACATGCATATCAGATTCTGATCCAAGTATTATCTGAACCTGCATATTCTTCTTTTCACCATCCTAGGAGAATATAGCCTTTGATTTAATTATTTTTGTTTCACATTTCAATAGGCATTCCCTCTTTTTTTTCAACCAAAAAAATCTTCAAGAACAGTAAAAAATGTTAAAAAACCAAAAAAGAGAAGAAGTAGTTACGATATAGGAAATGATAGAAAAAGAATATTTTTTTGTTTTGTAGTAAACTAATTAAATGTCCTCCCCATGTGATTTTGACATTTCCTCAAAAAGAAGGGTTATGAATGATTGTTTCCATGTGAATAGAAAAGTGGAGAAGTAAAAAAATAAAAAAATTCTTATTTGGCGGAAAAAAATGAAGCTGGTTATCTGTGAAAAAAACATTGCAGCAAAAAGAATAGCGTACATCTTATCCAAAGGCAGACTAAAGACTAGAAGAATAGGCAGAATACCAGTTTATGAGTTCATAAAGGACAGTGAAACATGGTATGTCATAGGATTAAAAGGACACATTGTAAACCTTGACTACCCACATGGGTTCAACCAATGGACAAAGATCCCACCGCATCAACTCATAAACGTTGAGCCATGCAAAAAAATCAGCAACCCCACTATTGCATCTGCATTAAAAACACTTGCAAACAAAAAACTTGATCTAATCATCGCAACAGATTTTGATAGAGAAGGAGAACTAATTGGTGTAGAAGCCATTGACCTACTCAAAAACTATAACAAAAAAAATATTGGAGAGATAAAAAGAGCACGTTTCAGCGCCATAACAACATCAGAAGTAACAAAAGCATTTGACAAACTAGTTGATGTTGACTATAATCTCTCACGTGCTGCAGAAACACGACAAATCATCGATCTGGTATGGGGTGCCGTTTTAACAAGATTCATCTCACTAACCACCAGCCAACTAGGAAAAGACTTCCTCTCCATAGGAAGAGTTCAATCCCCTACACTAGCAATACTTGTTAAAAGAGAAAAAGAAATCAAAACATTTGTTCCCAAAACCTACTGGCAGATCATAGCCATACTAAAAAAACAAAGACAATTCACAGCGCTACACTGCGAAGACCCAATCTGGGAGGAAGAAAAAGCAAAAAAGATATACAGCAAAATAAAAAACCTCAAAAAAGCAACAGTAAAGAACATCAAAAAAACATTTGTCACAGAAACACCCCCTCCACCATTCAACACCACATCCTTCCTACAAGCAGCATCCTCCCTAGGTTTCTCAGCATCCAGAGCCATGACTATAGCAGAAGAACTATACATGTATGGACTAACCTCTTACCCAAGAACAGACAACACAGTATATCCATCATCTCTAAACATCAAAAACATTCTACAAAAACTATCAAAATCTATTTTCTCGAGAGAGGCAGAAGAGGTAATCCAAAATGGACGTAAAACACCTACAAGAGGCAAAACATATGCCACAGACCATCCGCCAATACATCCCGTCGGAACACCAGAAACATTCAAACTAAACCCGGAACAACAAAAAATATACGAGCTTATATGCAGACGTTTCCTAGCAACACTGGCAAAAGACGCAACAGCAGAATCAACAGAAGCAACCATCATAATCAATGGAGAAACATTCAAAACAAAAGGCTACAAAACCATAGAACCTAACTGGAAAAACATATACACATACATCAAGAAAAAAGAAAAATCATTACCAGAACTAAAAGAAGGGGAAACCATTGAAATAAAATCAATCAAGATGAAAGAAGACCAAACAAAACCACCAAGCAGATACACACAGGGTGCCCTGATAGCAAAAATGGAACAACTATCACTAGGCACAAAATCCACAAGACATGAAATAATCAGCAAACTATACAGCAGAAAATACATCACAGGATCTCCACCGGTACCAACATCTACCGCAATTGCTGTGATAGACGCACTAGGAGACTGCGATGTAGCCAAACCAGACATGACAGCAAAACTTGAAAAAGACATGAATGAAATAGCAACAGGTAAAAAAACCCTAGAAGAAACCGTAAATGAATCAAGAAAAATGCTCACACAGGTGCTTAACTCCCTAGAAAAAGAAAAACAAACCATACGTACAAACATAAGAAACGCACTAAGAGAAGAACAAACCATTGGAAAATGTCCAAAATGCGGAGGCAACATGGTGATAAGAACATCACAACAAGGAAAACGATTTGTAGGATGTACCAACTACCCAAAATGTGACAACACATACCCCCTACCTCAGAAAGGCAGCATCATAAAAACCAACAAAAAATGCAGCAAATGTGATGCACCAATTGTTAGAATAAAGATGAAAAACAGAAAACCATGGAATCTATGTCTAAACCCCAGCTGCCCTGGAAAAACAAAATGAGTAAAAAACCCCACCTATGTCTTATCAAACAGTCTTCTATCTGGAGGTTAGATATATCTCTGTTATTTAAATTTTTATTAAATTATTTTATTGAATAATTTTTATCTTTCTCTCTGTTATATAAGATTTGTAGGATGGATTATTCGGAATGCAGATGGATAAGAATTGGAAAGAGTATAATGAAAAACTTGTACTGAGCGGGCTCTTTTCTTATTATGTTTTTTTGGAGAATTGAGATGAGGAATTTAATGATATGAATGATGATAAGGTTTAGTAGACTCTTTTGATATCCCCGCCTCTTACAACCCCTTATTTAGTTTTCTGGTTTTTCTTCGTATAGTATCTTCCATTCAAATAGATGGGAAGTTTTCTGAGGAGATTTTTTGAGTATATACCTAAGTTGAATAGTCATTGATATACTAATACTACAGGAACTGGAGATATAGGGTTACTTGTAGATGATCTAGATAGTGATATTGAGTTACTTTGATCTATCTTGGTATGGAAGCTATGGGATGCAATGGGAAGCAAAGGAAAATGGATTAGGGGCAAATGAAGAACTAGGAAACGGATGGACCAGGGATCATGTTACTGCAGATGTAAAAGCGAAGCATCTATCTTTCAGCTTTTTGGAAATTTTATATCTGCAATATAATCTAAAAAGCACCATTTTCTTAAATAAACAAAATTAGCTGATACAAAATACTTCCAGCTAGATTATTCGGCACAACATATTTTAATATGATATAAAATATTTAATCCCTAAATTATCTCTTCTATATCTCAATTGTAAACATTTATAATCCAAAAAATTATTTCCTATGCTAATAAAAGATTGAATGGAGGGAGAAAACAAAATTATGGAAAATATAACATTAGAAGAAAATGCTAAAAAGATGGATAGGATAAAAACAGGTATACCTGGTCTAGATGAACTTATTCAAGGAGGTTTCCCAAGAGGTAGTTTTATAAACTTGGCCGGGGGACCAGGTGTTGGTAAGACAATATTTGCAAGTCAATTTCTTGCTGAAGGGATAAAAAATGGTGAGAAAGGCTTATTTATAACTGTTGAACAAACTGCAGATGAAATATCTGCTCAAGCAAAACAATTTGGCTGGGATTTTGATAAATGGGAGAATGAAGGAAAACTAAAAATTGTCTCTCTTGATCCACAAAGACTTTTCGAAATAAGGGCGCTGGATGAATTAAAAATACTTATAGAAAATAATCGTTACGATAGAATCGTGATTGATAGTATCACTTCTTTTGTTTCCTCGCCTATATCCCCAGCTACTATTGCAGATTTTACTGATAAAGGAATCCAGCCGTACACTTTTATGGAACTAAGGAGAGCAAATGTAGCTTTACTTATTAATTTGATGAAACAACATGGAATAACAACATTAGGTATATCCCAAAAAATCGAGGGAATACCCGGGGAAACAATTGAAACTAGCACGGAATTTAAATCAGATGGACTGATTGTACTAAATGCTAACGCCATTGGTAAAATCTTAAATAGAACCCTACAAATCAAAAAACTAAGAAAAACGCAAATTGATGGAATACCACATAATTTTGATTTTACAGATAAAGGTATTTCTTTGAAATAATAAAGTTATCTAAATGTTGCCTGTTAAAGATAGGATTGTAACATGGTATATTCAAAACGTAATAATTCCACGAAGAGAAATCATTGACAAACCAGGTTTTGTTATAACCTCATTTACTGAAAAGAACCAAATAACTTATCTAAGGGAACTTTTCATACCAGAGGGTCTATTTGAGTTGATTGAAAGAAAGATCATTCAGCATTACAATAGAGAGGGAAAGCAAGTATTGTATTCTGCAGGGAAGAAATTCGGCTATTTATATGCATCAATATCAAATTTTCCAACAATAAAAACCTGTACAAAAAAAGAATTCACTGATTTTGCATATTTACTTGTAAGATATATCGAAGGGGTTTATGCCAGACAAGCGAAACATAAGCTCGAAATTGAAAACAAATTGTTCACTATTTCTTTTAAAGACTACATCGTATGTAGGCACAACGGATTTGGCTACATAATGACGGCAGGAGGCATTGCTGGTATCTGGGCATATGCAGTGCAAAACAATTCAGTGGAAGGCGTTCAGATAGAATGTCAGGGTAGAGGAGATAGTAGGTGTTTTATAATATGTGCAGATGAAAGAGAGATCCAAAAAAGATCAAATTCTATCCTTTCTGAAAAAAACTTGTTTGCGCATAAATTTGATGAGATATATAAAACCATGAATGAAGTAAGAAAAACAAGTTACTCCAAAAATTCACTAAAAGATCTATTGGATAGTAATTTTTTTGAATACAAAAGAGGTATTTTATCATATAAAAATGTTCGTTTTTTCCCTGTAGAAGCTCACATTTTATATTTATTAGAGCAAGAAATCATCAAATTAAAAAATGGCGAAAAACATCTTTTTGACATATGTTTCGAATATGGGAAAATATTAAGAGAAATATATGGTGAGAAAGATTATGAACGATTTATTTCAGATTTCTTTCCAGCACTCGGTTTTGGAGATATACTCTTTGTAGATTCGGATAGATCTAATAAGACAATAGCAGCTATCTATTATCCGTGGACTGTTTTTTCAGAAAAATCTAAATATATTATTTTTAGAGGATTAATGTCTGGTATTGTCTCTAGTTCCATCGGGGAAAAAATAGAATTTAGAAATTTTGAAACACATGTTGGGGATTATTTAACTCTCATAATAAAGCAATAAATGAATACACATAACTTTACGCTACTTTATTCAATTTATAAACATAGTGCCTATAAATAAAAGAAAGGGCCAGTAGTAATACTCTCCGTCTACTAAAATGTAGGATAGGAAATGAATATCTGTCTCTCTACTTTTTGCTTTCTGAATGTAATACAAACTATAAAAAATTAGGGGCAGTAAAAATAAAGAAAATAAAGGAAGTGTTTTCGTCAATACTCCTACAACTATAGGTACAAAAGATATAAAATTAAGAAAAACAAGGAAATTCAACAAGTTTTTTCGATTGTTAAATATAATTGGTAAAGTTAGCAACCCCTCTTTTTTATCGCTTTCTATATCTTTTATATCAAAAAAGATGGTATCGATCATTAGTCGTAGAAATATAAATATAAAAAAAATAAGTGCGGCTGCATTAATTTGGCAGGAATGGTAGAGGATAGTAAAAAATGTTAATAAACTCCAAGAAAAAGAGGTGTAAATAGATTTAAAACACACTATCTTTTTTGATAATTTTTTTCCCCTCTCAGTGAATAGCAATCCAAATAACATCAGTAATCCACCAAAAAAAAGACTTATTCTATTTCCAAAATAGAACAGTACTATAAAATAAGTTATTTCATAAAAGATCGTTAACGGTGGAAGATATTTATCATATCTTTTAATATGTTTTACCCTCGGCAAATTACTTATTTCATCGATTCTCATTTCTTTGTAGTGGTTATAGCTATAAATACACTGAGTTCCAAGGTACACAAGTAATAAAAATTCCCATTTTATCTCAATATTAAGTAAAATTAATACAGAAAGGGATATGGCAGAAGCAGCAATTGACCCCCAATGCCCCCCGTAGATAAATTCCTCCCAAATTATACTACCTTTCTCTATCATTGTTGTGCATTAATCAAATTTCAATTATTTAAATAATCTTATTTTTTATAGGAAATTTAATAATTAAGATCATCTTTTTACATGAGTGTTATCATAAAGTATTTTCCTATGGACAATACTAATGGCCAAAAGAAGTATTCACCATCAACAAAGGCATATAACTTCTGTATATTTCTATCAGATCCAGTAGATTCTTTTGCTTTATTAATATAATAAAACCTATATAAGAAAAAAAGTAACAAAATCAAGGAAAAAAGGGGAACTACTCCTGTAGCAATGGCAACTGATAACATTAAAAATGATACAGCATTCAAGATATGAAGAAATAGCAAAAATTTTTGTTTCCCAAAATAGAGTGGCAACGTTTTCAGATCCTGTTTTTTGTCTGTGTACATATCTTTAAGATCACAAAAACTGGTGTCTACAATAAATTGTAACAAAATAAAAACAAAAAATACCAAGAACAACATATTTATTTTATATGAATAATAGACTGGCACAAATAGCAATAGCATAGAAAAACAAAGTGATGTATAAATGTTTTTAAAGCCTACAAATTTTTTTGTGCCTCTTTTAAAAACATCTGTATATAGAAGCCCAATTAATAATAGCACTGTTCCAAAAATAATACTTTGGAAGTTACTAAAGTAAATCAAAAATGAGAAAAAAATACTTCCATAAATAATCAAAACTAACAATCTAAAAGATAAATATTTCTGGATATGTTTTACTCTTTTTGTATTATCATTATAATCTATGTGTAGAGATCTAACATAATCATAATTATAAATGCATAACGTACCGAAATAAATGATAGATATAAATTCCCAGTGAATCTCTATATCTAAAAGCATCATAACAGATATAGCA
>Ga0164318_10004604_pt1 | contig 13274 bp, 8 predicted proteins | sample GuaBasSedimGuay9_FD_113734 | JGI IMG/M metagenome (GOLD analysis project Ga0164318, IMG submission 113734) | Subseafloor sediment microbial communities from Guaymas Basin, Gulf of California, Mexico - Guay9, Core 4571-4, 0-3 cm | ecosystem: Environmental > Aquatic > Marine > Hydrothermal vents >...
AGGTGTTTCCGGAATTCAGCCTGGACAGGGTCAATATTTCAGTAGCTTATCCCGGCGCAAGCCCGGAAGAAGTGGAAACCGGCATTCTTTTATCCATTGAGGAAGCCATCCAGGATCTGGAAGGAGTCGATGAGATTACCGCCACTGCCAATGAAGGGTTTGGTTCCATCAGTGTAGAAACCATGGAAGGAACCAATATCAATCGTCTGTGGCAGGAGATCAAAAGTGAGGTGGATCGTATCGGTACGTTTCCTCAAGAAGCTGAAGAACCCCAGGTTTCTATTGCGGCAAGGAAGAGAGAAGTCTTAAAACTGGCTTTGTACGGGGATGCATCTGAAACGACCATGCGTAGTTTGGCAGACCGGATTCAAGATAAGCTGCTCATGGATGAAGGGATCACCCAGGTGGAGCTTGACGGAGTAAGGGACAGAGAAATTCAGATTGAAATTTCAAGGCAGACCCTGAGGCGTTACGGCATCACCCTTCAGGATGTGGCGCTGACTATTTCAAAGGCATCAGTTGAACTTGGCGGTGGCAGCATCAGAACCCGGGGCGGGGATATCCTTTTGCGGATCAAGGACCGCAGGGACACTGCAAGACAGTATGTGACACTTCCCATTGTTACATTGGAAGATGGATCAAGTGTTTTGCTGGAAGATATTGCTGATATTACCGAAGGATTTGAAGAAACAGACAACTGGGCATCGTTTAATGGGAAAAGGGCTGTTATCATAGAAGTTTATCGTGTGGGTGACCAGACTCCAACCCAGATAGCGGCATCAGGCAAAGCACTTGTCAAACAAATCAATGAATCCCTGCCCCGGGGGGTGAGCCTGACTGTTTTAAGAGATCTTTCCAGAATTTTTTCCCAGAGGGCCGACCTGTTGCTTCGAAATGCTTATATAGGGCTTGGATTAGTATTTTTTTTCCTTGCAGTATTTCTTGAAATCCGATTGGCCTTCTGGGTCAGCTTAGGGATTCCCATTTCTTTTCTAGGCTCTTTCCTTTTTCTTTCCCCCACTGCATTTTCCATTAACATTGTTTCCATGTTTGCCTTTATTGTTACCTTGGGGATTGTTGTGGATGATGCTGTCGTCGTGGGAGAAAATATTTATTTTTGCAGACGTCAGGGCGTACCGTTGCTTGAAGCGGCTGTCAAGGGAACCAAAAGCATAGCCATGCCTGTGGTGTTTAGTGTGATAACCAATATGGTGGCATTTGTGCCCTTGATATTTGTACCCGGGTTTATGGGAAAAGTGTTCAAAACTATTCCATTTGTTGTGATTGCCGTATTTGGAGTCTCCTTGATTGAGAGCCTCTTTATATTGCCGGCCCATTTAAGTCACAAAAGCCGACGGCCTTTATTTTTTCCTTTAAATTATCTTGAAAAGTGGCAGGAAAAATTCAGCAGGTCTTTTGAAATATTTATCAAAAAACAATATGGCGGTTTCCTTTTCAGGCTGTTAGATCATCGATATACGGTTATTGCCTTTGGTATTGCCTTACTCATGACAACCGCAGGTTATGTCTCTTCCGGACGGATGGGTATGGTAATGTTCCCCAAAGTGGAGTCTGATTATGCATTTTGTGAGGCGGTTTTGCCCTATGGAATTCCGACTCAAACGTTGAAAAAGGTTGAACAGCGTCTTGTTCAAAGTGCTCATGAGGTTGTTGAAGAAAACGGCAAAACCCATTTATCAAGCGGTGTTTTTTCACAGGTTACAGGTAATCATATCCGGGTACGTCTTTATTTGACTGATCCGGATGTCCGCCCGTTAAGCACATCAGATGTGACCCATATCTGGCGGAAAAAGACCGGTAACATACCCGGGATTGAAACTATTACTTTTGAGTCCAACAGAGGGGGGCCGGGTTCTGGTAAAAATCTGACCGTCAGCTTAAGTCACCGGGATAAAAATATGTTGGACAGGGCAGGTGAGGACCTGGGTCAAAGCCTTGCAGGTTATCCTATCGTCCATGATATTGATGATGGATCAGCCAAAGGGAAAAAGCAATTTGATATTACCCTGAGTTCTGCCGGAAGGCGGATGGGATTAAGTTCCAGGGAAGTGGCCAACCAGATTCGCCATTCGTTTCAGGGTGTGTCTGCTGTAAAGAGCCAGCGGGGAAGAAGTGAGGTAACGGTGAGAGTCAGGCTGCCCGAAGAAGAAAGAATGTCGGAGTCAACCTTTGAAGAACTGGTGCTCCTGGCACCCAAAGGGGAGATCCAGTTGCGGGATGCGGTAAAAACGATAACAGGCAGAGCTTATACATCGATAAAACGGACCAATGGAAGGCGGGAAATCTCTGTCACAGCTAATGTCCGGCCCCCTTCCCAGGCAGAAAATATTTTAAAGGATATGAAAAAACAGATCCTGCCGGATCTTTTAGGAAAATACCCTGGACTTTCTTATAGTTTTAAAGGGCGCCAGGCAGATATCAGGGAAAGCATATCAGCGCTTTTAAAAGGGTTGGGATTGGCACTGCTTTGTATCTTTGCTCTTTTGGCCATCCCGTTTAAAAGTTATCTTCAGCCCTTTATTATTATGTCCTGTATTCCTTTTGGCATCATCGGTGCCATTGTAGGTCACATTATAATGGGGTATTCCCTTTCCATTATGAGTCTGTTCGGCCTTGTGGCCATGTCCGGGGTGGTGGTGAATGATTCTCTGGTCTTGATTGATTTTGCCAACCGGCGATGCCGTGAAGGGGTGCCTGCCTTGTATGCGATTCATTCGGCAGGTATCCAGAGATTCAGGCCCATTTTGCTGACCACATTGACCACCTGTGGTGGCCTTGCACCCATTATTACCGAAACATCAAGACAGGCAAGATTTTTGATTCCCATGGCAATTTCCCTGGGGTTCGGCATTTTATTTGCCACATTTATCACACTTGTGATGGTGCCCTGCCTTTATATGATTCTGGAGGATATTAAAGCCATATTCGGACCTAAAGAAAATCAGAAAGAATCTTTGACTGATGCACCAGAAGACTTTAAGTAATTGCATGTAAAATACAGAATTTAAAAGGATATTTTTATAGTGAAAAATAAAGAAAAAAGGATATTTTCTTGTTTACATCATATAAAAAATGGGATATTTTTCCAGTATGAAAAAACGATTACTCTTTACGCAAATAAAAAATCATCTTGAAAAAAAGCAAATATCTCTGATTATTGGTGCACGGCAAACCGGCAAAACCACCCTGATGCAACAATTACAGTATGAAGTAAACCAAAAGAACAATCCCTCATTTTTCCTAACCCTTGAAGATCCAAAATTATTAAGTCTATTGAATGAACACCCGGCCAATTTAAAACAAGTGCTCCCGCCTTTGAACGATAAAATAAAAACATATATTTTTATGGATGAGATTCAATACCTGAAAAATCCTTCCAATTTTCTAAAATATCATTACGACACAGGCGCTGATAAGGTAAAATTTATTGTCAGCGGATCTTCCAGTTTTTATATAGATAGTAAATTTAAAGACTCCCTGGCAGGCCGAAAAAGAATTTTCAAACTGCCAACACTTAGTTTTGAGGAATTTTTACTTTTCAAAGATAAAATTGAATTGTCTTCCTTTCTATTTGGAAATACAATTCCACAAATTTATAAGAATGAATTATCCAACCTTCAAAACGAATATATGATATATGGTGGATATCCTGATGTGGTTCTGGAACCCGATTATAAAGAAAAACAATTATTTTTGACTGAAATTGCAGAATCTTATGTAAAAAAAGATGCAGTCGAAGCAGGACTGAAACACCCGGATGCTTATTTGAATATTCTTTCGTTTCTGGCAGAAATCACAGGAAGTTTGTTGAATTCCAACACTATAGCTGCAAATTTTAGACTTAATGCACTTACAATAGAGTCCTATGTCCGTTTAATGAAAAAATCTTTCCATATCATAATAATCAAACCTTTTTATCGCAATATGACCAAGGAGCTTAGAAAAATGCCCAAAGTTTTTTTTGCAGATTTAGGTCTTAGAAATTATTTTATTAATAATTTTGAACCCTTGATGTTGCGGAAAGATAAAGGCGCTTTATTTGAAAACTTTGTTTTTCGATTGTTTTACGATAAAAACAGGGAAGATGAAATCAAATACTGGCGGACTCAAAAACAACAGGAAATTGATTTTATCATTAATACAAAAAAGGCTTTTGAGGTAAAATTTACAGCATCTGCGTTTAAACCGTCTAAATATGCATCATTTAGAAAATCATATCCCGATATTCCATTGCAGCTCATCCATTATGGAAATGTGCTGCAAACAGATTATAATATTTAAGGAAACGATTATGCAAAAACAAGGTAAAGATTATATTGTATTTCCATTGGATTTTTCTTCTGTAAAAAAAGCAAAAGAGTATGTGAAAGTCCTTGATGGAAAGGTGGGAATGTTTAAAATCGGTCTGGAACTTTTTATTGATCAGGGTCCCTCGGTGATTCAGATGGTAAAAAATGAGAGTCGTGCAAAAATATTTCTTGACCTTAAACTTCATGATATTTCAGCCACGGTTCTAAGAGCCATGGAAAGGGTTGCAAGTTTAGGGGTTGATCTTGTCACTGTTCACTGTTCGTCATCAAGCGAGATGCTGGAAAAGGCGGTTCAGGGCGGGCAGGGGAAAACAGGTGTCTTGGGTGTCACTCTTTTAACGGATAATGATGAGAATACGGTCAAAGCTGCTGGATTTAAGGATACGTTTGTAAAAAATCCCAATCTTCTAGTGATGTACCGGGCAAAAATGGCCTATGATGCCGGGTGTAAAGGTGTGGTTTGCTCAGGAAAGGAAGTAGCCCAGGTAAAAAAAGCGTTTGGAAAATCTTTCCTGGCTGTAACACCGGGGATAAGGCCTGAGTGGACACTGCTTGAAAATGATGATCAAAAAAGGGTCACCACACCCGGCATGGCAGTGACCCTTGGCAGTGATCTGATTGTCATCGGCCGACCCATAAGGGATGCCAATGACCCAGGCAAAGCGGCTCAAAAAGTAATTAAAGAGATTGAAGCCGTCCTGATCCCACCGGGCTAGAATCTATTTTTCCTGGTCCAGTCCAAATGCTGAGTGAAGTGTTCTTACTGCAAGTTCGGCATATTTTGCCAGGATAATGCAGGAGATTCTGATCTCTGAAGTGCTGATTAATCGTATGTTGATATTTTCAGATGCCAGGGCCTGGAACATGGTGGCTGCTACACCGGAATGACTTTTCATCCCAAGGCCGATCACTGAAACCTTGGCAATTTCTTCAGCCGTTAGAATTTCAATGGCGCCCATTTCCTTGGCAATTTTTTCTGAAATTTCTTTGGCCCGTTCAAAGTCATCTTTGGTCACGGTAAAGGTCAGGTCTGTTTCTCCTCCGGAGCGGGTATTTTGAATAATCATGTCCACACTTATTTCAGCCTGGGCAAGCGGGGTGAATATTTTTGCTGAAACACCGGGCTGGTCCGGAACACGCTTTAACGTGATTCTTGCCTCATTCATATCACAGGTAATACCCGATACAATGACACTTTCCATATCAGAACTCTCGTTGACGACCATTGTTCCTTCCTCCTCATTGAATGATGACCGAACATGTATGGGTACATTATATTTTTTTGCAAATTCAACCGAACGGATCTGAAGAACCTTGGCACCCAATATAGCCATTTCAAGCATTTCTTCGTATGATATCTTGTTGATTTTTCTTGCAGTGCTGCAAATTCTGGGATCAGTGGTATATACACCATCCACATCTGTAAAAATTTCGCAGACATCAGCTTTCAGGGATGATGCAATGGCAACAGCGGATGTGTCTGACCCACCACGACCCAGGGTGGTGATGGTGCCATCATTATCAACACCCTGAAATCCTGCAACGACCGCAATATGTCCATTTCCAAGAGCCTGTTGTATGTTTTTGCAGTCAATGTCCATTATTCTTGCCTTGCCGGAAGTCTTATCCGTATGAATTCCTGCCTGGAAGCCAAGAAAAGATTTTGCCTTGTATCCTCTGGATTTGAGGATCATGGCAAGAAGAGCTGCAGTGGTCTGTTCACCCGTAGCAAGCAGTACATCAAGTTCCCTTTTATCCGGTGTTTTAGCAGCCTGCTTTGCAAGAGAAATAAGATTGTCGGTTACACCTGACATGGCAGAGAGCACAACAACAACCTTGTCATTCGCATCGGATGCTTTTTGGACCCTGTCGGCAACATTGTTGATACATTCAATGTCTTCAACAGAGGTTCCCCCATATTTTTGTACCCTTAACGCCATATACACTCCAAATACTAATAAATTATATAATTATAAAGATAAGTTGCTTATCAGATTTGTCCCTGGTTGTCCAGAGGCAGAAATGGATATTATTCTGTTATAGTCTTCATCAAATTTAAAATTAATGTCAATATCAAACTCAAAAGAGATATAATCTAGAATCTCAGGCCATTCAACAATAATAATGTGATGTTTATCAATCAGATCGTCAAACCCGATATGTTCCAGCTCATCAGCAGAACCAAGCCGGTAAAGATCAAGATGACACAGCGTCAATGAACGAGCCGGATACTCATTGATGATGTTAAAAGTGGGGCTGGTGATATAATACTTTTCAGACACGCCAAGCCCTTTGGCAAATCCCTGGACAAAGGTTGTCTTTCCTGCACCCAGTTCACCTTTAAGGGCAATACAGATCCCTTGATAAATTTTGCTGCCCAGTGTCTCCCCTATCTTAAATGTCTGGCTTGAACTTTCTGATTTCAGGGTTTTCATAGCAGATAGTGATGAATAGCTTTTGGAATCATCTGGATCATATCGGTGGCAACAAAGCCGAATGCGCCCATATCTTTAAGCAGAATATCTGCACACATGCCATGGATATAAACACCTGCAAGACTTGCATCTTCAAGGGAAAACCCCTGGGCACAAAGACCCGCAATCATGCCGGTTAACACATCACCCATACCGCCGGAAGCCATACCGGGATTACCCGTGGGACAAATAAAGGACCGGCCGTCGGTCAGGCTGACAACAGTCTGGGCACCTTTTAATATTAGAATGACATCATGGGTTTTTGCAAACTGTGATGCAATACCTGTTCTGTCCGCCTGGATGTCTAAGGTTGTCATATCACAAAGCCTTGCCATTTCACCCGGATGGGGGGTTAATATGGCAGGCGCCTTTTTCTTTTTCAGAATCGTTACGTTTTTTGCAATACAATTGATTGCATCAGCATCAATAATGAGTGGTACATCACTTTTTTCAATGAGTTTATGGACAAGTCTTTTTGTCCTTTTTTCTGTGCCCAGGCCCGGACCCAGCGCAAGCGCCTGTTTCCCTTTTAAAAGTGTTTGGATTTCATCAAAACAATTGTCTGATAAAAATCCTTTTTCTTTTTCAGATAAAGGGTGGGTCATGGGTTCAATGACCTGGGGTTCAATGCTTTTATTGAGACTTTTCGCAACCCCTAAGGTTACAAGACCTGTTCCGCACCGCATGGCTGCATTGGTGCAAAGAGCTGCTGCCCCTGTCTTTCCGGTTGAACCCGCAATGACAAGTAAATGACCGAAACTGCCTTTATGGCTTTGAAAGTCCCGGGGTATGAAACAGGCGGCAATGTCTTTTTTTTCAATCAGGGAGAGTTTAATGTTTTTCTTTTGGGCAATAAATTTAGGGATCCCAATATCAATGATTTCAAGGTCACCGGTGTAGCTATTCCCCGGATAGAGAAGGTGACCAGCCTTGGCAAAAGCAAAGGTAGCTGTGGCATCCGCCCTTACAGCAATGCCTAATGGCTGACCTGTATCCGAGTGAAGACCCGAAGGGATATCAACTGAAAAAACAAATCCTTGAGAAGAATTTATTAAGTCTATGGCATCCTTGAAAAATCCCCTGACATCAGAGTTAAGGCCGGTTCCCAAAATGGCATCGATAAAGAGGTCATGATGCAGAATACGGCTTTTCAATTCCTTAAACGTATCTGCATCCGCAATTTCAACAATGGAACAGGTGTTGGATCGGTCACATAATTTTTGTAAAAGATCCATATTGACTTTTGCATCGCCCACCACTTTTTTTTGGGTCGACAATAAAAAGGTGGTGACAGGGATGTCTTTTTCCATCAAATACCGTGCAATGACAAATCCATCCCCCCCATTGTTGCCCCGTCCGGCTATCACGGCCACTTTTTTCTGGGTGATGTGTTTAACTTTTTTGATCAGAAAATCAAATGCACCCCTTCCGGCGTTTTCCATTAAAACCAGTCCCGGGATACCAAAAGATTCTATGGTCTGCTTATCTATATCCTGTATTTGATTCGCTGTAACAAGAAGCATTTTATTCCTCCTAATTTACCATTTTGCAAAATGTTCTTCAACCACACCACCAACAGAAGAAAGGTGAAAACTGTGGTTGTCCTTTGTTTTAATTGAACCTTCAAATGAGCCGCAGGGCTGAATGAATTTGCTTTTGATAAACCCAAGATTGTCATTTGCACTTCTAATACCTTCGGGGTTGAAGCTTAGATTGATAAGGTCATCTTTACTTTTGATCTGCCAGGGATGCCCGGGTTTTTTGGAATCATAGGTGAATGTAATCTCACTGTGTTTTAAGGGTGCCCCATTAACCCAGACGATATTTTCCAGAAAACCGTTTTCATAAACACCCGATGAAAAATTAAATCCGATTTGAGTTCCATCATCGGCAAAGCCTGCACCGCATGCCCAGTTCCAGAATGTTTGTCTGGGATAAAATCCATGGGTCCAGTCAAACACCACAAAGGTATTTTTGGATGAAAGATCAAAGGTTTTTTTATTGATAATGATTTTTCCACGGGCTTTTAATCCGGCGGTTTTACTTGTAAATGCCTGTCTGCTGTTTTCCATTGGCATTAAAAAGTGCATGGGGGATATGCCATTCTCTGGTTCAATCACCTCTATATCAGCTTTAAGAGATTTGCCGGGCAGATAGAATGAGGCTTTGATTTTACTCGGGGCTGGTTTTTTATTATGGGTGAGAATCAGTCTGCCCCTGAAACTTTTATAGCTGCAAATACCATTTTCAGGATTTTGATCGCACCGAACTTGTCTTGGGGGGGGGAATACGAGAGAATGGTTCGTCATTTTTTGCTGCTGCCGGTCAAAACCAAAGGCAAAGGCACTTGAAATATATCCAAGATGTATCACTGCACATCCAAAAATGATATCCGGGTGTATGATACCCATGTAGCACCAGCGTTTTTCTTTAAATCGTTCAAGGGAAAAAGAAGGGCTGTTTAACTTCAATAAGCCTTTTGTATCAGGATGATTAAAGTCACCTGACCATGAACCAAAGGGTGTCATTATTCTACCATCACCTCTTTTTGTCTGAAGCAGGAGACAAGATGATCATTCACCATGCCGACTGCCTGCATATGGGCATAGATGATGGTTGAACCCACAAATTTAAATCCCCGTTGTTTAAGATCTTTTGAAAAAGCATCTGATTCCCTGGTTGTAGCGGGCACCTGGTCTAAAGATTCAAAATTATTTGTTTTGGGTTTGCCATCAACAAAACGCCAGGAGTAGGTATCAAATGATCCAAATTCTTCCTGGATTTTAATAAATGCCCTTGCATTTGTAACTGCCGCATTGACTTTGAGCCGGTTACGGATAATACCCGGGTCCAAAAGGAGTGTTTCAATTTTTTCAGGGGTGAATCTTGCCACTTTTTCAACATCAAATTTTGCAAATGCTTTTTTATATCCCGGTCTTCTTTTAAGAATCGTCAACCAGGAGAGACCTGCCTGGGCACCCTCCAGGATGATAAATTCAAAAAGTTTTTTATCGTCATGAGCCGGCACACCCCACTCCTCATCATGATATTTAATATAAATCGGATCATTTGTTGCCCAGCTGCATCGTTCCATTTTTATTTCCTGTGTAAATCTGTGAATTTTTATCCTAATGGGTGTTATCCATATTTTACATTTTTATTTTAAAAAAGAAAGACAATAACTAAAAATTCAATTTGCCTTGAGGCGCTATATTTTGTAAGCTGCTCTTCATTGGATTGTGCTGCATCGTTTTATTTGTTTTACAATTGGAGATTTTTTTAATGGCTGAAAAACCAAGCTATGAAGACTTAGAACACCGAATTTTTCAATTAGAGCAAGTACCGCAAAAATATCATATTTTATTTGAAAAATCCAAAGATGCTATTTTGATCATTGAAAATGAAAAATTTGTTGACTGCAACCCGGCAGCAATGGATATGCTGGGATATAAAAACAAAAGTGAACTCCTTAAAATGCATCCTTCTGAAATGTCCCCAAGCCATCAGTCGGATGGCAAAGACTCCTTTACAAAAGCTGAAATAATGATGGGTCTTGCAGTAAAAAACGGCAGTCATATATTTGAATGGGAGCACAAAAGAGCCAATGGAGAGATCTTTCCGGTGGAGGTTCTTTTAACGACAATTTCTGATCAGAAAGACCATCAGGTGATCCATACGGTCTGGCGGGATATTACCCATAGAAAACAGGCAGAAAATGCTCGACTAAAAGAGAAAGAAACCCTTTCAACAATTCTTGAAAGCACCCCCCATGGAATTGCCATGATTGATGGTGATGGTAAATACCTTTACATAAATTCTTATTTTACCAAGATCACAGGGTATGCGTTGGAAGATATCCCCACCAAAGAAGACTGGTTCAAGAAAGCTTATCCGGATAGCGATCATCGAAAAAAAGCCTCTCAGGCATGGGGTAATGACAGTAATCATCCAGGTCATGGAAAGAATCGAGAGTTTAAAATCAGGTGCAAAAACGGACGATCAAAATATATAGAATTCAGGTCTACATTTTTAAAGGATCTAAAAATTTCCGTATTAACGGATGTTACCGTAAGAAAACAATCAGAAGAGATGTTCAGAGAAAAAGACCGGCTGCAAGGTGTCCTTGAACTGTCCGGTGCCGTCTGCCATGAAATGAACCAGCCATTAATGAGTATTCAAGGTTATTTTGATCTTATCTTAATGGATATTTCCTCGCGTCATCCGCTCTATTCAAAAATTGGTAAAATCCAGGTACAAATAGACAGGTTGTCAAATATAACCAAAAAACTGATGGAAATTTCAAAATACGAAACCAAAGACTACCTCAAAGAAAAAATTGTAGATTTAGCAAAAGCATCAAATAATAATATTTAAACTATTCTTGCGATTTATAGGTGATAGACTTTAAGACCCAGTTTGAAGAAGGAAAATTAGATAATGTTTAAGGCTGAAAAATGAACCCAAGAACACGGGCTTTGATAACTATTGGACTTGCTATCACAATACTGACCCTGTTTTTTCTCTTTATTTTTATTCGACAGCAAAAGCTGGCCCTGTCTGATACGATCCTTAACGAATATCAGAGCCAAAAAAAAATAATGGGACTGATATTTGAGCAGACTGACCAGCGATACAAGTCCCGCATTAAAAGCATGGTCAAAAACAGACAAGAAATAGTACGATCTTTTGCTGCAAAAGACCGGGATAAACTCTTACAGCTGTCAAGCATAATGTTAGGCTTATTACAACGGGAAAATCCTTATCTCAGAGCATTTTTTTTCGCCAATTCTGATAATACAATTTTCTTAAGGGTGCATAAACCCCAATTGTATGGTGATGATTTAAGTCTTATCAGCCCACTTACAATAGAAGGCAACCGGGTCAGAAAAATGCTTGCAGGATTTGAAATCGTAAAAGGGGGTCTTCAGTATCGAATCGTATATCCGGTTTTTGTGGATGGGGAATATATTGGTCTGCTGGGTTTTGGCATTGATGCCGACTTTTTTCTTGATCAATTACATCTGGACAATTTTACTCACATGAGAAAAAATTATCAAGAGAGGGTCGATATTGCCCTTGTTTTTTCAAAATCTGAACTGAGCAAAGCTATTTTTTTTGATAAACCATATAGAACGATCAGCAACCATGCCATTTTTGCTAAGAGCCCATCTCTTTTCCAGCAACTGCCGGATTCCTTAGACCTTGCACAGGAGATACATCAGATCAAACTCAATGGTGCTAACTATGCAGTCCTGCATGCTGCAGATTTTAAAGATTATAAAGACAATTTAGTTGCCTGGAGTATCGCATTAATTGATATACAAACTCTTGTTGCCGGAACAAAGCGTACTATTGTGCTGACGATTATGCTTGCCCTTGCCCTTCTCTTTTTCACTTTTGTTATGCTTTATTATAATTTCAACCTGCTGTTTAAAAAGATATCAACTTTGAACGATTCTCTTAAACAAAGCAACCAGGAGTTGGAACATCGGGTTGAACAACGGACTGCTGAACTACAGGAGGGTGAGGAAAGATTAAAAGCAATTTTTGAAGCCAACCCCGATCCTGTGGCCGTATACGATGTCAATGGATATCCATTATATTTGAACCCCGCCTTTACTAAGGTTTTTGGGTGGGCCTTAGATGAGTTGCAGGGTAGACATATCCCGTTTGTCCCGGACAGTGAGAAAAAATTAACTCAATTGAAAATAAAAGAAATTTTTGAATCTGGGAATCCTGTTCGGTTTGAAACAAAGAGATCAACTAAATATGGAAAGACGATTGATGTTCTCCTTAGTGCGGCGATCATAAAGGATCTTCAAGGGATAAACAATGGCCTTGTCGTTAATTTGACGGATATGAGCGAACAAAAAATGATAGAAGGTCAACTCAGGCAGTCACAGAAAATGGAGGCTATTGGAACCCTTGCCGGAGGAATTGCCCATGATTTTAATAATATTTTGTCAGGCATACTGGGGTTTACCCATCTGGCAGAAATAAATATTAATGATCCTGTAATAGCAAAGAAAAAATTAAATCAGGTGGTGAAAGGTGCGCAGCGGGCAGCCGGACTGGTACAGCAGATCCTGGCATACAGCAGACAGGTGGAATACAAAAAAAATCCGCTTGAACTTTTTTCGGTCGTCAAAGAAGCCGTTAATTTCTTGCGCGCTTCAATACCTCAAACCGTTGAAATTCAAGAAAAGATATCATCCAGGTCAATGGTTCTGGCAGATTCTACCCAGGTACATCAAGTTGTTATAAATCTTTGTACAAACGCTTATCATGCAATGCGTGATTCAGGTGGAATCCTGTCCGTGGAGTTGGAAGATGTGGAAATCACACTCCGGATGAGCGATTCTATGGCGAATTCCTGCAAACCGGGTAGTTATGTCAAACTCGAAGTAAGGGATACAGGTCATGGTATGGATAAAAAAACTCTGGAAAGAATATTTGATCCGTATTTCAC
>Ga0164318_10004605_pt1 | contig 13272 bp, 8 predicted proteins | sample GuaBasSedimGuay9_FD_113734 | JGI IMG/M metagenome (GOLD analysis project Ga0164318, IMG submission 113734) | Subseafloor sediment microbial communities from Guaymas Basin, Gulf of California, Mexico - Guay9, Core 4571-4, 0-3 cm | ecosystem: Environmental > Aquatic > Marine > Hydrothermal vents >...
GGCTTTTTCACATAGAGAATTGGAATCTCTGAACTGCCCGAGCAGGAACTTCATATTGGCCAGATTTCGAACAGATTCCGCCGCACCCTTGTAATAATTCTCTTCCAGGAATAGAGACGTGGCCTGATTATAGGCATCCTCTGCCCTGCTCCATTCACCTGTCTGCATGTGGATACGGCCGATCTCTTTCGAAATCTCACCTCGTATTACCTTGTCGGATTCTGTTTCCTTATGCTTGAGAGCCTCATTCAGAAGTTGGAATGCAACCGTAGTATTGCCCTGCGTCATCCAGTCTCTGGCCAAGTCGAGCAAATGTCGTGCATCGTGCGTCATACGATCACCTCTCTTTCGGTCTGCACTATCCTTCATACAAGTTACCACCTATTCAGTTACGTTAACTGGTTAAGTCTCCTTAATCGGATATCAGACCGTAAGCAGAAAAATGTGTGATGTATGCCGTGACCGTTTTGTCCACGGTGTCAAGTTCACAATCTATAATATCCCAGTGATCGCTGGCATCATTATACCAGGCCATCTTGATCCTGTCCTCGTCGACACCGGAAAGATCGGCGTCGCGATAACTCATTTTAGCATGAACCGGAACATTAAATACCAGACCATCGGTTCCGAAGTTATTCGCGAAAACAAACATATCCGGAATCGAGATGGAAATAAGAGTATCATTGTTCAACGCCTTGGGAGGAAAGGACAACTCAACATCGAACAGGCTAACCACACCGCCCTGGTCCGCCGAAACGATGACTTCGACATATGCCGAATCACCCAGTATCTTTGCCGCGGACGGAGACCGCTTTAAAAGAACCTGGTTATCCGACTGTTCAGCTTCATCGTTCGCAGTAGGAATCTGCGAACACCCCACGATCCCCACCAGACAAAAAACCGTAAGGGCCGTGATAATCGCCATGAAACTTCTTCTCTTGGACATACATTCTCCTTTCGATTACCTGTCTTTTTGCTTGTGGGGTTTTTATAATCAATTATTATGCCGAATTGCTGACAATTCCCGTATCCTGCAGTATTCTATATTGTTATGAAAATTACCCGACATTTTATTTTGGACCGTAATGACTGCTATCGAGTATCGATCGGCACAAAATGGACCGCCCCATTTTGAGTAAAATCGCCTCGAATAAATCTATCTGACTGATATTTAAAGAGTTGGGGTAAAATCAGGAAGCGGTCTATTTTATACCGGCATTGTTTCGAGTTCGCCTGTCTTCTTCCAAGTTGTTCTCTTCCATGATCCTGCGAAGACGTGCGCGGGAAATGCCCAGTATCCGGGCGGCTTCTGATCTGTTCCAGTCAACCATGTTAAGAATTTCGCCCGCCACGTATTTTTCGATCTGCCTGAGAGTTATCCCCTGTTCCGGGATTTCGATCACAATGCTTCGTCTCTCTCGAAGTTTCACCCGACCGTTCCGCACCGCATTGCCGATCTCTTTGGCACCCACTTTCTTACCGGTACATAATAAGACCGTTCGCTCGATGACATTTCGCAATTCTCGAACATTGCCGGGCCAATCATGTTCACATAATTTTTTGATGGCCGCGTCGCTGATGATCAGATCTGACTTGTTATATAGTGTACGATAGAAGTCAAAATTGAAAAGAGCCAGTTGCTTTATATCTTCTTTGCGCTCGCGAAGCGACGGCAGGTGAATCGTAATTAAATTTAGACGAAATAGGAGATCCTCGCGGAATCTATTTTGTTTAACCGCTTCCTCGAGATCGATATTGGTTGCCGCGATGACACGAACATTGATATCTTTTTCTGTGACTCCACCAACCGGGCGAAGTCTACGATTCTCCAGAATCTTCAGTAATTTGGCCTGGGCCGATATTGACAGATTACCGATTTCATCAAGGAAAATCGTTCCATTGTCGGCAAATTCGAACAAACCGATCTTATCCGATTTGGCCCCGGTGAAGGCGCCCCTTTTATGCCCGAAAAGTTCGGACTCAAATAGCTCGTCCGGAATGGCCGAACAGTTAATCTCGGTAAAATGTTTATCCTTCCTCACCCCGTTGTAATGCATCACCTTGGCCAGAAGATTCTTTCCGGTTCCGGTCTCTCCGAACAAAATCGCATTGGGATAATCGACATCACTAAGATTATCAATGATCTGTTTGATCTCCGATATGCGGCTTGAGTTTCCAATTATGGAATCAAGCGAATACTTGCTGGCGGTGGAACGCAAATCCGGTTTCCCTTCGGTCGCGTCGGCCGCCGGCTCTACGTACGAAGCCACCCTATCCCGATATTGATCCTGAGTTATAATCTCCGAAACGCCCAGTCTGGCAATCTCGATCGTTTGTTCCTTAGATACTGACTCGGCAATGCCTATGATCCGAAGTTTTTCGAATGAGGTGGATAACTCCCGAAGAAATTCGGGCCGGTTGAAATCTTCGTTTTCCAGATCGATGTAGGCGGTACTGCCGGAATAATCAGCCTCAGGAATAACAGCCGTTTCATTCATGGTTATAGTTTTACCCCGGCCGGATTTATTCGATCGCAGGCGGTCCCATTCATCAAGAAATAGACTTGCCCCATAGATCATCACACTGGAAGGACAACTTCTTTCCATAAAAAAAGTTATCGGCAATTTCCCGATTCAATTAAGAAAACCGGCCTTTGCCGCCCCGAAAAGACGGTTCCAAATATTCCAGGGAATTGATGATCTGGCATAACTCCATCTATAATAACGGATTAGTGTCGATTTGGGATTTTTTTGTTGATTGTACTGCAAGATTTGATAATCGTTTTTGTATAAATATATGAACACGAGGAGGTGTTTTATGGGAAGAACAGGATTGATAGGAATTTCCCTGTTTACGCTTTTAGTTGTAATCGGGACGGCAGGCGCCGATGATATATCCATTACTGTATATAACAGTAATCTGGGGGTGGTGCATGAAACCAGGGTCCTTGAATTCGAAAAAGGCGACGGCAATGTTTCATTTACCGATGTTCCCTCGCAAATCGATCCGACCTCGGTCGGTTTCGAGCTGGTCGATCCCGGAAAATCGGTGGCCATTCTCGAACAGAATTATGCCTATGATCTGGTATCTCCGGAAAAAATATATTCTAAATATGTTGACCGCAAAATCGATCTTTTCGACGAAACCGGAAATATGTTCAGCGGTACCCTGCTTTCGTTTTCGGGTGGAGCTTTTGTCCTCCAGGGTGATAACGGACGGGTCCAGACCATCCGTACAGAGCAGGTCGTCAATGCCAATTTCCCGGATTTACCCGAAGGGCTGATTACCCGCCCCACCCTGTTCTGGTTATACAGTTCCGATTTTTCCGGACAGGCCGACTGCAAAGTCAGCTATCAGACCGCCGGCATCGATTGGACCGCAGAATATGTCGGAATACTGTCTGAGGACGAAAAAAAACTCAACTTGACCGGCTGGTCTTCCATCAATAATCGTTCAGGAGCCACATACAAAGAGGCAACCCTGAAACTTATTGCAGGAGATATTCACCGCGCGCCCGAAGCGCGCACCCGCCCGAGGGGGATGCTCGATGAGGCCGTCATGCTGAAAGCGGCCGCACCCGGATTCGAAGAAAAGGAGATTTTCGAATACCATATGTACACTCTGCCGCGAAAAGCCACCATTGCTGACAATGAGATAAAACAGATCTCGCTTTTCGAACCGGCATCGACCGATGTTAAAAAAGAGTACTACTATCAACCTGAGATTAATAATAAAAAAGTGAAAGTGTCGGTCGAATTTGTCAATTCGAAAACCTCCGGGCTCGGAATACCGCTTCCCGCCGGTCGGGCAAGAATTTTTAAAGCTGATGATGACGGCTCGATGATTCTCCTCGGAGAAGATAAAATCGATCATACGCCGCGCGATGAAGAGGTGAAACTGACTATAGGTTATGCTTTTGATATATCGACTGAGGAAAAAATAACCGGTTATGACAAAATTTCTCCCCAGGTCGAGGAGCGCCGCTATGAAATTGAATTGCGCAATCACAAAAAAGAGAACGTCACAATAAATGTGGAAAAAAGGCTGTATGGCGACTGGGACATAACACAATCGAGTCATAAGTATAATGTAAAGGACGCCAACACAATAACATTCGATGTGTCGGTGAATTCGAATGCTGGACAAACGATCAAATTTACCGTTCGGACATCAAGATAAAAATTTGTTGAGGGTTGACATAACCGGCAAAAGATGTTAAATTCGCCAACTAAATTGAGAGGTTACCGGCCAACTGTCCAAGAGGAGGAAGTTATGAAGTATCTTAGATATCTGACAGTGTTTATTTTGATCGTGATGACTGCTATCCCCGTTCTGGCCGGAAGAAGGGAAGCAATCAAAAGTGAAGGCGCCCTGCTGTCATCGGCAAAAATTGCGCTGTACGCCAATCCCCCGCGCGTCGAGGAAGCCCTGGAACTGGTAAATACCGTATTGTCGGAACACGGCCCCCATCCGGAAGCATTTTACTACAAGGGCAACATATTCGGCGAATATGCCAATCAGGAATATGATCTGGAAAAGAAAATTGCCTTCCTTGATACAATGTCACTCTTCTACGATTCCCTGTCCTTGAGTTGCAATAACAAGGACGTCAAGAAAAAATGGAAGAAAAAATGCGATGATTTCATCAAGACCGTCGATTCGGTAAAGGCCTATTACTGGCGTGACAATTACAATAACGGGGTTCAGATACTGGGCAATCTCGATGATAAGTATGATAACGATATAAATAATGCCTTTGACTCGACCGCAAAGGAAGCCGCAATAGCGGCCAAGGCCGCCGCCATCGACAGCACAAAATTATATTTCAGGGCCGCGATTCTTGTCATACCCGACAGTTCGCGATGTTATGAAGGACTCGGATTGGTCTATGACCGCGAGGGCATCTATGATTCCTCCGCCATATGGTTTACCAAGGCTCATGAAATGAAACCGGATGACCCCAATATGGTTCAGAATATTGCCTATGCCTATATCCAGATGCGCGACTGGGGAAATGCCGTCAAGTGGTTCACCAAACTGACCGACATGATTCCGGACGACGGCGGCACCATGATGAATATCGCCGCTTGTTATAACAACCTCGAGCAGTACGATTCGGCCCATGTGTACAACATGAAGGCTCTTGCCATAAATCCAAACGATCCTGTTGCAAATATCGACATCGGCAAATACTGGCTTGTCAATTCTCGGGTTTACTCCGACTCAGTGAAACATTACCAGGATATTGAGGATACTGAAGGCGCCAAGAGAAATATAGCTCTTCGTGATCAGATGTTCGACTCTTCCTCGGTCTATTTCAAAAAGGGACTCGAACTGGATCCCGAAAATATGGATGCTTTGACAAACTTCGGCATTGTCAGCCTTATCCGCGGAAATTATGAAGATGCTCTGAGTGTTTTTCAGAAGCTGTCTGAACTCGAACCGTTTGTTAAAGAACACTGGATCGACCAGGGTGATTGCCTGATTCAACTGCAGAAATTCGAAGAAGCTATTGCTCCTTTTGAAAAAGCCTCCGAACTCGACCCTGGTGATCCCAAAATTTGGAATGTCCTGAGTGAACTGTATACTTCATCAGGGCAAACCGAAAAGGCCAAAGAGGCCAAAGCAAAAGCAACCGAACTGGAAAATCTGTAATTTATTTTCTGTAATTTTTAAGGCAGGTCTTCTGGGCCTGCCTTTTTTTTCGATGAAACAACCATTATTAAATATCGCGGTGCCCAATACTCCCAACAGGCTGTTTACCTATCTGGGATTCGATTCTGTTGAAAAACAACTCCGGCCCGGCCAGAGAGTGATAATCCCTTTCGGTCGGCGGCAGGTAATCGGCTACTTCATAGAAACCACCGATAAAAAACCGAAAGCGGCTCTGAAGCCGATTATAGAAATCCTCGATCCGAAACCCATTTTTAACAATGAGCTTTATGGATTCCTCAAATGGATGGCATCGTACTATTTTGTCAATCCTGCCGATGTTTTCAATGCGGCCCTGCCCCCGGGGATGCGCAAAATAAAGAAACCGCACTATATCATATCAGACGATATCGATGACTTATTACCCGGTTTTGATATCCCGGAAAATCTGATAAATAAATTCCGAAAAAAATCTATTATAAATACTCGTGATGTAAATTTCATCGAAAAGACTGCACCTGGACTTTTCCGGGAAATGATAGATATTGAGGTTGTCAGGCCGGTCTGGATTGATTCTGCAGGCCGAACTGATGGTGCCCTGCTTGGATATGAGATCGATTCCGGTATCGTCGATGATGATAAATTGAGTGAACAGACGGTCAATTACCTTTTATCAAAAAAGCTGTTCAAAAAGGCCGAGATTATTGATTCAGGTATAAGTGATTACCGCTTCAGGAAATTGATCGAGTCCGAGGTGATTAAGCCGGTTTATGGATTACCCGACCTTTTCGGATATTTCAAACCGCGCCACAATCTGGATCGAATCGAGCCGACAGACGAGCAATCAAGTGCGGTCAAAACAGTTGTCTCGAAACTCGGCACTTTCGCCCCATATCTATTGTATGGTATTACCGGATCGGGCAAAACACTGGTCTATTGTCATACCGCTCGTGAAACCCTGAAACGCGGGCAAACTGTCCTTGTCCTGGTCCCTGAAATTGCTCTGGCCGGGACCTTGTTGGGTTATTTTAAAAGCTTTTTCGGCAATGAAATCGCCTTACTGCATTCGGCCCTTGGCACAAAGGAGCGAATACTTGTCTGGCAGAATATCAAAAACGGCCGTTATAAAATAGTCATCGGCGCCCGTTCCGCAATATTCGCACCGTTAGAAAATATCGGTCTGATAATTGTTGACGAGGAACATGACGAATCATACAAACAGGACGACCCGGCGCCGCGGTTCCAGGCCCGCGATGCCGCCGTGATGCGAGCCAAAATGGCCGATGTACCTGTCGTCCTTGGTTCGGCGTCACCCTCGATAGAATCCTTTCACAATGCCGAGCGGAAACGCTACCGTCTTCTCAAACTGACCCGCCGCCCCGAGGAAGCCGCTATCCCGCTGGTCAGCCTGATAGACTTATGCCGCGAGCCGTTCCCGCATGACAATCCTTTTTTCACTCGAACGATGATTTCGAAAATAAAAAAGTCTCTCAGCGGCGATCAACAGGTTATCCTGTATTTAAACCGCCGCGGCTTCTCGCCGAGAATAAAATGCACCGACTGCGGTCATACACCGGAATGTCCGCACTGCAATATCAGCCTGTCGTATCACAAATCCGGGAATCGTTTGATGTGCCATTTCTGCGGCTATATCAAAACGGGCTATGATACCTGCGACTCCTGCGGGGGCGACAGCTTTGTTTATCTTGGCACAGGGACTCAGAAAATCGAAGACAAGCTCGGCGAATTGATCAAGGAGGCCAAAATTGTTCGTCTTGATTCCGACAGTGCTTCGGGGCGTGAAAAGGCACATCTGATCCTGTCCAATTTCGCTTCGAAAAAATACAATCTTCTTCTCGGAACCCAGATGGTTACCAAGGGGATAGATTTCCCCGATGTCTCATTGGTGGGAGTGCTGATGGCCGATATCGGGATGGATATGCCCGATTTCCGGGCCTCGGAGAAATTGTTTGCCAAATTGATACAGGTCGCCGGACGATCCGGACGAGGTATTATACCCGGCGAAGTGGTCATTCAGACCTACAGGCCGGAACGGGACCTTATAGACGATGCCGCCCGGCAGGATTACGATACCTTCTATGCCCGGGAAATACAATCCCGAAAAGAACTGCTCTATCCGCCCTTCTCGCATCTGGTCAATTTCAGGTTTGCATCGAAGAAAGAAGATATTTCGATAAAACAATCATTTGATTTCAGGAACAAACTTGAAGAGAGACTGGACGGAACCGGTCTGAAGGTGCAAATACTCGGCCCCGCTCCCTGCCCGCTTTATCGCCTTCGCGGGATGTACCGCCGGCACCTCTTTGTAAAAACAAAATCGATTCTTAAGTTTATCGCCTTTCTAAGAGACTGGGAACTGGTCGATACCAACTACGGCCTGACGTCATCAGTCAGGCTTACCATCGACATCGATCCCTATGATATGATGTAATGATCTCATCTTATTCTCGGTTCCGGACCGCCTTTGTACAGATAATTGATAATATAAACCGCATCCATGATGTTGATCATTCCGTCGCCGTTAACATCGCCCGGTGTCCAGGTCCTGAAATCAGGTGTGTTCCATGAATAGGAGAACAGGCCCGAATTATCTGTCGCCTTCACCTTCCACCAGTAACGCTTTCCGAATTCCAGCGAAAATGGTATCTCATATTCAGTAGTCCAGATACTATCGTAAGTGACTACCGTTTGAAATTCGCTGTCCGTTGCTATATACAGCGTATAGAAAACCGAATCGAACGGATCCGGCTCCAGCGCTCGTTCCCACCAGAACTCTGGAGTCAGGTCGTGAATGAAGGAATAGCCGGTATCGGGCGGGTATATAGCCTTGAATGTCCACGGCGGGTCATCATCCGTGTTGATCCAAACAGCCCTCTCCTCCGACCAGTCGGAATATTGCACGAAATCATAAGCCCGGGCCTTCCAGAAAAATATCCAGTTTTCACAAAGCGGCTCGGAGACTGTCCATACTACTGAATCACCCTGTTCGCCGATATATTCGCCGTAAATTGGAGAGGGCAACAGGCTGTCTTTATCATACAGCACGAAAAAATAGCTTATCGAATCGAAATCGGCATCGGTTGATATTTGCGTCACCAGTGTCGGTTGAAGGACATCGACCACAGAACTGTCCTCGGGATGAAGCGGAACAGGGACAGTCGGCGGCGTATTCGCCGCCATTGATACAGCGGCGAGTACGATTACGGTAATCTCCATAATGATAATTACTCTCATATGACACCTCTCTGAATAGAGTCGCACTTATATAAACGGAGAAGGCGCCTAAAGGTATCAAAAAATAATATATAATTGGGGATATTTTTTTATTGGACCCTTATGCTAATGATAGGCAGTGACAGAAGCCATTTATCAACATGCCCCGGGGACAATTATCCGGCCGGTTTTTTCACTGACAATGTGGAGCCGGGCCGCCCTTATACAAATATTGAATCAGGTATGTCACATCCAGCAGATTACAGTTGGTGCTGCTGTTGATATCGCAGGCCTCAATCGGATCCGGGGCCGGGCCACCCTTATATAAATAATTGATGACGAAAGTTATGTCTTTTATATTGATCTGTTCATCCCCGTCGATATCGCCGCAGATAAAACTCGATTCCTCCTGAACCGTCAAAAGGACCGGAACAATCAATGGATTATCGACCGGATCTGGATCATTGTTGGAAATTATAATATTACTGCCGTATTGACCGGTGTCGAGTTCGGCGGCACTGATTACAAAAATAATTGTATCGGCAATACCTGCCCCGACCGCGCCTATGCTTTTATTTTGACTGAGCCATTGCATCGGACGATCAAACCGCACCGCCAAACCGTCGTGCAAATATGAAGTTAAATAGGCCACTTCAATCCCGTCCGTACCATCAATATTTTCTATCCCGACCACGCAGGACGATTTATCAAAACCTGCCCCAAAATTGAGATACTGAAATATTAATGTCCCGTCGGCAATGAGAATGACCTCCGCATTGACAACATCGCCCTGGCTGGCGAGATACTCCGGGTAATTGACAAACTGGATGATACACCGGCCGTTTTCGGATCGCATAAACACCTGGCCGCCCGGATTGGTTTGATTGGTGATATCGAGGTCATCCCAGAGCCAGGCAAGAAATCCATCGGGGGCGTTATCGTTCGGTATCGAGACCTTTGTCCGTGAATCGAGTGAAACTGAATCGAATCCGATCAGGCCGTTCGAACCGATATAAAACTGCGTGTAAACCTCGTCGTAATAGGGAAATGCAAACCCGATATCATACGGCCCGGTATAATTATCATCGACCAGTCCTGATGTGATATCGATACCGGTTGCCGTAATATCGATCCATTCAAAGACCGGGCCGCCGGCATCATCGGAGTCGATCCAGCTATAACCGAAAACATCCGGCCCGCCGGCGCTTTTATCCGCGTTTTCGACCGCGATCGAATACTCAAGCGTCCCCTCGCCGACATTGGCAATTATAAGTTCGGTTGTCGTCGAATCACCCATATCAAGTGTCTTGGAAATCGACAGAGGAGTGACATCAATTTCAGGGGTATACTCGATTTCAAATGTATAAACGGGTGTGGAATCGACATTTCCCCAATCATCTCCGGCTGTGAGAAAATAATTTATGGTGGTACCGGCCGATTGCGCGGGAATAAAGGCATGATATTCATTGCCCGTTCCGGTCGGCAAAAGCTGCTCATCAGACCATACTGACGCAATTTCATAATTCAGGCGCAGTGAATCGGCAACCAATTCACCTGCCGACGTTATAATACACACTACCTCATAATCATTGACTGTATCTCTGGTGTTCGGCAGGGGCGTATGGATGATATTGACACCGGCGAACTGATCATAACCGTCCAGAACCGTCGCCCCTGTGCCGTCCGGATCGAGCCAATCGCTTAGCCTCGATGACGGTGTCCCGCCACCGGTCCATGAAAGCGAAAATTTACCATACCAGTCAGCTTCGATAACTTCGCACGAGGCGTAACCGCCGTGAAGCTGACCGACCACTCGATGATTTTGATCGAACAGCGGAGCGCCCGAGGATCCCGGTTCGGTCGTACCATCCTCCCATTGGCCGACCCGCCAGTGAGTCGTGCCCGTGGTGCTGAAATAATTTGCCGATGTGACCGAGTCATAATCAAAAGATATTTTCTTGATGTCGCCGCGCGGATGGTGAATTGTGGTCGACACCTGCGAGGCTGTATTTTCATTGGACCATCCCGCAAAGAAAATCATGTACGATTCAGGCGGCGTCTCATCGAGCATCAGAAGCGCAAAATCGGACGAGGTCCAGGTTGAAAGAAGTGTCGATCCGGAAACCGTCATATACGTCGGACCATCAATATTATCACATGTGGGACTTTCATAATTAAACATGAACAGCCATGTTTCTTCGGTCCCCAGACAGTGATTGGCGGTCAGAAAAAACGGCGTTCCGTCCTGCCTGACATTATTGACCAGCGCACCGGTACAGATTCGCGATCCGCCGGCGGTGAGAATCATCGCCACCGAACGCTTTTCCTTCTGCCACGGTTCCCCCTCGGGACAGTTGATATTATTATTGCACGATCCTGAACTGCCAAAATCAAGCAGTCCCTTGGTGTTGTTGTAATCGAAAATATCCTTGTAGGCATGCACCACACGACTGATCACTATTTCTCCCTGCCCGCGGACTCCGGCCGGTTCACGGTATTCAAGAATACAGACATCGCCCGGCACCGGAGCCGTGGCAAAACGCCCGTGATCTTTATTGTTTTTTGAAGTGAAGGCACCGATTGTACTGGAACGATCCTCGTTATATATAAATAATTCGGCTCCCTCGGGGAGATGATACCGGTCATAAACCAGATTTATCGAATAAGCACCGGGGGATTTAATTTTGAGCCGCCATAAACCGGAGCCGTCGGGAAGCTCCTCCCAGGTGCCTGAATTATACAGACCGTAATCAACCTCGAATGGATTGCCGAAACGGTACGGCATTCCCTGTGCCTCTTCTATTTCATCTTCAGCCAGCAATGCCTGGATATCAATCGACGGCATTGCAACCACTTCTATATCAGATGTTACTGCCCGGCTCAGACTGATCGGTTTACCGCCGAAACTGACCTGGGCCGATATCGGACAGGCCGCAATCAGGATGACCAGAATCATTGCCGTGGAGATATAAATAAATCTCATGGTAATCTCGTCTTCTCTCTCATGTTTTAAATATCGTCCCTGACACCCTGCCGCTTCAGGATTATTGAAGCAAATTGGCGGTATTTTTGGCCGGTTTGTGGTTTAACATATTTAATATACGGAATTTCATACCGGTGCGCTAATTAAAATTCCATGATTGAGCCATACTGTCTGCGTCCCAAATAAAACGGCGAAACATTTAATTCGCCGTTTTATAAATCGTCCCTGCGCTTTTGCGATACAACGGACTATCTTTAATCCCTCCTCGGATAAATTATGATTATCGGCATCGAGGCATGCGCGAAAACCCGCCGACTCTGAAAATATACGGCATACGGATAACTGCCGTATTTCGTGAAACCCTCGGGGATGGTCAGCGACACTGTCTCATCCGGCGCGGTCGCAACCATATTCTTCCCGAATATATTAATTTCCGGGAATATTATTGTCATCTCCTGGCCGGTGAGATTATGAAATTCGACCGTATCCCCCGCATACATTGTCACCTGGCCCGGCGCGACGGTAAAACTTTCGCCATCAGTAACAACCGCAACGGTCTTTTTTGGGGTGGTTGGTTCCATGATAATACCTTCCTCCTCTTTCGGATGGTTCGCTCCCATTTCCAAAGTGTTTTTATTTTGATCGATTAAAATTATAAACCGCTTTTATATAATTGATACGATTAATTGCTGTTTTGGTTTAACCCGGACTGTGGTGACTTCGATCGATATTCGAACCGGGGATCGGCTATTAGCCCCTGCAATTCCGGCAAACATTCGATATATGAATACGGAAAGCCGCCATCGAGCGCCTTCGAAATGAGCTCCAGGGCATTATCGCGATCACCCAGCTTCTCATGGACAATTCCGGCGCGGGCCATTATCATTATATTGCCCGGGGCCATATCCAGCGCCTGATTTATCAGTGGCAGGGCCATATCACCGTCACCCGTCATGGCATAAAGCTCGGCAAGATGGGACAACAGTTCCGGATTGCGAGGGTTTACCTCGCGGATATCCTCGGCCATTCCAATCGCCTGACGAAAAGTCTCCTGAGCCTTTTGCTCCATTCCCTCGATCTGGTTGTATACTGAAGCCAGATTGGCCCATACTTGATAATCCCGGCTGTTCAATTCAAGAGCCTTTTCGTACATCCCTGCCGCTTCCGTATAGTTGTGCTCCATAAAATGGTAGGAGCCCAGGTTTGAATAGGCGCCGTAATTGGGCCGGAATTCAAGCGAACGCTCCCACATACCCCGGGCATTGTCTTTTTGACCGTAGTAATAATATAACGCCCCGACATTATTGTAGGTGCTGTCGCTTTCCGGCAACAGTTCCACCACCATGTCCATCTGTTTAACAGCATCCTCGAACCGCCCCAGATATAAATAGAAAAGTCCCAGA
>Ga0164318_10004608_pt1 | contig 13271 bp, 9 predicted proteins | sample GuaBasSedimGuay9_FD_113734 | JGI IMG/M metagenome (GOLD analysis project Ga0164318, IMG submission 113734) | Subseafloor sediment microbial communities from Guaymas Basin, Gulf of California, Mexico - Guay9, Core 4571-4, 0-3 cm | ecosystem: Environmental > Aquatic > Marine > Hydrothermal vents >...
ATAATTTTTTTTACCTCTTCACTTAATGGAGTTGTTGCATTATGATCAAGATAAATTCTTTTTACCGGTTGTTCCTTAAATTCAATTTTCAGCTCATTCGCATCTATTTCTCCAGTACCAATTAACAATTTTTCTGAACTTTCTGAGACTTTCTGAACATCACATAATAATGCTTTGTAAACAGGAAAACCAGAAATAGGATCAAAATTATTTAAGTCTGTTAATTCATTAATATTACAATCCTGCCATGCTTTTGGACCAATTGGTGTTCCACCACCCATATTAGCATCAACCGCACCTTGTACAATATCTTTAGTAACTAAAGCTCTGAGTTTTACCTTTCCTCGTTTTGTAATTACATAAACAAGTTCGCCATTTGTAATATTCCTGTCTTCTGCATCCTTATTATTAATTGTTACTGTGGGTTCAGGCCTTTGTTTATATAAAGATTTAATTCCATGATGCTGCGAACGAAAATCGGTACTAACCCGGGCACCCGAGTTAAAAACAAGAGGATACTTTTTAGTCAAACTCATTTGGGATACCGGGCCTTCCACAGGATCAGTATATACAGGTAAAGCATCATATCCATGCTCTTCAAGGGTAAATGATTCAATCTCAAATTTTCCACTAGGTGTATCAAACCCGACTTGTTTATCTGATCTAAGCAATGACTTTTCCCATTTTTTATATTCCATAGGAATCGTTTTCTTCCTAACTATTCCATTATTTTTCTTTAAATCATCAATGCTAAAACCTGTCCCCTTCAATGCCTGTTCAATTACAGCATCTTCTGTTTGTGGATACAAGTGACCATAGCCTAAACGCTTTGCTAACTCAGCCATTATCAGAAAATCATTTCGTGCTTCACCTACTGGTTCAATCACTTTTTCACGAACTCTGAAAAGCGGACCATATTTCATATACGATTGAATTTCGAACATAGTAGTTGCTGGCAGTACAATATCTGCATAAGCTGCATCAGCAGTTAGTTGCCTATCAATACATACTACAAAATCTAACTCATTTAATGTTTTCTTCCAGATTTCAGGTTGTGGCCAGGCGGTAATAATGGATGCTCCATGAATAATTAATGACCTGATTTTATACGGTTTACCTTCTAATACAGATTCCGGTAATGAAATAGCATGTGATTCGCCACGATACTGACTATAAACAGGAAACCTGTCTCTTCCCAGTGCTTTTGTTTCATCAGGATTCGCAATCAAGCCATCCCTGTTAACCTGAAACTGATTCTCCTGCATATCAAAACAATAACCTCCAGGAACATCAAGTTGCCCTGCTAGTGCCCATAAAATAAATGTTGCTCTAATATTCTGAACTCCACTATTTGTATATTCTAAGCCTGTGTACATTAAGGGCGCAACACCATTTAATTCTGAAATAGCAATAGCCAGTTCTTCTACTTTTTGAGCAGATACACCCGTAATTTGTTCAACAATTTCTGGTCTGAACTGTTGCGCATAACGCGAAAAATTATCAAAACCAACAGTCCACTCTTCTACAAATTTTTTATCATAAAGGTCTTGCCGAATCAGAATATTACATAAACCTAATGCCAGTGCACCATCAGTTCCCGGTCTGAGCGGTAACCAATCAACACCATCCAGTTTAGCCACAGCCGTTTTTCGCGGGTCAATAACCACAATTTTAGCTCCTCTCCCATGTGCTTCCAAAACTTTTTTATAACTATTTGGTGGTGTATCAGTTGCCGGATTAGCACCCCAAATTATTACCATTTCTGCATTATCAATATCAGGATACATATAATGATACATTCCTCCCATGGTAACATGAGGTGCAATCATTGCAAAGGAAACATAACATAAAGCACCTACCCCTAAAGTGTTAGGTGAACCAAAAGGGAATAATACACTAGAAGCGGATGAAATAGCAACATCTTTTGGCTGAAATAAATCACATAAAGCTAACTCAAAACTTCCACGCCCGGTATAAATTGCAGTAGCTTCTGCACCGTAATCTTCCTTAATTTCAATGTGCTTTTTTACAATTATATCATAGGCTTCATCCCAGCTAATCCGTTCAAAATCATGAGTGCCTTTGGATCCAACACGTTTCATTGGATAGCGCAACCTATTTTCGGAATAAACAATTTCAGGAGCATGTGTCCCAAATTTACAAATTGCCCCAAGTGGTGAAGAATCATCCTCCTCAACTTTTATCATTTTTCCATCATCACCATAAGTGACTTTTACCCAACAACCTGCAGGACAAATACCACAAATCGCCTTCTTCGTACTATTTTTCTCCATCTATTATACCGCCTCCCACAAAGAGTTTGTAAAGTAACTACGATTATCAAGAAAGTTTTTCTGTACTTTAAAACCACTCAAGTTTGCTAATTCCTCAATCATATTCATATCATATTTTTGAGAAATTTCCATAAAAATTGATTCCATCTTCTCAAATTTGAATACAATATTCTGTCTTTCAAATGCTACTTCTTGTTTTTTTGTACTTATCAAGTAACTCTTCGTTGCACCGCTACCAGGATCGTAAACCGGATAATGAACAAATGAATTAATATCAAAATCAGCATATAGCTCCCTGTTTATCCTACTTAATAAATTTAAATTAAACTCTTTGGTATAGCCCGCATTATCATTATATGCATTCATAATTAATTGTGGATCTTTTTTCAAATCAAAACCAATAAAAAATTGATCGCCAGGAATAAGTACTTCCCTCACCGATTTCAAAAAATCAAGGCTGCCTTTATAACCATAATTTCCAATATTCGAACCTAAAAAAAGTACAATTTTTTTCTTGTATGTATTCAGATTCAAAGAACTCAATATTTGGGAATAGTCACCAATTTGTTCCTCTACACTTAATTCCGGAAAACTTTTTTTAAGCTCTTTAACAAGCTTAACTGTAGGCTCCTCAGATATATCAATCGGAACATAACGAAAAGGAACTCCATTTTGATAAAAGTACTCAAGTAGAATTTTTGTTTTATAACCATCGCCTGAACCCAGATCAATGAGATTAAATCCTTCAGGAACCTTATAAAATGCATCTTTTATAGACTCTTTTTGTTGTAAAAATATATCCCATTCACAATTTGTCAGATAGTAATCAGGATGTTGCATTATTTTTTCAAAAAGTCTACTTCCTTCATCATCATAAAAGTACTTTGATGATAGAAATTTTTGATTGGCAGAAAGACCTTCTATTACATCATCTAAAAAATAATTTTCACTTTTGACTTTTAAAAAGTCTTCTTCTTTATTATCAAATTTTCCATTAAGCATTTAGAAAAAATTTAATTTGTTAGTATTTCAGTTATTACTTTGTTAAAAAACGAATTGAAAGGTCTGGCTGTTTTGTAAAGTTTAAGTAAATAGTCTTCAAAGCCTTCTGACGTAGCCATCTCATCATCAATTAAATGAGTTAAAGCATAGCTTTTAAACCTTAATAATTCAATATCTTTGAAATCTTTAGGGAAACCTTTAGGTACTGTTTTCAGCTTTTCACCATATATCTCAGGAAAAACTTTTTTAAATTCGGAGCTTGAAATTATATTTTTAAATTCATCTGTCCGATCCATTATCTCATAGCGAAGTTCTTTTAAAATAGCAGGTTCAGGATGATAAACGCCTCCACCAGCAAAAGACCCACCAGGCTCAATGTGAACATAATAGCCTGCAAATGGACTTTTCCTTCCACCACTTGCAATATAAGCTCCAAAATGGGTTTTATAGGGTGCTTTGTTTTTTGAAAATCGAACATCCCGATATATCCTGAAAATACAATCCTTGGCAGAAATAGAATTGACAACACCATCAATCTGATTAACTTTAGGAATTAGCTGATTTATAAAAGTTTCAAATTGCTCTTTCAATTCAGTAAATTCCTTTTTATTATCATTAAACCAATCGCGGTTATTATTTTTGTGTAATTGTGTTAAAAATCTTAAGAGCCTTTCAAATTCCATACTTTTTATACTTTAATTTTACTCAAATATACATGAAATATTTAGAACAAAATGTCTCATAATTGACAATAAAAGATAAATTTCGAGTAGTAAAATCATTTGAAAATAAATGACTGCCCCATGAATTAGCATATTCTCTTATTTATATTGGCTATGGTTTAAATATTCTATTTACTCATAAAAACAATAATGGCAATAGCAATATAATTATACATTATACCACTATTGCCATTCTAAATCAACAAATAAGATACTAAATTAGTATTCCATTATGACTCATGTACAATAATTTCTGAGCTAAGTTCCATTGCTTTCCTATAACTTTCACTAACACCACAGTACCTTTTCTCAGATAAATCTATCGCCTTTTTAAGTTTTTCCATAGGAAGGTTTTTCCCTGTAAATTCGTAAATAACTTTCATTTTATCAAAGTGTTTGGGGTGCTCTTCTGTTAACTCCCCCTCAACCCGCACACTAAAATCATCTAGCTCAACACGCATTTTTGTTAAAATTGAAATTACATCCATTGCTGTACATCCACCCAGTGCAACAAGCATAAAAGGCTTTGGTTGTGGACCTTTATTTTCACCTCCAACTTTATCGGTTGCATCTATCATAATCTTATGACCAGCCACCTCTACCTCAAAGGCCATATTTTTTTTCCAGTTTGCAGTAATTGAATCTTTCATATTTTTGTATTTTTAAATTTCAACTTATTTAATATTTTAATTTTTGTACAAATATACTTTAATATTGTATATTGCAAAGAATTTGATATTTCTGTTTTACTTTTCCGAAAGTGTTAATTGGTAAGATTTTATATCTGGTTAATATCATAATTTGACTAAAATTAAAAACAAGGCACCATAAAAATGAGAAACATAGAAAACATTCCAGCCTGTGGAGATTGTCATAAAATAAACTCAGTTTTCAGTAAACTTGCAAAAGATGAACTGAACATTTTAACTTATGAAAAAGGTTGTAATTTTTATAAGCGAGGAAATATTATTTACCAGGAAAGAAATCGTATAAGTGGTGTATACTGCATTAGTAAGGGTATTATCAAACTTTATAAAACAGGTATCGATGGCAGAGAGCAGATTATTCGATTTGCTCAAAAAGGTGATATAATAGGATATCGGTCTATTCTTAGTCAAGAGTTAGCTTGTACAACAGCAAAAGTAATTGAAGATGCTGTTTTATGTTTTATTCCTGCTAATTTATTTTTTAAATTGGTTAAGGAAAACAGCGATTTTTCAATGAAAATAATGAGACTTTCATTAAAAGAATTAGGTGAAGCAAATAAATTCATTATTGATATTGCTCAAAAAACGGTTAGAGAACGACTTGCTGAAATACTAATACTTTTAAAGGATACTTTTTCACTTGACAATGATCATTATTTACAAGTAAGTCTTACCCGTGAGGAACTGGCAAATTTGGTAGGCACAGCTACTGAGTCTGTTATTAGATTACTATCTGAATTTAAGTCTGATAAATATATTGAACTAAATGGTCGGCGAATTAAAATCTTAAAAATTGATGTGCTAAAAAAATTAGGTGGGATAAATTAAACCTTATCTAATATATATTGCTTTTTTGTTTATCAAAGTCTTTATTCTAAAAACTGATTCACAAAATAATAAAGATCCGTTAGAAAAACTTAATCCCTATCATTACTATATCATCAGTTTGCTCATGATTTTGTGTCCAATTTTCTAATTCTTTATATATGATAAGTTTCTGTGATTTTAATGACTTGTTTTGATTTTCTAATAACAAGACCATTAGTTTCTTTTTTGAAAATTTTTTCTCATCAGCACCACCAAATTGATCGGTTATACCATCAGAAAACATATATACTGTATCGTCCTGATCTAACTGGATTTCATGATTGTGAAATGTACCAACCTCCGGTTCTAAATCCAAAGAAACAAAATCGCCCCTTATATAAAACAAATAGTAATTATCATTATGCATTAATGAATTTACTTTTTGCCCATCAATCATTATAAAATTTTTATCTTTTCGTATAATAATAATCGGGCGAGCAGCACCAACAAAATTTAGTATCTGATTAAGTTCATTATATTCGCAAAAAACCGCATCAAGGCCATTGCTTGTAGCATAGGTATCTGTAGATTTAGAAAGAGTATTAAGTAATTCAGTCCGTAAATTATTGGCAACCTGCAAAGGATGAGTAATGTTTTCTTTATTTACCACATAATTTAATCCCATATAGGCAAGTATCGAAATCATTGCTGCCGGAACGCCATGACCAGTAGAATCAGATACACAAATAAATTTTCTATTTAGCTTTTGGGATATAAAATATAAGTCTCCCCCAACCATATCGCGGGGCTTAAACAGTGAAAATGAATTTGGGAAAACTTTTGTAAAACTCTGTTTGTCAGGAAGTAATGCCTGTTGAATACGCTGGGCAGAAATCATACTTTCATGAATATTAGCATATACCTGATACTCTACAACCTGATCTTTTGTTTGTTTTAAACGAGAATGTATGTCAATTTTTGTATATAACTCTGTAGCGTCAATAGGTTTTTTAATATAGTCATCCGCACCTAATAGCATTGCTTTTTTCACATCATCCTTTTCTACCTTAGCCGTAACCATTATAACGATAGTGTTAGAAAGATGTTTGTTTGTTTTAATTTTCTCCAAGGTCTCAAAACCGTCCATATATGGCATAAGCACATCAAGTAGTACTAAATCCGGTGGATTTTCAACAATTTTATTATAGGCTTCCAACCCGTTCTCAGCAGAATCTGTTTCATATTTATTTTTGAACAGACTCTCTAAAAGCAGTACATTTATAGGCTCGTCATCTACTATTAAAATCCTCATTACTTAACTCAATTTATACCTGTATAATGTATTTCTATTTAAGCTTTATTTTGTTAAGCTCTAAAATAGTGTTTTTTTTTAAACTAATGAAAATATTTTTAAATTTTAGGCAAATTCCAATTAAAAAATATTTTCTGTACAAACATACAAAAGCTTAAAATTATTCCCAAGTTTTAATTCTAAACATTTCAAAATCCTATTTTCTTTTCACCACTTAAATTACTAAAATCCTTTTTTTCAGAATTATAAATTTCTGCAAGTGTTAAAGGTTTTTCAATATTGCTATCAATTCCAAGTTTCGAAGCCAGTGCTTTTGCTTTCTCTAATTTTAACTCTTTAAACTCATAACGTGCAATTAGCCTTCCTTTACGTAAAATTGCCTGGTCAATCTGTTTCAAATTTGCATTAAAAGTACAAACAAGTTTAATAGCAAGTGCATCTGACAAAAGTCCATCACCTAAATTTAAAAGATTTACCAATGCATTATCAACCTGCCCTCCATCTCTTGATTTTATGAGTGTTTCACAATCCTCAAGTACTAATATACTGTTCTTATATTGCGAAATAAATGGTAAAAAATTAGGATTCGAAATACTATTCATCATATCCAATGGCAAGAAAATAAATCTTTTATTTACCGTATTCATTAAACTGCGAATATAAGAAGTTTTTCCGGTTCCGTATTTACCATGCAATAATACTAACCCATTTGATTTATTCGTATTTAAAAAATTACGAATAGTATTATCAACCTCAACAAAATCATCATTATAATTTGTCTGAATATCATTCTCTTGTTTTCGGATATTAAACCGACGGAAATCAAAACCATATTCAGAATGGTTATTTCTGGAAATCATATAAAACTTCCTCTTGTGTTTCTTCTCCTTCCTACTCTGCTTTGCGATTTCAACAAGACCTTTAATATTCTCAAAATCAACACCTTTTGCATAATAAAAAGTGATTTTATAATTTGCAACAAAAAGTAAAAATTTTTCTTTAATCTTTATCAAATAACTTCCTTGTGTGTAATCAATTTGGTCAATTTTCTTTGATTTAGCAAACTGTTCCTTAATCAGATAATTTTCTTCACCAATATCAAACTTCTCTTTAAGATTTTTTAAGAACAACTCAATATTTATATTTTTATAAACTGAATATGTATCATATACCTCTTTATATAAGGAAATAAAAAACTTACCATGATGGATATCATCATCATAACTCGAAAATATGTCAGGAATTTTCATTTCTTCCACATTCATATTATTAAGTTTTATTCCTGTGCTCACATTATCCTCACTCTTATTCTGCATTATTATTTTTTATTAGATAACTAAAACTTTGAACCGACAAAAGTAGTAAAAATACAATATAGCGTAAGAGAATTTTAAAAAATGATTTGATATTGAATAAAAGCTCCTACTTTTGTAAAATATTGAAGACACAAGTTTAAGGATTGATAAAAAAATTTCAGTTCAGACTTCTAGCTTCTAAATTTTAAATTTCAGCATATGACAACAGAGATGAATGAAAATAAAGAGGGGAAAAAACCGCTTAACTTTATTGAATCAATAATTGAAGATGATATAAAAGCAGAAAAGCACCAACAAATATATACACGATTTCCTCCTGAGCCTAATGGTTATTTACATATTGGTCATGCCAAGTCAATATGTCTTAATTTTGGTTTATCAGAAAACTATAAAGGCAAATGTAATCTTAGGTTTGATGATACAAATCCTGTTAAAGAGGATGTGGAATATGTTGAATCAATTAAAGAAGATATAAAATGGCTTGGTTTTAACTGGGAAGATGAAGTAAAATTTACGTCAGATTATTTTGACAGACTATATGAATTTGCTGTTAAGCTTATAAAATCCGGAAATGCATATGTGTGTGAATTGAATCCTGAACAAATAAGAGAATATAGAGGTACGCCAAAAGAACCAGGTAAAGAAAGTCCCTGGCGCAATAGAGATGTAACAGAAAGCGTAAAACTATTTGCAGGTATGAAAAATGGTGACTTTGAAGAAGGAAAATATCTTCTGAGAGCCAAAATTGATATGACATCGCCTAATATGCACATGCGCGACCCAATTTTATACCGTATAAGATTTGCAAACCACCACAGGACAGGTGATACCTGGAAAATTTATCCTATGTATGATTTTGCCCATGGACAGTCAGATTATTTTGAAGGCATTACACACTCTGTTTGCACACTTGAATTTGAAGTACACAGGCCACTATATGACTGGTTTATTGATAAGCTGGCCGATAGTGATTACAGACCTCAACAAATTGAATTTGCACGCTTAAACCTAACTTATACGGTTATGAGTAAGCGCAAGTTATTGGAGCTGGTTGAAAAAAAATATGTTAGTGGCTGGGATGACCCAAGAATGCCTACTATTTCTGCTTTTAGAAGACGTGGATACACTGCTGAATCAATTCGTAATTTCTCGGATAAAGTTGGTATTGCCCGACGAAATGGATTTATTGATGTTTCATTACTAGAACATAGTATTAGAGAAGATTTAAATAAAAAAGCAAATCGTGTTATGGGGGTTTTAAATCCTCTGAAAGTAGTTATTGATAATTATCCTGAAGATGGAGAGGAGTATTTGGATGCAGTTAACAATCCGGAAGACGAAAGCCGGGGAAAAAGGAAAGTACCATTTAGCAAGGAACTTTACATTGAGCAGGAAGATTTTATGGAAAATCCACCAAGGAAATTTTTCAGACTAGGTATTGACCGTGAAGTAAGGTTAAGATACGCCTACTTTATAAAATGTACACATGTGGTAAAAGATGTTGAAGGTAAAATTACTGAAGTACACTGTACCTACGACCCTGCTTCAAAAGGCGGAAAATCACCTGATGGACGTAAAGTTAAAGGAACCTTACATTGGGTATCGGTAAAACATGCTATAAAATCAGAAGTTCGACTTTACGATCGGCTTTTTACTGTTGAAAACCCACAAGCAGATAAGGAGAAGGATTTTAAAGAATTTATTAATAAAGATTCTTTAAAAGTAATTGAAAATGCCATGCTTGAACCTCATCTGAAAAATGTTAAAACTGGTGAACAGCTTCAGTTTGAGCGTATGGGGTACTTTTGTGTAGATAAAGATTCAACAACTGATAAGTTGGTTTTTAACAGAACGGTTACTTTACGTGATAGTTGGGCAAAAGTTAAAGGGAAATAAACTTACTAATAACAGATTTTATATCAAAAAGAACCTTTTAGAAAATTCTGAAAGGTTCTTCATTTTATAAGTTAATATTTTTTCAGGAAACCGTATTTTCAATTTCTTCAATATTTTGTATTTGATTCTCTTCTTCATGTTTGAAAAACTTCCTATGAAACAGAATAATCATTGCTACACCTGCTGTTATGGATGAGTCTGCAATATTAAAAACCGGTCTAAAAAAAGTAAACGGAATGGGTTCTGCATCTGAAGCCCAAAACTGAATGCCTGCTGGAATTGTACTCTTAATTATTGGAAAATAGAACATATCAACTACTTTACCATGCAATAAACTTGAATAGCCTCCACTTTCCGGAAACATTTCTGCTACCCTACCGTAACTATCTGTAAAAATAAGGCCATAAAATGAGCTATCAATAATATTTCCTACAGCGCCCGCAAAAATCATAGCAAAACTAATTAATAAGCCTATAGGTGCATTTTTCTTTGCAAGATCAAATAAGTACCAACCAATACCAAAAACTGCCAAAATACGAAAAACACTCAAAATAATTTTACCAAACTCACCACCAATTTCCCAACCGAAGGCCATTCCATTATTTTCAGTAAAATGTATAAAAGCCCAGTTACCAAAAATAGAAATTTGTTCACCAAGTGACATATTTGTTTTAATCCATATTTTTAAATACTGATCAAGAACAAGAATTATGAAAATTAGAATTATTGGGGTACGTAATTTTGACATATTCTATAAATTGTTAAATAGTTATATTGTTAAATGATTATTTTATTGGTTCTACTACTATTTTAGTAGATGCTTGACCATAAAGTAATTTTCAGTAAAGTTACCATGGTTATTCGTTGATTTGTTTATGATTGGTATAATTAAGTAATAAAGCATATACGAGCATAACCAAATAGTTAACATGTATTTTAATTCGTTACCAACGAACTTTGCAATAGTAGCATTTTATTGTTGTTTATCAATTTAGCCATTTAACAATTTAGCCATTTTTTTGGTATATTTTATTTCTGATTCATTTTTGCATCAATAGAAAGTGTCGCATGAGGAACTGCTCTTAACCTTTCTTTAGAAATTAACTTACCTGTTTCACGACAAACGCCATAGGTTTTGTTTTCAACACGAACTAAAGCAGATTCTAAATGCTGAATAAACTTTTCCTGACGTTGCGCTAACCTTCCGGCTTGTTCTTTTGAATACACATTTGCACCCTCTTCCATTACTTTAAAAGTTGGGGAAGTGTCCTGCGTATCATTACCATCTGAATGATTAATAGCACTTTTCAGAAGATCCAAGTCATGTTTTGCTGTTGTTAATTTTTCTAATATTATTTCTTTGAATTCTCCTAACTCTTCATTTGTATATCTTTTCTTCTCAGCCATAATATATACTTTTTAAATTTCTTGTTTATAAACTTCTCTTTACAAAGAACTTAATCTTCAAAACCTTACTTATCTTATCGTCTTAACTATATTTTACTTATTTGTATATTTGTTTGAATTGTACTGTCAATTTCTACAAATTTAGTGCCTGAATTATCCTCAATTTTATCAACTAAATTTAAGCTTCCAGTTAAAGTCTGTACTGCAATATAATCCTTATGGTTTTCAATTGCTTTGTTAATTAAATCATGTTTTTGAATACTCAAATTTATTTTATCAGTTACTTCAAGCCCCAAATCCTTTCTTAGGTTTTGTATTCTGTTAATAAATTCACGAGCTATTCCCTCTTCTCTAAGTTCTCCGGTTACTTCAATATCAAGTGCAACGGTTAATTTATTATTACTTGCCACTAACCAGCCCGGAATATCTTCAGATGAAATATTTACCTCATCAAGATTGATTTCAATCTCCTGATCATCAAGTTGAAGCAGATATTTACCTTCTGATTCTAATTTTCGGATATCATCCTGATTAAACTGATTAAGCAATACTGATATCTGTTTCATCAATTTTCCGTATTTTTTACCAAGAACTTTGAAATCAGGTTTTATTTTTTTAACCAAAAAGGCAGCATCTTCTGTAATATATTCTATTTCTTTTACATTAATTTCTGATAGAATAATATCTTTAGCTGCTTCAATTTGCTCTTTTAATTCAGGTTTTAGAATTGGAATCATTATTTTTGATAAAGGCTGACGAACCTTTAAACTTTTCTGTCTTCTTAAACTTAAAACCATGGAGGAAATTTGCTGAGCAATACTCATTCTTTCTTCCAAAGCTTTGTCAATTGCCTTTTCATCAAAAGTTGCAAAATCTGCTAAATGAACCGATTCACATTTTTCTTTGCCTGTTACTAGAGCTAAATCTTTATATAGCCTATCCATATAAAAAGGAGCAATTGGCGAAGAAAGCTTTGCCACAGTTGCCAAGCAAGTATAAAGTGTTTGATATGCAGCAATTTTATTATCTGAATAGGATCCTCCCCAGAAACGTTTCCGGTTTAAACGAACATACCAATTGCTTAAATGGTCGTTAACAAAATCCTGTATTGCACGTCCTGCTTTTGTTGGAGAATATGTTTCATAGTAATTTTCGACATCCTTAACCAACGAGTTTAACAATGAAATAATCCAACGGTCAATTTCAGGTCTTTCATTCAAAGGTATTTCATCCTCTTTGTATGTAAACTTATCTACATTTGCATATAGGGCAAAGAAATTATACGTATTATATAAAGTACCGAAAAACTTTCTTCTTGTTTCATCAACACCATTAATATCAAACTTAATGCTATCCCATGGCGGAGCATTTGTAATCATGTACCAACGAAGTGGGTCAGAACCATACTTTTCAATAGTTTCAAAAGGCTCAACAGCATTACCTAATCGCTTAGACATTTTTAAACCCTTTTTATCCAGAACCAAACCATTTGAAATGATATTTTTAAATGCTACTGAATCAAACAACATGGTTGAAATTGCGTGTAAGGTAAAAAACCAGCCACGAGTCTGGTCAACACCCTCAGCAATAAAATCAGCCGGATAAAACTCATTAAAATTTTCTTTATTCTCAAAAGGGTAATGTCTTTGTGCATAAGGCATTGCACCTGAATCAAACCAAACATCAATTAAATCTGGTTCACGAAACATTTTCTGTCCGGTTTCCGAAACCAAGATAATATCATCAACAAAAGGACGATGTAAATCAAACAAAGAGTAGTTTTCAGTTGAGTTATTACCTTCTTCAAA
>Ga0164318_10004611_pt1 | contig 13268 bp, 7 predicted proteins | sample GuaBasSedimGuay9_FD_113734 | JGI IMG/M metagenome (GOLD analysis project Ga0164318, IMG submission 113734) | Subseafloor sediment microbial communities from Guaymas Basin, Gulf of California, Mexico - Guay9, Core 4571-4, 0-3 cm | ecosystem: Environmental > Aquatic > Marine > Hydrothermal vents >...
ACTTTTCGAAGCTTGTTGCCAACGTTGTTCCTCAGCGCTTTGAACCTATCAGTACTATCTATTATGGCTCCAGCGAAGCTTCAGCAAGAGTGGTTGCTACTATCCCAGAGTTCATATACTCGACATCTATTGAGGTAGAACGTGGTCGTTTCATCACCGACCGTGACAACGAAGATTTCTCTCAAGTCTGTATCCTTGGGGCCAAGGCGCGTAGAACATTATTTGCCTTTGAAGATCCTCTGGGTAAGGAAGTCCGCATTGGAGATCTGAACTTCACTGTAGTTGGCATCATGGCTGACAAGTACATTGGACGCGGCAAAATTGAAGGCTTCGAGCTTAAGAATCTAAACGAAGATGTCTATATTCCTTTTCAGACGGCTCTGAAAAAACTCGACCGCAAGGCTGCTTCCAGATCATTCGAGGGTTTTTATGTAATTGGTGGCTCCGAGGATAAAGAAAAATATAACACACCTGCTATAGACCAGTTGACGATTACAGTCACAGATTTGGAGTATGTTCCTGCCGTTACCAGGTTGGTAGGGAGTATTCTGAGTCGTCGCCATTATGGCATCGATGACTACGAAATAGTGGTACCTGAATCTTTGCTGCGTCAGACAGAAAAGACCCAACAGATCTTCAATATGGTCATGGGCGCTATCGCCGGTATCTCTCTTTTGGTTGGTGGTATTGGTATTATGAATATCATGCTGGCTACGGTCCTTGAACGGACTCGCGAGATAGGTGTGAGACGAGCTGTTGGCGCCACGCGCCAGGATATCATGCGACAGTTCCTTATCGAGGCAGTCGTGATTTGTCTGACAGGCTGTGGTGTTGGAATCATAGTTGGGGTGGTTATAGCTCGTGGTATCGCTTTTTACGCTGACTGGCCGACCATTGTGGCGCCGTACTCGATTGTTCTGTCAGTTGGAGTTTCTACCGCTGTTGGAATAATCTTTGGGCTCTATCCGGCCAATAAAGCTGCGCATCTTGATGTAATCGAAGCGCTTCACTACGAGTAGTGCAAACATGGAATCACAAGAAATGGTGTGACAAAATGATAAATGGAATGCGAACATGAAATATCCACAAATGCCCTGCGCTTCTGCCTGCACCAGAGGTGCCTTTCTCGGCGGGTGCAAAAATATCACCACCATACGATGTCGAAACCACTGGGGTTTCGACATACTAACTCTGATTATCTGTTTTATCATTGTTTTACCGACTGTGGTTTCTGCCCGTGAACTCACTTTCAACGAAGCCATCAATATCGCCGTTAATCATTCCAGTAGGGGGCAAATCATACGTGGTGACTTGGATGTGGCCGAACGCAGCTACTTCGCTCGCAAAGTGAGTTTCTGGGTACCGGAGATTTCAATTCGGGGCTCGATCCCGGCCTATGAAGTCAATGAAACCTATTCGTATTTACCTGGAACTGATACCAAGACGACTGGCCAGCGTACTATGGTGGATTGGGAATCGTACATCAACCTCGATCAGAATCTTATCACTGGCGGCAAACTTACCTTTCGAGCCTTTCTTCGCCGCAACGAGTGGGACTATCCGCAACTGGATCGAAATAATGATCTACTGGTTGCCGTCGATGAAGATCGTAGGCTGGGTTCATTTGACTTGACGCTGGATCAGCCGATACTCAAACCGTCGGAGCCAAAGTACGAATTAAACAACAAGAAGGATGATCTTGAAATTGCCCGACTAACACGGTGTGAAGCTCTCGCTGCGCTGAAACAGGAAGTAGCAGAAGCCTATTTTGGTGTTTTGCAAATGACTCTTCATAAGAAGATAGCAGACTACAGGATGGAGTCAGCACGTCTTCAGGCCAATATCGATTCTCTTAAGTTTATCGATAGTGTTTTATCGGAGGAATCCTTGCTGGAATCGACCTCAGCGCGATTGGATACTGAACTTGAACAATTTGACATAGAGAGTGAGCTATTAGCCAAGCAACGCGAACTATTCATCCTGCTTGACTTTGAATCAGGCCGTGATCTTGTTGTGAATGCACCTCAAATCATGACTGGAATCGACAGCACGACCGTTAGACGTCTTCTCGCTGATGCCGATGTCGCTGTACCGGTGCTCAAGGCTAAGTGTGAATACCGCAAAGCAGAACGGGCGGCTCGATATGAGGCTTCCTCCAGGGGACTTACGGGAACTCTCTCGGCCACTTACGGTAAAGAAAGCGGTAGGGTTGAAACTACATTGCAAGGGCGGGATGATCTCGATTTACGAAGTTGGGGTGTCAATCTGATGTTTGACTATCCTATATGGGATGGAGGCGCAACTGGCGCATCAATCAAAGCGGCTGAATTGACTGCCGAAAAAGCCCGTATCGAGTTTGAACGTACCCTGAAGGCATCCAAGTCGGAAATTGAGAGTTTGATAAACAGTATTAGCATATCTTCACGCAAGCTCGAAATTCTCAATCAGAAGATTAGTTTGACAAAAAACCGACTGGATATCGCCCGCAGTCGGTTCGAGGACGGACAGATATCAAAAATTAAATATTTTGAAAGTAGTATTGAATATCTTGAGTCTCAGAATAACTATTATGAAGAATTAAAGAACTATCTTATTGACACTTTCCAATTGGAAGGTAAATTTAGCTCTTAATGGCTCAAAATATTATTATTCGTACGCCCAATCATCTTGGCGATTGCATTATGGCATTGCCGATGATCAATGAAACGTGTGAGGTTTACCCGGGGGCAACAGTTACCCTTCTTACTCCGCGACATCTGGCAGACCTGTTTCGACCCAATCCGGCTATCGATGGGATAATTGAACTTCCTGAAAAGTACGTTCACGGTCTAATGGCGATCTATAAGATTCGCGATATGATAGCGCCCCTGGAGTTCGATATCGGATATATTCTACCTCCATCGTTTGGGGCTGCTGCCGGATTCAAATTGGGAAAAGTAAAAGAGCGGATTGGCTACATCGCTGATGGCCGACGCCTTTTACTTACCAAACCGCTTCCGCTGGTGGAGCCGATAAATGCCACGCATCGTAGTGAGCTTTACTTTGACTTATTGCGTCGTGGTTCTCGAGCTGATATTGAGTTTTCTACACCGAGGCTGTTTCTTAATGATAATGATTTAAATCGCGGTTCCGAGTTGTTGCGGCGATTTGGCGTCGAGGATGATTCAGATTATGCCTGTATTTCTTTTCGAGCTGTGGCTGAGTCGCGAAGGTGGGGGATGAATAACTACATCGAACTTATCAAGTATCTTATTTCTGAACGCAAGCTCAAAGTGGTTCTCGTTGGATCGGTTGCGGACCGGGATGAAGGTGATACTATTGCTGAAGCTACTTCCACCAGGGAAGTTGTCAACCTTGCTGGCAAGACAGACCTGAGGGAAGCTGCAGCGATATTGTCAGGCTGTCGTGTATTTGTAGGCAATGATTCCGGTCCCGCACATCTGGCTGCTGCTGTTGATATTCCGGTAGTTGTACTCTCCGGAGCTGATGATCCCAAATCCACAACTCCACTGGCTACTCGAAAGCAACTTATCTATCTTGAAAATCTCGATTGTATAAGTTGCGTGAAAAATAAGTGTCCACTAAAAAATGACAGATATATGCAGTGTATGACTGGGATCAGCGTTGAGTATGTAACTAGTGAAATTGATCAAATCCTAATTCAGACTGCCTGACAGAAAAAGATTGTAGCTTTTAACTTCGCATTTTTTAGATATAGTATATATTTACCTCTGATTATTGCTGGCGCAATAATTGCGCCACTTAAAATACTGCTTGACAAGGAGATGGTTTCGTTGTAAGATATAGATGGCAAGAAGTGCGCCAGACAAAGTGCATGAATCAATTGTCATTTGTTAATTAAATAGCCTGAGGACAATTATTTAAGTTCTAAGTCTGATGGTATGATTCCTTATTAAGGAGGCGAAGCATTATGAAGGGGTCGCGTTTGATCATAGCAACAATGCTGTTGTTGATGATCTTTGCTTGCTTTATCTCCGTTCCCGTTTTTGCTGAGGGACCTTGGGATGTCGATAGCAACAATGATGGTAATGGAATTGCTGACAGTTCAGGGGAATCTAATGGTGGAGAGATTATCGTAGATGGTACTGGCGAATCAGGATTGGATGAGATTATTATCAGGATTATACTAAAAGTAATCATTGATGTAATCACTCATTCAGGCGTAGTTAGCGCCCAGTCTTGAGTAACGTGAGGGAAAGCAAGTGACCAGATAGTGATCAGGGTAACTTCCCTGATCTGGAGAGAAATATGTACAGGATGTGTTAGGAAAGACAAGTTGTAAATGAAACTTTCCTCGCCAAAAATCATTTTCGATAACCGCCTGCTGGCCATTGAAGAGCAGTTTAGGCAACGTAAGTACACTCTTGCTTTGCGTGAACTTTCAGAACTGACCGAATCAGAATTCAAAAACAATCCGCACGATTTGGGGCTATTTCTATCCTTGACAGCTGATGCCGAGTATCATCAGGGAAACTACAAAAGTAGCATTGAATGTGGTCTTCGCAGTGTGCGGGAATTGGCTGATTTTCCAGTTAATCGTCGTTATGGCCGGGTTCAGCTTATCTTGGCCAAGTCATATCTGGGTATTGGTGAAGTTAAGAATGCCGAAATACGAGTCCGCGATGCTCTGGCAGCTTTCCGTAGAGCCAGCGATGTTTTAGGACAGGTAGATGCCTTTAACCAATTGGCATACGTTGCCTATATTCGTTGTGATTATCAGGCTGCAATTGAATCTCTTGAGGATGCTATTGGGATGCTTGAAGATAACCCGCGTAAGGTGGCGCAGTTAACTGGTAATATGGGTACTCTCCGTGTGCATATTGGGCAATGGTCGCAAGCAGAAGCGGAGCTTAAGGCAGCCTTGGAAGCCAATAAGAAACTTGGATTTGAAACTGCTCAAGGGGTGAATCTTCTGTCTCTGGGATTCCTTGCTCTCAAGAGACGCAGATTTGTCGAATCGCGCCGGTGTTTTGATGCTGCCCTGGATATTATTGAGCGTCATGATCGCAAGCGAGAGAAAGTCATTGCCCTGAAATACTCAGCCGAGTTAGCGTTTGAGAAAGGCGACCTTTTCCAAGCTAAAGCGCTGGCTGGGAATGCATACCAGGCCGGACTGTTATTGGCTCCGTATTCTGCGCTTGTCTCACAGGCAGCGCGGAGATTAGCTGATATTGAATTGGCTCTGGACAACCTTGATGATGCCATGAAATACGGCCAGAAAGCGCTGGATCTGGCTACGACCCTTGACGAAAAAATTGAGATAGGACTGGCTCGCCGTGTTATCGCGAAGGTCTATGCTGCTCGGTCTGAATATGATGAAGCCCTGGAGAACATTCTTCATGCTGTCGAAACTATTCGCGAAGTTGGCGATCCATTTGAATTGGCCCGCACACTGTTATTGTTGGCTCAGGTGAAAATTGAGGCTGGGGTAGATGATCAACGTGGTATAAATAGCGCTTATAGCGAAGCACATCGCCTTTTCCGTAAATTGGGTTGCGATTATTGGATTGCTGAGACAAACTTCAAGGCAGGAGTATTCGCATGTCAGCGTGGTGATTTGTCTTCTGGCTTCAAGAAATTGAGTCGGGCTGAAAAACGGTACGAGATTCTTGGTGAGAAGGCGCGTTTACGGTCGGTAAACAAGTTCCTCCAGTCATTGTCAGAACATGCGGTAGCTTTATCAGTTTCCCAGGAGAATGAGTTCAAAATTTTTGGCAATCTGATTAGTCCAGCTGAGCTATCAGATCTCAAATCTGGTCAACTGGATGAAATCCTATCAGTACTGTTAAAAAAGACAGGTGCTGATAGAGCAATTATCTATACCCCAGATAATAAAAATGATCAGGTGATATCTTCTTTAACCTTATCTGCGAATCAGGTCAGGAAATTTCATGAGAATTTCGAGAAACTGTTAGGGGAAGAAATCAGCCTTACAAAACCGACGCTGAACCTCGATTGCCGTCCTGATCCATTTATTAACGGTCTGTTTCCTGATATCCCCGACGTGGTGGCTAGTGTAATCGTAGTGCCATTTAAGATGACTGATGGAACTGTCAGCTACCTTTACCTGGATCGTCTGACCAGTGATGGTTCTCTTAAACCTTTTAATCAGGTGGTGTTGAACTTTGCGGTTGGCTATTCGGACATTATAGCATTCAAGTGGACTGAAATCCTAAAAAACAAGCTTCTCGAAGACAACCGTCGTTTGAGGGATCAGCTTCGCAAACAGGCTGCTTTCCCGAATATTATCACTCAGGATGAGCAAATGTTGGAGATGCTTTCCCAGGTTCGCCAGGTAGTTAATTCTAATATCTCGATTTCAATTGAAGGCGAGACAGGAACCGGCAAAGATTTACTTGCGAGAGCTATTCACTATAATTCTCTGCGACGTGAGAACCGATTTATTTCAGTCAACTGTGCCGCTCTACCAGAGACATTGCTTGAGTCGGAATTGTTCGGATATCGTCGGGGCGCTTTTACTGGTGCAGATCGCGATAAGGTAGGATTGTTTGAGGAGGCTGATGGTGGTACTTTCTTCCTCGATGAAATTGCCGATATGCCATTAAGCATTCAAGCGAAAGTCCTTCGCATTTTGGAAACAAAAGAGATTGTACGTTTGGGAGATACAAAACCGAACGTTATTGATGTCCGTATAGTATCAGCCACTAACAAGGATTTGAAAACGCAGATGGAAGCTGGTTTATTCCGCCAGGATTTGTATTACCGTCTCTCGGCCCTTAATTTTCGGTTACCCTCTTTACGGGAGCGCAAGAGTGATATTCCCCTTTTAGTAACACACTTTCTAGAGGGCAGCGAAAAACAAATAGATCCTGAAGTTATGAAAATGCTGGTGGCGTATGATTGGCCTGGCAATGTCAGGGAACTTGATAATGAAATTAAGAAATCGATTCTGTTAGCGGGTGACAATAATGTTATCATCCCTCTAATGATTTCGGCTCAATTTCGATTGGAGGGGAAACAGGCTGTTTTTGACTCCGGTCAGGTTGGAACGCCAGTTGACGATGTTGAGTTCTCATCCACGTATTCGCTATATGATTACTTATCAGAATATGAGCGACGATTTATTATCAGGGCGCTACGAGAAAAACATGGTGTTAAGAAGCACGCTGCTGCTTTATTGAATATTCCCGAATCCACTCTGCGACTCAAGATCAAGCAGTATGATATTGACCCCAAACGTCTTGATCTGTTACACTGATACAAACTCCTTAATTTTTTTTAGTTCTGGCCAGAGGGTTGTCAGTTAGTATTCCTCTACTTACATTGGGGCAATGATATCGACTGATTGTTTTACAGCATATAGACAGGACCCTTACGAGGCAATGGCGGCTGATGAATGGTTGTTTAGTCATGTCATGGAGAAACCTGGCCGAATAGCGCTAAGGCTGTATACGTGGGAACGGGGAGCGATCACTTTCGGTCTTAATCAAAAACTCGAGAAGGCAGTTAATCGTAATGCTTTGGGTAATACACCCCTTATTAGAAGGATTACCGGCGGACGAGCTCTTTATCATGACCCTTCAGAATTAACTTATGCTATAGCTGCAAATGTTGAAGGTTTAATGAATAAGAAATTTGGTTTGTCTGTAGGCAACACTGCACGGTCTATAGCGAAAGCAATGAAAGTGTTCCTCAAAGATCAGAACATCGAATCTGACTACATCCGTCAATCACCCAAAAGAAATTTAAATCCTGATTATTTCCACTCAGCGCCTTGTTTTGATTCCAAATCGCGTTATGAGCTTGTTTCTAGCGGCCATAAAATAGTGGCTTCTTCTCAACGGCGAATCGGGATGGTTATATTACAACATGGAGCGATTAAACTTGGTGGAGTTGCGCAACACCCAGCTTTAGGTGGAAGGTCAACCAAAGTTGATTCCCTCCCGACACTTTCATCTGAGAGCTTTACCTCTCTGGCAGAATCGTTTATAGTCTCGATTGGAAAATCTCTAGATTTATCAATTGTCCTTTTCCAACCGTCTTTGTCACAGAAACAAGCGATTATATACAGAGCTGAATATATCAGAAAAAACGCTCTTTCTCGACGCGATATCGTTAAACAATAGTCCCTTGAAAACAGTCTAGATAGTGTGTGATCGTAAGGAAGAAAAAAGAGCTTGACTTTCTTCGGCGAGAGTGGCTAATTTTCGTCCTTAAGTGATTGTGATAGTAGTGCTGTAAAGCATTGCACCAGTATTGAATTAAGGAAGATAGCGAGGTGTACTTACTCAGGCGACCATTAGTAGAAGTTATTTAGTTTTTATAACTGACTGAATAAAGTGCTGTCGATTGACCGGATGGTGTTAAGCCTGATCATGATTCCTCAATTAAAATTTGGACAAGTTACGACATTTGACAGATAGAATGTAGGAGGATAACTATGCTTGGAAGTCGCAGGCGGCTTCTTTCAATATTCGGCGTTTTAGCCGTCTTGGTTGTGTTCGGAGTTGGCGATGCTTTCGCCGCTGCTACCGGAAAGATTATGGGAACCGTCACAGACAAGAGCAATGGAGAACCTGTGATTGGTGCGTCTGTTATGGTTGTTGGAACTGATCGTGGGGCCATGACTGACTTTGACGGCAAGTATGTTATTCCTCAGATGGAACCAGGAGAATACACACTTCGCATAACATCAATCGAATATGTCACGGTTGAGGTTACCAATGTTGAAGTAAAGGCCGACATTACGACTGAAGTGTCTCAGAAGGTTGAGTCAAAAACCACAGAGCTGGATAAAGTAATTACGGTTAAAGGTAAGCAGGATCAGTTAAAGATTTACGAGACATCTAACCAGCAGACGATTACCAAAGAAACTATCGAACACGCTCCAGTAACAACGGTAGATGAGTTGCTAAACCAAGTGTCCGGAGTTGTCTCAAATACACAAGGTGAGGTTTTCATACGCGGTGGTCGCGCCGGTGAGGTATCCTATATCGTTGATGGTGTTCCTCTTAACGACCCGCTTGGAGGACTTGGTCAAGCCGGAGCTCAGTTATCGTTGGTCTCAGGATCGATTCAGGAATTGCAGGTTATCAAAGACGGATTTGATCCTGAGTATGGTGATGCCCTTTCAGGTATTGTAAAAATTACGACGCAAACAGGTTCGAAAGATAATACTCGAATCAATATTCAATACCAGACCGACGACTTTGGTAATAAAGAACTCAATAAATACTCGCGTAATAATGATTATATTAGAATTGCCCTCTCTGGCCCTGATCCTTTTTTGAAAAATAAGATATTCCCTGCACTCGGATTGAAATTTCTTGAGGATAAAGAGCTTACGTACTATTTCTATGGAGAGGTTGACAAAAGTGATGGCATCTTTCAATATAGCAGTTATGATACCCCAGCAACGCGCCGTCCAACCGGATTTTTCAACTTATTTGGCATAGAAATACCAGAGCGTTTGCAGAATAAGTATTACTATATGGCTAACTTGAAGTTCAGACCCCGACAGAATCTGAAGTTTGTCTTATCATACAAGAATCAGCAAACTAAAAACACTGTCTTTGATAGGGATCGTTGGGAGTATCGGTATTCCTCCTCTACAGCCCCTGTCTACGAAAGCAATTGGAATTCTCTATCGCTGGAAATATCGCAAGTTGTTACTAAAGACATGACTTATGAAGCTGTTTTTTCTTATTCGGAGAGCGGTATTTCTCAAAAACCCGGTGACCCTGATCACCCTGGACGGGGGATCGATCCTTCCGGTATTCCCCTTGATTACGAATGGGAAGACTTCCAGGATAACAATAAGAATGGCATCTACGATCCACCTGAGCCACTCGTAAACCTTTTCCCTGATACGGTATCCTTTGGGACCGATTTTACAGGACCCGCTTATACCTTTGGCGAGTGGAACGAGGAACAGAATATCCAGGGTGCGTCGAATGATACGCTCTCCGACTTTCGTTTTAATGATAATCCCTATATTGATTCCTATGAGGGTGAACCTTTTATCGATCTGAATGGTAATGGTGTTTGGGATCAGGGTGATTTTCTCCAGGATATAAACGGGAATGGTATCCTCGATGGTTACCGCATTAGTCATATCAATGTTTCTGACCCTGAACCTTATCTCGATGGCGACTCAGTTATAGGCGAGCCATTCACAGATCTTAACGGCAACCGTATTTATGATCCCGGTATAGATGGATTTGTCCGTTCAGCCGATACGACTATCAATCAGGACTACAATCACAACGGACGCCATGACGGTCCTGATAATACTCCACCAATATTATGGACTCTTGGTGTTCCCTATGAAGACAGAAATGGCAATGGTATTTTCGATGTCCCAAATTACCGGTATGACTACGGGGAACCTTTCACGGATTTGAACGGCAACGGCAAGTATGATCTTGGTGGTAACGATAATTTTCTTAGTCCGCTTAGTTTTGACGAAGCAGCATTGTGGCATTACCACAATACGAAGATGCTTCGCGGTGAAATAAAGGTATTCCGTCAGTTTGGGTCTCATGAGCTCAAGGGGGGTGTAGCTATCTATCGCCGAGACTTTGTTTATCAGGAAATAGAGAAACCATACATCCAATATACTGGACGTCCAGATGGTGGTCCTTTTCCGGATCGGGGAGCATTCCGGGATATGTTTGCTTACCAACCATGGGGCGGTACGGTTTATTTTCGCGACAAGATGGAATACGGTTCTATGATTGCCTCTCTTGGCCTAAGGTGGGATTTCTTTATTCAGGACATGGATGATTTGATTGATGTGGCCCGCAATGATGACCTCGGTTCAGGAGTGATTTTAGGTGACCGTCAGAAGTTTTCGCCAAGAATCGGATTTTCTTATCCGATTTCAGATAAGGCTAAGGTTCATTTTAATTATGGTCACTTTTACCAACTGCCCAGCCTTACCAACATGTATGCAAGGAATACTACCGCAGTTGATGCCGACAAAGTTATTGGTAACTATAATCTTGACTATAAAAAGACTGTACAGTACTCGTTTGGTGTCAAGTATGCGATGTCGGAGTATTATTCAATTGATGTTTCCGGTTATTTCAAAGATGAGTTTGACAAGATCAATCGAGCTCTTGTGACACGTGATGATCTCAATCGAGTTCAGTATCAGAATTCAGATTATGGCCGGAGCCGTGGATTTGAACTAACTGTCGACAAACGTGGTGGTGGATACATTAATGGACAGTTGAGCTACACTTATGCTTATGCTTTCGGAAAAGCATCAGAGGCTTCACATGAGTGGGGTACACCTCTTGAATTGTCTCGCGAACCGCTATCCGAACATGCCTTGGATCATGATGTTCGCCACTCTTTGAAATCAAGCATTCAGGTCTATATCCCTAGCACTGTCAAGCCGCGTTTATTTGGAATATCAATACCAAACGGTTGGTCTCTTATGTTGGAAACATTCATTGAGTCTGGACGACCATTTACTCCTGATCGTTCTTATCCCAATGTCTCGACAGTAGTCGGTGAGGACATTCAGGCGAACTCGATGAGGAAACCTTCAGTTTTGTTGTTTGATGTGAAGTTTACTAAGGATTTCAATCTGGTCGGGTTGGATCTTAGCTACATACTCCAGGTAGAAAACATCTTTGATAACCATAACGTGGATAATGTTGACCCAAAAACTGGCCGACCTGACACAAAACAGAACCAGAGCGGAGTTATCAAGGGTGGTACTGAATATGATAAGAATCCGTATAATTGGAATTATGGACGTCAAATTCGGATGGGACTTGAGTTGAATCTGTAATGATAACAAATGTGAATGATGAGTATTCGAAAATTTATATGAGGATTACATGCGTTCGAGGTGTAAAAAAACAGTGATAGAGATAATTGGTCGGACAACCATTGTGTCTGGAGCGGTGTTGCTCTTGTTCTTGGTTTTACTGGCACCTACTGATACTTGGTCACAAGCAAAAGTAGGCACCACTGGCGCGCAGTTCCTGGAACTTGGTGTGTCAGCCAGGGCGATGGGTATGGCCGAAGCGTTTGCTGCTGTCTCCGATGACATTTCTGCGGTTTATTACAATCCAGCTGGTCTGACATCGCTCTATGGGCGTGAGGTTGCTTTTACCTACATCAAGATGCCGGCTGATATTACCTATGGTTATGGGGGCATTGGGTTACCTATAGAGTCAATTGGTGGTGTTCTTGGTATCGCTGTTTATTCGCTTGGGTCTGGAGATATGGAAGAGACTGATTACTATCGTGTGCCAACTGGCAGAATTTTCTCATGGAATGACATTGCCATTTCGGCCAGCTATGGGCGGTACTTGACAGATCGGTTTTCGCTTGGGTTGACGGTTAAGTATATAGGAGAGTTTGTTCATGATTACTCTGCTAGTGGATGGAGTGCTGATGTTGGCACAATATATGATACTGGTTACCGTGGATTCAAAATCGCAATGGCAATTACGAACTTCGGCCCCGATATGAAGTTTATCAAAAATTCCTATCCTTTGCCGATCAATTTCAAGTTTGGCGGGGCAATCAATGTTATTGAAAGCGATAAGTATCTTTTGACCTTTGCGGCTGAAGGTTCGCATCCTTCAGATAACCTTGAAAAATATAACAGCGGGATCGAATTCGTATATAATGATCTTTTTGCACTCCGTGCAGGACGTCGATTTAACTATGATACCGACGGTTTTACTGTTGGTGGAGGAGTAAGACTTCCTTTTGGTGAAGATCGCGATATACGCTTTGATTACGCTTTCCAGGATTTCGGTATTTTGACTGAGGTCCACCGTTTTACTATGAACATGGCATTCTAAGGGAAAATTGGAAATTAGACTATGTATGTGAATTCGAGAAAAACTGTAACAGCAATAGTGCTAGGTGTAGCCTCCACTATTCTTATAATTTCAGCAGTGTACCTTGCCGGTTGTACAAACACCCTTGAAGGTGATGTGTACGATAACCAGAAGCCTATTGTTTCCTTTGTAAACATTCCTCCGGACGGTCAGGATTTTAGCACTAATCCGGTTATTAATTGGTACGGTGTTGATAATGACGGTTTAATCTCCTATTATCGTTATCACATTGCTACAGCAAGTGCTATTGGTGATATGACCCCGGAGAATTATATCAAAACACTGAGCGATGAGGTTTTCATCACTTGTGATACTACTGTTATTGCGTGTGATACTGTTCTTTCCGAGGGTACAGCATGTGATACTTTGGATGCTGATACCGTCTATGTTTTATACTGTGATACTATTGCTGATTGG
>Ga0164318_10004612_pt1 | contig 13266 bp, 6 predicted proteins | sample GuaBasSedimGuay9_FD_113734 | JGI IMG/M metagenome (GOLD analysis project Ga0164318, IMG submission 113734) | Subseafloor sediment microbial communities from Guaymas Basin, Gulf of California, Mexico - Guay9, Core 4571-4, 0-3 cm | ecosystem: Environmental > Aquatic > Marine > Hydrothermal vents >...
ATGCGGAGAAGAAGAACTTGTAACCATCGGAATAACTTATGGCGATAGTATGACCATCGTCATCCTCGAATTCGGCGTTGGCATCTGCAGTTGGCACAATCTCATCAGCCCAGTTCCCAAATGCCCAATCATCGAAAACATCAAATTCGAGACCGTCACCTATAGCAGAACCAGGGACTCCATGTGCAGTGAAATCATCAACATCCACATCTTTGATGTAAGATTGGATATGCATCCAGGCGGGCGGCGTTGGGAAGATGTAATAAAGGAGATCCTGCGAGGAAACCCACAGTTTTCCACCGTTGTTCAAATAAGCTTCGATGTCATCTGAAGCATCATCGATATACACATTGGAGGGGATATACTCACCGTCGGTGGTCCAGACCAATGCTTGATACCGCTCCATCTCCTCAAGGGTGGGTGCGCGGCCGCTGTCGGCGCAGTTGAAGTAGTCGAAAGTGTAACCAAGTGAGTAAAGGGCATAGGTGAAATAAAGACCGGAACCTCCACCATCATCAACTACAAGCACGTCAGCCGACATCTCTCCATAAATGACCTCGACATTGTCGATATACCATTCGTCCGAGAAATCTCCGACATAGACGAAAGCAAGATAAATGTCCTGTCCAGCGTAAGCTGAAAGGTCAATTCTTATTTCGTTCCAATCTGTGCTTAAATTTGACGAAAGTTCAGCGAGTTCCACGAAATCCCCATCGTTCGGGTCGCCTGAGCCGGTGGAAATCCAGACGCCATGATACCAATACCAATCGGAAAATCTGACTTTTTGTTTGAACACAAGCCATACAGGCTCACCTGCAGGGATGGAAAGCTGCGGAGTAACAAGCCAATCGCTCAACGAATCAGTGGAGGCATGGTCATCGTTATGATAAGCGGCATAAGTGCCTTCGTAAGCGTCCGTTGTTATTTGCCATCCCGGTGAATTCGAATCGGAGACCATGTACTGACTCCAGCCACTGGGAGGGATGACTCCGCCTTCAAACCCTTCGAACAACAAAGATTGTTGTTTAACACCAGAGGGGGACGTCTTGTGATACTGCTTGACCACTGGAACATGGATCTTCGGTCTGACGGATGTGTGTCTGCCCTTCTTTACGCCCATATCAGCACGCGAAGGCACTCTTTTCAAATTTAAGTTGGATGAAGCTCCAAGTCCAACAGTTACACCAAATATCAACACCAAAAGCCAAACTCTACGCATAAAGCTAACCTCCTTTTGTGTTCGAGCTCAACAATGAAGCAAAAATCCTTTCTGTCAACCTTGCATTATTAAGTTCTGAATTCCGCTTATCAAGGGGTATCTGACTTTTGGACAAACGATTGGACGGGAGTCAAAGCCATACTTTAAGGTCGATTTGTAAAGAGATCGAGGTGTTGCCGGAAGGACTTGAATATGAACATGTTCAGTTTAATCTGTCGGGCTTCAAACATAAGGCTACAAATGCACTTAACCGCAATGCTTGACTGAGGTTAAAACAAGCCTGCATCATCAACCACAAACAAGCAAGGAGGTGTTTGGAACATGCTGAATTTTATTGGTGCAGCGTTACTTTTGAGGGTCCTGGTCGCTGCTCCGGCCGTCTATGTCAACACTACACCTGTCTCAACCCGTCAGAAGCCAAAGTTTTACTTGAACTTGATCGGTGAGTTCCCAAGCAAGGCCTATTTCAGAATCTATCGGGTTAAAGCGCCTATTCAGTTTTTTGAAAAACAGATGGCAGGCGGCCTGACCATCGATCCTCGTGTCCAGTTCTATTCAAAAAATCCTGTCTCATCGACCATAGCGACCATCCGCAGATTTCAACGGAATGTCCGCTATTACGCACGCGATGTCATCTCTTACGACGCAAGGGTAAGACTTCGCGATGCGCTCGAAATCGGCTCTATGGAATCAAAGATTGCATCAAAACAAAAGATGCCACCGCTGTTGCCCAAGACCGAATACGAACTTATCGCCGAATGGGAATCCGATGAGGAGGTGGCCGAATTCAGCGATGAGGTCGAAGTCCCTGTCCAACTCGACGATGGAGCATATCTGCTTGAAGTCTATTATCAGGGCGTCATCGCTTCGGTGCCGCTGCTCGTAACTGACGCACATCTACTTTTCAAATTCGGAGTCAATAAAGGACTGCTTTATGCGTCGGATTTCAACACAAGCAAGCCTTTGGAACATGCTGAGATAACAGGTTACAAGGGCAGAAAAAAGTTTTTTCACGGGTTTACTGACAAAAACGGCATGTTGTGGGTCGATGAGCTGCCAGATTCCGGCCTCATAACCTTCATGATGGTCACCGAAGACAGCCAGATAGCAATTGCAGGCGAAGGTGTGCCTCAATGGCGCTCCTATTACCTGTCAGATACCCTCGAATGCTTCCTTTTCACAGAACGCCCGATATACCAGCCCGGACAGGTCGTCTATTTCAAAGGCGTCGTCAGGCGCAGGATGCCCGGCCGTTTCTACTTAAATGTCCCAAATCAACCGATCATCGTGGAGATACTCAAAGGCTATTCTTGGAACCCTGAGTTCAGATGGGTTGACACGGTTAAAACCGATGAGTTCGGAAGCATCTCCGACAGCCTGATCCTGCCCGAAAACGCAAAGCTCGGTTACTACATCGTCAATTTGTCCGATGAATTCGGGGATTACATCACAAGCACAAGCTTTGAAGTCCAGCGTTATAGAAAGCCGGAGTTCACGGTCAAAATCACACCCGACGCAGAACGATACGCATCCGGGGACACTGCACACCTGAGATTCGATGCGAACTTCCTGTCAGGTCAACCGCTGAGCCACGCAAAACTGGCCGTCAAAGTAACACGAAGGAAAAGGGACTGGCCGTTTTGGGAGTGGTCTCATTACTGGTGGTGGGGCTACGAGGAAGAGGAGATGGTTGACACCTTTTCGCTCGAAACCGACGGGCACGGCACCGCATCGCTCACTTACGCATTCCCAAGAGATTCGTTCAGTTACAGTTACACCTTTGAGGTGTGTGCTATCGAGCCGAGCACCCAAAAACTTGAGTGTTCACAGAAGTCGGTTGATGTTGTCTCAGGCGAATACATTCCGATGATCAAACTCCACTCATGGTTTGCAAATGTCGGCAAACCTTTCTCGGTCAGCATAGATGTCCATGACCTTCAGAACAATCCGGTCTCATGTGATGGAAAGCTGTTCGTGGTCAAAATGATCTGGGAGGACGGCGAGAGGGTCTATGACACCGTGAAAACGGTCAACTTCAAGACAAACAAAGAAGGCCATGCTCACATCCGACTGACTCTGGACAGAAGTGGGAGTTATATACTTGCCGTATCCGTGTTCGACGAACTTGAAAGGAAAACCGAGGACTACACATGGATCTGGGTTTGGGGCGGTGGATGGGAAGAAGGGGTCGAAAATTCCATCGACATCGTTGCATTCAAACCCGACACCGTGACGAGCGGCGATTCGGTCTTCTCCATTTTCGTTACTCCGTTCAAAGATGGCTATGTGCTTCTGACCGTGGATGCTGAAGACCCGCTTTGGGCGAAAGTGGTTCATGTCCAAAACAACAGCGGAAATGTTACCTTCAAGGCCGAAGATAAGTTTTGGGGTTATGTTGACTTCACCGTCTCCGCATCCTACGACGGAAAGTTCATAGCTGCCACGAAAGGCTTCAGGGTCAAGCCGTTGGAAAAAGTCCTCAAGGTCGAGGTCGAACTTGACCGCAAGACCTACCGACCCGGGGACACCGTCGTCGCACGCATAAACATCCGGGATCACAGGGGATTTCCTGTCAAAGCCGATTTCTCCTTCGCCGTAGTCGATGAGGCCATTTTCATCCTCAGAAGTCAGGATTTAGACCCATTTCTGGACTTTTACGGTTACAGGCCACACATGGTCGAGGATGTCCTCTCAAAGGACTATAACTTCGAGGCCACGAATGTCGATCTAACCCTGTTCGCATTCACTGGGAGGGGCGGCAAATTGCTGGCGGCGGACGAAAGCGAGGCCGAAGAGGCAGCTCCCGAACGACAAAAGATGCTCTCACAGCTCAAAGGCGCACCGATGAGGGATCACGGCGTCAGGAGGCGGTTCAAGGACACCGCATTCTGGCTCGGAAACGGCCGAACGAATTCAAGGGGTAAGGCAAAGATAAAGTTCGCATTGCCCGATAACATCACAAAATGGCGCATAACGGTCTTCGCATTCACAAAAGACACGAAGGTCGGCAAAAAGGTCGCCCGTTTCGTTACCAACAAGGATGTCGTCGTTAGATTGGTGTCGCCACAGGTCATCAGGACATCCGACACACTGGAGATCGCCACCCTCGTCCAAAACGGACTGGCCGCGCGGATGGAGTTCGAGGTCGAGTTCGCCCCGTCCGACCACCTTAAAGTTTTCAACCGTAAGAAGACAAAGTTGTCGATCCCTTCACATTCGAGCGAGAGCACATCGTGGCTTGTGGCAGCAAAAAGCGCAGGCGACGCCACGCTCATGGTCTCGGCATCCACCTTCAGGGCGTCCGATGCTATGGAGATCCATGTCCCTGTTGAACCTTTTGGCTTCAAGGAAACCGAGCATGTATCGCTTGTGGCAGATAAAGAGGGGAAGTCGCCTCTGAGAACCTTCCGCATCCCGGACTCCGTCGAAATCCTACAAAGCAACCTGTTCGTGTCTTTGGGACCGATGAACGCCATAGTCCAAGCTGTGCGATACCTCAAAGGCTACCCCTACGGGTGTGTCGAACAGACGATGAGCCGATTCGTGCCCGACATCGTCGCATCGAGAGTCCTGTCGAAGTTCGGCGTCAAGGACACGACATTCAACGATCTGCCGGATATGATCCAAAAGGGACTCAATCGCATATACCACTTTCAGCACGATGACGGCGGATGGGGCTGGTGGACCAACGATGAGACCGACCCACACATGACGGCTTATGTCCTTTGGGGACTCAAGCTCGCACAGGAGAGCGACATCCGCATAAATCCAGAGGTCATCGAGAGAGGAGTCGAACGGCTCGCCCGCATGGTGATGCACGAGGAGCTGGACGATGACGAGTTTGCGGAAGTCAGCTTTGTCCTGTCGCTGTATCTCGATGAGATCGAAAGCGATCAAGCTCTGAGAGAGCAGATCCTCGACGGACTGGCCGCCATCGACATAAGTTCGCTGTCGCCCACACATCTGGCTCAATTTGCCATAGCTTGCAAGAACTTCGGCAGGAAGAAACTTGCATCGAGAGCGCTGAAAAACCTGAACTCCATGTCCGTCAGAACGGTCGATGGCGCAATTATCTGGAGCGAAACGCATTACTACTATTTTGAGCGCAAGGTAGAGCCGACGGCTTGGGCGCTTATGGCTAACATCGAACTCGGCAAGGACGGAGACAAAAAGTTCAGAAAGTTCGCTCGGGAAGCCGCCGACGGACTGCTATGGCTCAGAACTGGAAACAGTTGGAACACCACAGAGGCGTCGGCTTATGCAGTTTTAGCCCTCTCAAGATACATGGATGTGTTCGGCGGTAAATTCAACGCTTGTAAAATCAAGGTGTTCGTGAACGGAAGTCGGGTCTTCTCGGACCGCATATCCCCGAGAAATCTCTCGAAATACACCGAACCGATTCCGATCGAACGGACAAAGATTTACCCCGGTGAAAACGACCTTCAGGTCGAAATCGAAGGCGATCTGTCGAAGGCACTTCCGATAAATGTCTCCCTAAGTGTAACTTACATCATCAGCAAGCAGCGGATCAAGGCAACCGAAGGCATAGTTTCGGTTGAACGCAGCTTCTTCAGGATCAAAACGGTGCGGACAAAATCCGGTTGGACAACGAAGACCATCCCGATCAACTACGGCGACACCGTGAAACTGAACGAACCCATTCTGGTCAGGCTGACCGTGAAATCCAAAAAGGACCTGCGACATGTGCTCCTCAAGGACCCAATCCTGCCGGGCACCGACATCGATCTCGGCGAACTCTACTGGAAAGTTACTGGTCTTGAACACCATATAGACCACATCGCCTTCGCCATCTATTGGCTTGACGCCGACGAATCGATCGAGATCGAATACCGCATAAGGCCGTATCTGCCCGGAAAATTCCGAGTTCCACCCGCTTCGATTGAACTGATGTATCAACCTGAAGTAACAGGCCATTCCGACGAGATGAAGCTCTATGTCGTAAAATGACTTATAGCCTTTGGGGTCTCCTTTTGGCCACAATTCTGACCACATCCTGCCTACCGGACTCCGTATCGGTTATCCTGTTCGCCAATAAGGAGATCCGTTCAGTTCAGCTCAAATTGAACAATCCATCCGATTGGCTCTATCCCGGAGGACTCCGATATGTCGGCGTCGTCGAAATCGAGGTCATCTCAGATTCCGTCCTCGAATTGAGGTCAGGACACGGGGAACTGCTTGCCTATGCCGATTCTGTGGAAGTGTCGAACGCCGAATTCCTTGCGCCGAAGCAAGTCCGCTACGACGGCCGCATCTCGATCACCATAAAAGACGGAGACATCTCGGTGGTCAACACGGTTCCGACCAACTCCTATCTCGCTTCAACGGTCGCATCCGAGTCAAATTTCGACGAGATCGAGGTTCTGAAGGCTCAGGCGGTGCTCTCAAGGACATTTGTGGCCCTACATCTCGGAAATCATGCCCCTGTTGCGGACTTCTGCGACCTCACCCATTGCATGGCCTACAAGGGTTCCGATGTGGTGGACTCCGATGTTGTCTATGCTGTGGAATCGACAGATGGATTTGTGCTTCGCTGCGGCAGGAGCCTGACCGAGCCGTTTTTCAGCTCATCGAACGGTGGACACACCGCTGTTCCGTCGGAAGTCTGGGGTCTTAGTCCCTCATCCGACATCTGCTACTCGTTCAGAACCGATCCGTTTTCAAAGACATCCGAAAATCCACATCGAAAGTGGGCGACCCTGTTAAGCCTGAGCGAAATCGGACGGCTCTTTGACGATGAGGGACGGCTGGTCGATGTCATCGTAGTCGAGAGGAGCGTTGGCGGATATGCAAAACGGATGGAACTGCTTTTTGCGGACGGCCACAGGCTCACGGTCTCCGCCTCAGATTTCGCCACAGCGGTAAACCGAGAACTTGGATGGAACAAGGTCAAGAGCCTGATGTTCAGGATAGTCCGAACGGCTTCGGACACAATAACATTGATCGGCAGCGGATTGGGGCACGGCGTCGGACTCTCGCAATACGGGGCTTTGGAACTTGCACACAGGGGCGCTGATTTCCGAAAGATTCTGCACTTTTACTTCAACGGCTCCGAAATCGACCGCATGAGCTGCACCGCTCACTTCCAAATTTTCTCAGATGAACAGCTTGACTTTAGACTGGGCGACGCCCTCGAAGCGGCTCTGGCCGATGTCCGAAGGGTTACCTGTCTCAATCCCGTCCGAAGAATCGTCGTCATAGCGACAAGTTCGGTCGAGGAATACCAGCGGATTACCAAAGTTCAGTGGTGGAAAGCGGCGGTAACTTTCAATGACACAATAGTTTTGCAGCCGATCGGAGTCCTCGAACGCAAAGGTATTCTTTGGGAGACCCTCAGACGAGAAGTTTTTCATGCACTCATCTTTCAAAATGGACTGGAGATGCCCGTCTGGCTTCAGGAAGGCCTTGCGACGCTTGCTTTTGGCCATTGCGGCGAGCCGACGGGCAAGTTGATGCATCCGAACGATGTGGAGAAGCTTCTGAACTCGAACAAATTGGACGAATTCAAAAAGGGATGGTGCGAGGCCGCATGGCTGGCCATGAAGCTGCTGGGAGACAGGTCGATATGCCAATTCTTGGAATCCCTTCGACACTCAAATGGTCAAAAATTTAGAAAATTTGAAAGGAGTAAAGGTCATGAAATATAAAATTTTGGTGACGGCGGCCGTTCTGGCCGTCGGAATGGTCGTTGCATATCAATCGCTTCAGCCTCAAGAGCTTAAAAGGGACATCTCCGATGAACTCGAGATCGTCCCTTTGAAAGAGCTGAAATTTTTGTTCGTTGCGCCACAGGCCGACAAACTCATAAAATCCATCAAATCGCTTGATGCCTATAAAGTCGCTGAAAACAATGGACTTAAAGAGGATGTCTATGAATATCTGGCTTACCGAGCGGACATAAAGGGATGGCCGCTGAAGATAGCTGAGCTCCTTTCAGGCGATTTGTCGGAATCGCTTGTCGGAAGCGAATTTATTTATGCAAAATACAGCGAAGGTCGATTCCTGATCATTACCAAGCCGCGCGCAAGTGTGAGGATGAGCTGGAGGGCTGTCCTGTCGAAAGGGACAGAACGGGAAGCTTTTGGCTACAAATATGTCGTTTTGGGCAACGGACTGTCCCTGTCGTTTGTTGGACACCTTTTCATCGCATCCAACTCACAGGAGTTGATGGACTCGGCGTTTGCCAGACTCGCAAAGGTTCCTGAGACCAAAGTTTCGGACTACCTTGAGCATGTCCGAAGGGACTCCTCCGATGCCTTCGGATTAGCCCTAAATTCTGAGGATAAGCTTTTTGCGTTCAAAAAGATGGAATTTTTTGCCGATGGAAAACTGCACATCTTCATAGAGCAACCCGGTGGCTTTTTAGGTGCTTCGATCGCAGAGGCACAGGAGCCGAACGACCTCAAAGTCAGGGACGGCGCCTGCATCGGCGTATCCCTCGACGGGTTTAAACCGGTCAAAGGCGATAAATGGCTGCGAAAGAGGTTCCCAAAATTCCGGAAGCTGTCCGATGAATTTTCGATCCGTGAAGGACTTAAGGCGTTTAAGGGGCACATGGAATTCTACCTTTACGGATTCAGGCCGAGCTACACGATGCAGCCAATTTTTGTGTTCACAGCGGAGATTGACCAGAAGAAGCGGTTCGGACTCAGGAAATTAACGGATTGGTTCTTCGATCCGGAAGGATTTATCGACTGGCGAATCCATGAGGACATATTCGGGGTCTGGAACCTGCCGACCGACAAAGCGTTGCCGAAGGAGTTGAGACCATACTGGGAGGCTTGGGCGCCGACATTCCAAGACCTTGAGCAACCACCGGGCGAACTGCCGTTCAAAATCGTGGGGAAGGTCGGAGATTGGAACGACTTCGAGGAGATCGACGGCTTCGCATTCGTTGACTTTGACCGACTTGCAGAGGTCACGGCAGGATATGCCGTTGAAGTTGCGAAACATACAGATGAACTGTCGAGCAAGACGGCCAGAGAAAAACTTGCACCGGTGATCTCAAAACTGCGTTTTGGACGGTTCGTTGGACGCTTCGATCGCAGGGGAGAGACCTTGATCATCACATTTTTGAGGGGCTGATAGCCATGAAGTTAACCGAACTAATCGATGTGGCAGCGGGGCGCCGCCCCGGAAGCATTCTGATCAAAGGCGGCAGGGTGGTCAATGTGAGAAGCGGCGAGATCTTCGAGGCCGATGTCCTGATCTACGGGGACAGGATCGCCGCCGTTGGAAAACACAACTTTGAAGCCGAAAAAGTTATCGATGTAGAAGGAATGCTCGTCCTGCCGGGGTTCATCGAGGGACACATCCACATCGAAAGTTCGATGATGACACCCCGAAAATTTGCTGAGGCGGTTGTAGTTCATGGCACCACGACGGTCATAGCAGATCCGCATGAGATAGCCAATGTCATGGGACTGGAAGGAATCCATTTCATGATCAACGATTCTAAGGACTTGCCAGTTGACATCTATTTCATGGCGCCGTCCTGTGTGCCGTCGAGCAACCTTGAGACTTCGGGCGCATGGCTGACTGCGGCTGAACTGCAAAAGTTGAACTTCGAGCCGAAGGTGATCGGATTGGCGGAGATGATGGATTTTCCGGGCGTCATCGCTGCTAAATCGGAGGTGATCGAACGACTCGAGACTTTTGAACTTCGAGACGGTCATGCGCCGCTTCTGAGCGGCCGCAATCTCAACGCATACATCGCAGCAGGTATCTACTCGGACCATGAATGCGTCAGTAAGGCAGAAGCGCTTGAGAAATTGAGACTTGGAATGCAGATCATGATTCGAGAGGGGACGGCTGCACAAAACCTCGATGAGCTCATCGGACTCGTTGACGACAAAAATTGGCCTTTCTTTTCGCTTGTATCCGATGACTTACATCCATCGACGATCGTCGAACGAGGACACCTCAACGCACTCGTAAAGAAAGCCGTCGAAAGGGGCGTCCCACTTGTAAATGCGATAAGGATGGTCTCGATCAACACCGCCCGCTATTTCAGGCTGCACGATCGCGGCGAAATTGTGCCCGGCAAGCTTGCCGACATCGTAATCGCCGATGAGCTGCCTGAAATCGTGCATGTCATAAAATCCGGGAAGATGGTCGTCGAAAACACCGAACTCATAACACCTGTTCCACCAGCGGAACGCCGGAAGGTGGGAAGGATGCTCTTGAAGCCCTCACTTGAGCCGCTCAAAGTCCCGGCACGGAGCGGCGAAATCCGTGTCATCGTCGCGAAAGAAGGGACGCTGATAACGGATTTGATGCTGGCCAAGCCAAAAGTCCTCGATGGACTCGTCGTCTCGGATACTGACCGTGATATTTTGAAAGTCTCTGTCTGGGAAAGACATAAGGGAACTGGAAATGTGGGGGTCGGGTTTGTGCACGGATTCGGACTCAAGAGGGGCGCTATTGCAAGTTCGGTGGCACACGATTCTCACAACATCGTGGCCATTGGCACAAACGATAACGACATGGTCAAGGCCGTCGAAATCCTCAAAGAGCTGGGCGGTGGACTTGTAGTTGTTGACGGAGAGAAAATCACAAAGCTTCCGCTTCCAGTTGCCGGGCTCATGACCGACACCGATGTCCATGAATTGGCATCAAACGAGAAAAAACTGACAGAGGCAGCCAAAGCGCTCGGTTGTGCCATGAACAATCCGTTTATGACTATGAGCTTTTTAGCCCTTCCAGTGATCCCGCATATCAAATTGACGGACAAGGGACTTGTGGATGTCGATCAGTTTAAATTCGTATCCCTTTGGCTCTAAAGTCAATGTCTATGGCCGCATGAATTGGAATCTTACCAACTCTAAAACATCTTGAAATTTTTTGTCGTTTCAATTAAAAGATAGACCGCTCAAAAATTCTTTGTGTCCTTTGAAAGCGGTGATAAGGTCTATTTGTGAACTCGGTTTTTGGTGAAAAGTTTTGCACTTCATAGATTTGAAAAAAGACAGATAGGAGGTGAGCAATATGCTTAGGCTTAAAGAAGAGGACAAAAAGAAGTTGGAGGAACTGAGTAAATCTCCAAATCGCAGGATTGCACAAAGGGCAAAAATTGTGTTGCTCCGTGCAAGTGGCAAGTCATATCTTGAAATCGGCTCTAAACTTGGCATCCATTACAATACGGCCAAGCGTTGGGTGAAGCGCTACGAAGAGAGAGGCATAGAAGGACTTTATGACCTGCCTCGTCCGGGTAGGCCGCGCGTCTTTGGCGAGGATGTCGATGCAAAAATCCTCGAACTCGTCCAAACGCCGCCAAGTAAACTCGGACTTAACCTCAAAAGATGGTCAGTTAGGGCACTCCGTGATTACATCGTCGAACAGGGAATTGTGAAAAATATCTCAGTCGGAAGAATTTACACCTTGTTGAGAAAGAAAAACATCAGCCTTCGGTAGCACCGACTTTCAGCTCACCAATTGAACGATCAACACGAGCGCTATGCCTAAGAGGCTGGCAGTGAAATTTACTGTGTTATTTCCGAACCATTTAAATCCGCTGAGATATTGAGTTTTTTGACCACAATGAAACTCGACATCTAACACCCTGCCACATTTTTCACACAGATATTTGACTTCGATGGTAGCACCGAGAATCGAATCGATGAAGTTGCCCAGAAGTCCGGCCGCAGTTATCAGGATGAATGTGTCCATTCCATAGCCTGCAAACGTGGCTATCAGAGCGATGAATGCAGCGCCAGCAAGGCCGCCCAGAGTTCCGACAAAAGAGATCGCACCAGAGCTGCCTTTGGGCATTGCACGCCAATCGATTATCGATCTCGGATCCGTTGGACTGAGCGTTCCGAGCTCGGTTGACCATGTGTCGGAGTTCACAATGGCAAGGGAGATGAGGTAAAGGACAAACCAGTCGATGTTGGGCAGGTGGACAAACCTGTTGAGGATCGCTATTATCAGCGGCACACCGCCGTTTGCCAGAACCTGATGGCTATCACGGGCTTCTCCGGCTTTGACCTCAGACCTGTCTGCTAACAGCTTGGTGAGCAGGCTTGACGACAGGAAAAAGGCCAAAATCGCTGCAAGCCAGACCCATCCACCGAATACAACGACGGTAACTGCCACGATCGCAGTCCAGTAGGCGCCGTCCGCCGTCAGATATTCGAGCCAGTAGGAGGGAACAGCTATCAAGACGCCCGCCCCTATCGCCTGCCAGAGAGTGAGGTGATCACCGCCTAAGACAAGGTGGTAGAGGAACAGAGCTGTGCCTATCGGAACGGTGAAATTGTCGAATCCGCCCGATATGGAAGCTTCCAGCATAGTGCCGATGAGCGCTACGGCCACAAGCCCTGACCAGCTAAGTTGCGAATGCAGAATAGCTTTGAAAAAGACGGCAGATGCCAAAGTGGTCAGGAACATGACGGTCGATCCGCTCAAGCTTTTGTCGCCAAACTTTTTGATCGGCCATCTTTCACCTACCATCGCAGCGAAAGCGTCTCCGAAAAACAGCGCCGAGAGGGATATGAAAAAGACCTCTTTGAAGTCCCAAAAGAGCAAAGTTATGATGAACACGGAGATAGGATACACGACCGTCCCAAAGGTCTCGCGCTCGACAGAATGGATTCCTGAGAGCTTTCCCTGAAGGAGCGAATAGCCGTTGACGAATGTGAACAAAGCGCTCAGGATGAGCAAACCGATGCGGTGCGTCATCATCACAGGGGCAAAAAGGATGATCGTCCCGACACCGATATGGACCAATTTTCGAGTGCCCTCTTCGGAAATCTTGCCTTTCTTGCGCAATTGTTCAGAGATTCCCAAAAATAGAACGATCCAAAAGAAAATCACAAGAGTTCCAACGACATCGCGCCACATTTCCACTCCTTTCTTTTTGGTCAGCGATTATAACCGTGCTTCTTAGAAGTTGACAACCGATTTCATGAGAGGCACAACTCTTTGAGCGATATGACAGTTAAGTCTATGTTTTTTCAGAACTTAATTTTACTTGACATTTAAATGGGGCACATTAAAATAATGCACCTACAAATCGCGGGGTGGAGCAG
>Ga0164318_10004613_pt1 | contig 13264 bp, 13 predicted proteins | sample GuaBasSedimGuay9_FD_113734 | JGI IMG/M metagenome (GOLD analysis project Ga0164318, IMG submission 113734) | Subseafloor sediment microbial communities from Guaymas Basin, Gulf of California, Mexico - Guay9, Core 4571-4, 0-3 cm | ecosystem: Environmental > Aquatic > Marine > Hydrothermal vents...
AAAAATGATAATTTTATTTCCATCAGCTCTGCCCTTGAGGTGGACCTGACAGGCCAGGTCTGTACAGACTCAAAGGGATATCTTTTTTACAGCGGCATTGGTGACCAGGTTGACTTTATCAGGGGTTCAGCCATGTCAAAGGGTGGTTTTTCCATTATTATCATCCCATCCACCGCTCAAAATGGTAAAATTTCAAGTATCGTCCCCCATTTAAGTGAAGGTGCCGGCGTAGCAACCACCAGGGGAGATATTGATATTATTGTGACCGAATACGGCATTGCAGAAATGCGAAGAAAAAGCATTTATCAGCGGGTGATGGAGCTTGCCAGGATTGCTCACCCAAAATTTAGAAAAAATCTAATAGAAGAAGCTAAAAAAAGACATTATATATTCCCGGATCAGCTCCCGCCTACAACCCAGGATCTTCTCTTTCTGGATCAGTACCATTATTCAATAAAACTGACCAATGAGAAGACCGTTGATTTCAGACCGCTTTTACCATCTGATGAATTTGAATCCAGGCATTTTTACTATTCTCTACAGGAAGACTCTATTTACTATAGATTTTTCAACAAACGAAAAGTCTTTTCAAGGGACATGCTTCAAAAACAGTGGGCCCAGGTGGATTATAGAAGAAACATGACCATCATCGGATTAATGCAGCTGGGCAAACGAAAACAGATTGTGGCCATTGGCTCTTATGCTGAGGCAGATGAAGATTGTGCTGAGGTGGCATTCCTGGTTAAGGAAAAGCTCCATGGAATGGGGATTGGATCATATCTTCTTGAAATCTTAGAAACTATTGCAAAAGAGAACCATTACAAACAATTTTTAGCAACGGTTCTGGCTGAAAACCGAAAAATGCTCAATGTTTTCAAAAAACGATATCCATCCGCTAAATTCCTGCGAAGCGGCAGTGGTGAGGTAGATGTTGAGATGCCTTTTAAGTAGGTTTCTTTTTTGAGCCCAATTCTGGAAAATCCCAATAAAAATATTCACTTATCTCTTCATCAACTGAATCCCCCTGCCTTGTACTTTCCATCTGTCTTAACTCAATCCGCCGAATTTTTCCGCTAAAAGTTTTGGGGAACTCAGGCACAAACTCTATAATTCTTGGCATCTTAAATTTCGGCAGAATAGTGATGGTATGTTTAAAAAGGTTCAGTGCAAGTTCCCTTGACGTCTGATAACTTGGATTTAAAATCACATAGGCTTTAACCAATTGGTACCGGTTTGGATCAGGCGCACCAATAACGGCCGCTTCTGCCACGGCAGGATGTTCCACAAGGGCACTTTCAACTTCAAAAGGACCAATCCTGTAATCAGAAGATTTAATCACATCATCCGCTCTTCCCGAAAACCACCAATACCCGTCTTCGTCAAAAGATGCCCTGTCACCGGTATAATAATAATTGTCCACGAAAACAGAACTCATTTTTTCAGGACTTCCAATATATTCTGAAAATAGCCCAATGGCCCGCCATCGATTAAGTTTAACCACAATATGGCCTGCCTGGTTGGCTTTAGTGATCTCATTTCCCTCATTATCAGCCAAAGCCATATCATACATAAATGAGGGGGTTCCAAAAGATCCCGTCCGTATCTTCCCCTTTACCCAGGGAGGGTTCCCAATCATGGCTGTGGATTCACTCTGCCCATACATATCTCTGATTTCTTCATTGGTATGTGCTTTCCATTTTTCAATCACATCCGGATTCAAGGGCTCTCCGGCACTGACGGCTTGTTTTAAACACGTCAGGTTAAAAGAATCAAGGTTCATGTTCACAAACGTTCTCCAGGCACTTGGCGGTGCACAAAACGTTGTAACGTTATGACTTGAAATGGCATCAAGATATTGTTCCCCATCCAGAAAAGAAAATTTAAACCCGGTTATAGTCGCACCGACATTAAACGGAGCAAAAAAACTGGACCAGGCCCATTTTGCCCATCCGGGCTTACTTAAGTTATGGTGAATATCATCCGGTTTTATACCAATCATCACTGTGGTCGATAAATGGCCAACAGGGTATGATATGGCTGTGTGCCCGACTCGTTTGGGCAGTCCGGTTGTTCCCGAGGTAAAAAAACAAAAAAGGATATCATTGGATCTGGTTTTTACACTCCTGGCTTCAAAGGATTCATCTTCAATTGTATCAAATGAAGTCCAGCCGTTCTTTTGTCCTAAAACCAATTTGAGTTTTGGCCCGATACCTGTTGTTTCTTCAAGCGCTTTATCAATCAAACAGGCAGAATCTTCATCTGCTATGATAACTGTGGGAAAACAGGTATCAAACCTGAACATAAGTTCCCTTTGCGTCAGTGTTATTGCCGTTGGAATGCTGACGATTCCCGCCTTGATACAGGCAAGGCCTGCAAACCAATTTTCAGGCAAAACAGGACTCATCATATAGAGGTTATCCCCTTTCTCAACCCCTGACTTTAAAAATAAATTGACCAGTTGATTTGCTTTATGGGATAAAGTTGAATACGTGTATTTTTGGGTTGCCTGCGTATCAATATCTGTCCAGATCAAGGCTGTTTTTTCAGGATTTTTTTTAACATAAAGGTCTTCAAATATGTCCGAGGCCCAGTTAAAATATTCAGGCAGTTCCATAGCATTCAGCTTGACAAACAATTTTTTGGCACAATCCTCTTTGGCCTCACTGTCTTCCATCATATTTATTCTGGCAACTTCTTTGAAAATCTCTTTCATACCTTAAAAACACTCCTTGCAATCTGTTTTAATGTTGGCTATAAAATTTGACCAAAACACTTGATTGTATAATTTATCACAATCGACTTTGTCAAAGTTTTTTTCATAATTTCATGAATTTAATGACATAAATTAAAATGGACTGCTGTTTATGGCGAAAAACGATATCACAATTATCCTTGCCCCGCTTCAGGGGTTTACCGATGTAACGTATCGAAATGTATTTTCAGATCATTTTTCCGGCGTGGATGAGGCCGTGGCACCGTTTATTTCAACCATGGGCCAGATGCGGTTAAAACCATCCAGGATAAAAGATGTGGCCCCTGAAAATAATAAAAAACTTTTTGTGGTCCCTCAAATTCTCGGGAATGTTGCCGAAGACTTCATATTTCTTGCCGATCACCTTTATAGAATGGGTCATCATAAAATAAACTGGAACTTAGGCTGTCCCCATTCAAAAATTGCAAAAAAAATGAGAGGATCAGGACTTTTATTATTCCCTGATAAAATTGATGCGTTTCTTGATACGGTGCTGGCCAAAATTGCAAACAAACTTTCCATAAAATTACGGTTAGGCAGAAAATCAAAAGAAGAGATCTTTAAAATCCTGCCTGTTTTAGATCAATATCCTTTAGATGAAATCATTCTTCACCCCAGGACAGGGATTCAGATGTATGAAGGGGCTTCAGATCATGATGCCTTTGAGAAAGCACTTCTTTCAAGCCGGCACCCGATCACCTACAATGGTGATATAAGTGATTTGAATTCATTTCATATCGTTCAAAAAAAATTCCCCCTTATCAAACGATTCATGATTGGACGGGGGCTTCTTTCCCGACCATTTCTAGCCGAAGACATAAAGGGCATTATGACGGTTGAAAATCAAATAAAACGATTAAAAGATTTTCATGACGACCTTTTTGACAGCTATCAAAAAATATTTTCCGGGCCGGCTCATTTAACCGGGCGAATGAAAGGCTTCTGGAACTATTTTGGTCTTTCAATCAAACAGAGCAAAAAACCGCTTAAAAAAATATTAAAAGCCAACTCTATTGCAAAATACCAGGCCATGGTAGAAAATTTCTTTAAAACAAATCCTGAATTTATTGAATAAATAGGGGTTTTTACCTATTGTATTCCCCTGCTTTTTTTTACTATACATATAAAATCACTTTTTTTTAGAATATATGATTTTAATATGGAGATAATAAGTGAATAAGCTTAAATTGACTGAGATGCTGAAGAGTAGATGTTCCCTGAATCAAACCGAAGCAACGGATATCGTAAACACATTTTTTTCTGAAATGGCAAACACCCTGGCAAAGGGTGACCGAGTCGAATTGAGAGGATTATGGTCCTTTTACCTTAAAAAATATAAATCCTATACTGGCAGGAATCCAAAAACTGGAAAAATTGTCCGGGTTGATGCTAAAAAGCTGCCCTTTTTTAAATGTGGTAAAGAGTTAAAAGTGCGAGCTGATTACCCAGCCAATTAATCGTATCCGCTTGTTTTTCCATATTTTTATATAATTGTTAAAATCAATACTTGCAGTTTATGAATTTTGATTTAACATATGAACCATAATTTGAATCTGTTAACTTTTTTAATTAACAGATGGTATGAAGTATTGATATAATTGTTCTTTAAATTAAAATACTGGAGAAATAAAAATGGTTCAATCCACAAAAAACATCCTTTTTGCATCTGATCTTTCTATTAATATGAGCGGGGTTTTTGAACATGCTGCAACGATGGCCATCTGCCAGGATGCCAATATAATCGTCCTTCATGTAATGGAAGAAAGCCCGCACTCTGAGAAGAGAATCCGTATGGCATTTGGTGAAGCATTATATAAAGACTTGAAATCCGAGCAAAGAAACGGAGCCAGGAATATCCTGTCGGGAAAAAATGTTGACGCCTTAAAAATCCGGCAGGCCATTTCAGGCTTTTTTGAAGGTTCCGAACAAAACAAAGAATCCTCTGAAAATAATTCCCTGATTTCAAAAATCATGGTGGCTGAAGGCCGTTCCGTTGCGGATGAAATCATTTCAACTGCTGAAGAAGAAGTATGCGACCTGATTGTAATGGGATGCAAACAACAGGGACTTCTTGGCGAAGCCATAGGAAACAATGTGGTCAGGAAAGTACTGAAACGATCAGAGGTCCCGCTTTTTATCGTTCCATTTACGGATCAATAGGAAAGCAGATTTTTTTAATATGTTCCAGGTATTGGGTCATTCCTCGCAGGAAAATATCATTATGATTTGCCCCTTTTATCTCCAAAAGAGTTTTATCATTTGACGAACATGCCTCAAAGAGGGCCTGACCCTCTGAAAAAGGGATAATATGATCATATTGAGCATGAATCACCAGGCAGGGTTTTAAAAATGTTTTAATTTTATCGATATTTTCAAAGCCCTGCTCTTCCTTAAATCCGATACTTTCAGGGTCAATACCAAGCTTGCCCAGTAATGGTGCCGCCCATGCGAATCCGCTTTCAATAATCAAACATTTAAAACCATCTGCCCGCGTGCTGCACAGTTCAATAGCCGAGGCACTGCCCAGAGATCTGCCCATAACACTAAGAGAACCCGTCAACTTTTTGTCTGACATATACGCCAGGACAAAATCAAAAATCACAAGGCAATCCTTCATCATTGATGTGACGGACGGGCTGCCTGTCGATCTTCCATATCCCCGGTAATCTGCAACTATAAAATTTATTCCTATGTCATTATAGAGTCGCCCGAAATCATCATAATCCGAGACAATTTCTCCATTGCCATGGAAAAAAAGGATCACAGGCGCATCGTTTTTTACAAAATGGAATGACGCACCCACCTCAACACCTTTATCAACGGGAATCATTATATCATCCCGATTATTTTTTTCCGGTCTTAATGCTGCTTCAAACCGTGGATGGAAAAGACACCTTACGACCTGAGGCTGGTCCAAAACCGACAAATTTCTTATATTCTGCTGTGTCATATACCCTCCTGCTTTTGAGTCATCCTTTATTGACGTGTTCCTTACCCCTGGCAAAGGTCACCACTATCCCCAAAACTGAAAGAACAGCGCCCATAGCCATTGTTCGCTTAAAACTGATCATAAAAAATGGCTCCATTGCTGCCAGATAATTTTCAAGACTTGAACCATTCGTCAACGTTGAAAAAGAACTGGTAAAAATCAAGCCGGCCAGGGCAACACCAATGACCATCCCAAGATTCCTGGCGGTGGCAACAGCTCCGGAGGCTATTCCACGTCTGGGTAATGGGACGCAGCTCATTATAACTGTATTATTGGGAGATACAAATAGTGCTGTTCCAATCCCGGCCAGGGCAATCCGCCATAAAATAGAACCAACACCCATGGACGGATGGAGCGTCATCAATGATATTAAAGAAATAGATAAAACACTCATACCTGTCATACATAACCGTCTTGAGCCGATCTTATCATACATCACCCCGGAGACTGGACTGACAACCAAAAGGAACAAAAAAGGAACAATCATGATCAAACCTGTTTTTGATGCAGAAAAGCCACAGGGGTATGTCAGATAAAACGGCATCATAAATATAATGACAAAAAGAGCGGCAAATAAAATAGCAGAGGACATCACAGGGAAAATAAATAATTTTATTTTCAAAAGTTCCAGATCAAACAATGGATAGTCTGATTTTGTCTCATTGATCAAAAAAGCGATACCTGCCAGTATGCCAAGGCCTGCAAATGAGAGGGATGGGATTGACATCATCCCCCACTTTGATATCTGGGTCATAAAAATAATCAGGCCGGATAAAATAAGGATTAATAAAATGCTGCCTGTTTTATCCATGGGTTCATGACTTCCTGTGCCGGAGCCGGCACCCTTTAAAACAACCAGACCGCCAATGACCGCCGCAGTCCCAATGGGAATATTGATATAAAAGATATACCGCCAGGATAGGTATTCAAGAATTATTCCGCCAACGACAGGTCCTGTGGTAAGCCCTGCCGCCACCACAGCCCCAATCATACCAAGGGCTTTTCCACGCTCCTGAACAGGGAATGCATCTACAATCAGAGCGGGTGAGCATGCCATCAGCATAGATGCCCCACCCCCCTGTACAGCTCTGGAAATAATTAAAGACAAGGGCGTTCGGGCCATACCGCATAGCAAAGACCCTGCCACAAATATGGCAAAGCCCATAACATAAACCAATTTTCGCCCTTTAATATCTGAAAGCCTGCCAAAGGTTAAAAGCAAAGAAGACACGATTACCAGATAAACCAACACAACCCACTGAATGGTTTTCAGATCTGTTTGCAAATCCTGCATCATATAAGGCAGTGCAACATTAACGATACTGGAATCCAGAGTTGACATAAAAATTGAGGTTGCAACAAGGAAAAAAATCTTCCATTTTTTTTCATATACAAGGGCCATAACTTTATTCCATTCTTTTAGTAATCAAAAGATTATGGTATATGAACCCAATTGACAAGAAAAATTAAAGTGTATGGAGAGGCCATGGCCAAAGTCAATGATGTTGTCTTAATATACCTTGAAGATGCACCTGTATCATTTGCAAGGGTTGAAAGTATCCTGCCGGATGCCAAAAAAGACTGGTATCATATCAAATTGTTAATGCTCAATATCCCTTTGCAGGTTGTCACCTGGATCCTAAAAGGTGACTATATTAATGGCGGACAATTTAATATGAATGGTAAAAAAATGAGAATGGAAAAGGTTGAAAGTCCTGTAGAAGATCTGCCATTACCAAAGCCGGACAATTCTTCCAATAAAAAAATTACGAAAAATATCATCTCCTTTCCCACCGTAAAGAAGACTCATGAACCGGAATCCGGGTAAGATCTTATCTGCCTCAAGAAGAACAGATATCCCTGCCTTTTACATGGACTGGTTCATGGACCATATATACTCAGGGTTCTTTAACGTTAAAAACCCCTATACCCGAATCGTAAAAAAAATTGAAGTATCAAAGGATATCATCCATTCAATTGTATTCTGGTCAAAAAACTATGATGCATTTATCAAGTCCCGGGCGGGTGAGAAACTGACACAGTTAGGATTTAACCTGTATTTCAATTTTACAATAAACTCAAAAAATTCTTTTCTTGAGCCTAACCTGCCTGCCCTGAAAAAAAGATTTGAACAATTGGACGAACTTGTTTCTGTCTTTGGGCCTGAAAAGATATCCTGGCGGTTTGATCCTATCTGTTTTTATGAAACAAATGATACCAGATCTGCAAAAAACAATCTTTTGGATTTTCCCGTCATTGCCGAAGAGGTCTCAAGACTTGGCATTAAAAGATGTGTCACAAGCTTTTTTGATGACTATACCAAGATACAAAGAAGACTTAAATTCTTATCTTCCAAAAATAACCGGGTAATCATTTTTAAAGATCCGTCCATGGATAAGAAAAAAGAGGTGATCCATCGAATGGAAAAACATTTGGCCAGGACAAACATAACACTTTATCTGTGCTGCGAAAGGCAAGTGTTCTCAAATCTTGATACCGGTACCACGGTATTGGAAAATGCCTGTATTGACGGGAATCTTCTAAAAACACTCTTTGGGGGTCACCCTGAACTTAAAAGAGATTACGGCCAGCGATCAAAAAAAGGGTGCCAATGCACCAAATCCATTGATATTGGGTCCTATGAACAGCATCAGTGTTTCCATAATTGTCTTTTTTGTTATGCAAACCCTCACATTGACACCTACATTAAAAGTTAAAAAAAATTTAATGAAAATCAAAAATCTAAAAATTCACGGAAAAACCTTTTTAGCGCCGCTTGCAGGCATCACCAATCTGCCGTTTCGTCTTCTTGTAAAAGACTGTGGTTGTGCTGTTGTCTGTTCTGAAATGATCAGTGCCAAGGGAATTTTTTATAATTCTGAAAAAACCCTGACTCTGTTATCTTCTGAAAAAAAAGAGCAGCCCCTGTCCGTTCAATTATTCGGATCTGATCCTGGCTCAATGGCAAGAGCGGCAAAAGTTGTACAGGATCTGAAAGTTGCCAGTGTTATTGATATTAACTTTGGCTGTAGTGTAAAAAAGATCATAAAACAGGGGGCCGGGATTGCATTGATGAAGGAACCCAAACGAAGTGAACAACTCTTAACAGCTGTCCGAAAAGCAATTGACCTGCCGTTGACAATAAAATTACGGTCCGGATGGGATCATTCGGGACAGCAGGCGTTTGAGCTTGCACACATCGCTCAGGACTCAGGTGTTGATGCCATCATCCTGCATCCCAGGACAGCAGGCCAGGGATTTAAAGGCAAAGCCAACTGGGACATCATTGCCAAACTCAAACAGCAATTGTCTATTCCTGTTATCGGCAATGGTGATATTAAGTGTGCGGAAGATGCCCGAAAGATGGTTACGTTTACCAAATGCGATGCGGTCATGGTGGGGCGCGCTGCCATGAAAAACCCCTTTATCCTGTCCCAGATTGATGAATTTCTTGAAACCGGGTCTTATCAAACCCCTTCGCATCACAAAATCTTCAGAACAATGGAACAGCTGGCTCATATGTATGTGGATTATTTTGGCGAAGAACCTGCCTGCAAAATGCTTAGAAGCAGGCTTTCGTGGTTTGTAAAAGGAATGCCTAAAAGTTCTGCTTTCAGAAGAAAGCTATCCCACATCAATTCAGAAAAGGATGTAGTGACTCTCATTAAAGAATTTGAAATCGATGTCACATAAGTCATGTCCACCTGAAAACCTGTAAATTCTACGATTTTTCAGACGGACACAACATAGTTATTTTTTTTCATAAACAGCTGTTGCGATAGAGCTGACACCTCCCCTTGGCGTAAATTCACCTGTGACTTCCATTCTCAGGGGATTTAAAATATGAACCAGGTCATCAAGAATTTTGTTGACCACATGTTCATAAAACATGCCGACATTTCTATATTGCAACAGGTAATATTTTAATGATTTGAGTTCTACAATGGTCTCATCAGGCCGGTAGTTTATTGTGATGCAGCCATTATCCGGCAGACCTGTCATTGGACATACAGATGTATACTCAGGCTGTTTGATAGTGATATCAATGCTTCTTTTCGATTTATAGGCGTATTCTATCGGTTCCAGAAGATCAGTTTTTACAATACTTGGGTCTTCAATTTTATAATTGGTCACATAACTTTTATTTTCGATCATACGGGTTTAATCCTTTTGGTTTTGTCTTTTATATTCATAAAAATTAAATTTTATCATAAAGAAAATTATGTTTCAAACGAATAAAATAACGAAAAGGCGCACCCATGTCGCCATTTGAAAAATCGTAAAAAAAGCTTGACAAAAGTTTAGAAAAATAAGATAAATATCAAAACGAACGACTAAGTTAGCAATTAAAGAACGTTTCGAAACTTTCTTTAAAAATCAATGAGTTGAAAAATTCAAACACCTTTTGTCAATCTGGATAATACCATTTTTTGGCATGATTAAATAGTCCTAAGGAGGATGACAACCAAATGAACGATTTTTTACAAAGCCTTCGTAATGGCCAGGCTGATAAACCGCGTACCCCGAAGACGCGCAAAAACTTTGATAATTCTCATCATTATACCAGCTCCAACAGGTTTAGTTCTTATGGCAGCGGATATCAGAACACCCGAAACCATAACATGAAAAGGCAACCGCCACAGCAGCAGGCTGGAAATCAGCTCCCCATGGATGATACTTCAACAACTTCCATGCTGGCAGAAGCCATTGAAACTTTAAGCAGCCATATTGAAACCCTGACAAAAAATCAAGATCAATTGATAAATGCCCAGGAAAGAACAGCAGATATGATCGAACGTCAGGCCATTGCCATTGAAAGAATTATAGAACATTTAAATATCGCACCCTCAAAAAAACCGGAATCTGAAAAGGAAACTATCTCTAAAAAATCGTTTGAAAATCATTATGTAACCTCAAAAAAATCGGAATCTGATATTCCTGAACCTGTTGAAAAGATCGAACCTGTGAAACCGGCTGTAAAACCAGTTGTTCGAAAAAGAAAAAAAGTCGTGGCAAAAAAAACCAAAAAAACAACAACAACCGACACCAAACTTCTCAGCCGTGAAGCTGTCATGAATATCATCCACACCATGCGCACAGAAGGTGCCACATTTGACCAGGTTGCAACCCGGTTAGTCAAATTAGGTCAGCCCACATTCTCCGGCCGCGGAGAATGGCATGCGCAGACCATTCACAGACTTTGCAATAAAAAATAAAACATACCTTTATCTTAAGTGCCCAACCAAAACCTTTATTTTTCAGGTTAATACGTTGGGCAAAAAGTATTAAGTTCAAGAAACTCACAGGCTTCAAGCTGACCCGCTATTTATGATTTTTTTCATCGGGTTTCTATCTAAATTTTATTGCCCGAATACGGCTACAAAAGATGCCATGCATTCCTTACCGGATGATATCAGGTAGGCCAGATCGGATCCGTCCACATCCCCGTCATCATCGAAATCCCCGCACACTTGTTCATAGGCCATTTGAGTTTTGACTTCAAAATTATTTTGAGAAAAAAATGTGGCATATAAGCCCCTCATCTGTGCCTCACATACCTTGCAGGGTCCGCATACAGAATCGCATTCCGTGCACTCATCACAATGCCCGCAGGTATCATCGCAGCCGCCACATTGCTGCTCACATTCTGCGCATTCTACGCATTCATCGGTACAGGCTTCATATTCATACTGAAATGATATGGACAGATAGTATGAGGGCAGGGCGTTGTCTGGTTCATCACCTTTTGGCTGCGGCATGGTTTCTCTCATGGTAAAAGCCGGGCCCATCTGGAATACCAGGTTTCCACTTTGGGAATCACCCGCCAGAAAATCCAGATCACTGGCAGCCATAACGACACCGGATTCATTTAAGACGGAAAAAGTAAGGGTCATTGGATTGTCTTTTATTAATTCCGGCATATCTGTCCTGTCAAGGTCGGCACTGACGGTTAGATTAATAAAATCCTCATCTTTAAAAAGCCCGATTGTTTCACAGGGCATCAGGTCACATATATCCAGGGGTATGGTCAGCCGGGGCTGTTCATGGAGACCGGGATCCGGCTGGGCAGTGTTAATATCAAATTTCATCTGAAAATCACTTATTTCCAGAATCCGGTCCGGCAGGCATCCCGTCCGGCAGGTGTGATTGGGTGGGCATATGATTAATCCCGAACTTGATGAAACAGACTCATAATCACACTCATCACGGTCATTATCATATCCGTCATTATCAATATCAGGGTCACACAGATCCCCCATGCCATCTCCATCAAAATCTCTCTGGTCTGTACTCCCGCCATAATTGGGGCAATTGTCACAGGCATCTCCAAGGCTGTCTGTATCAGAGTTTGCCTGATCAGGATTGGCAATGTACCGGCAGTTGTCACCATCATTGTTCCATCCGTCATTGTCTATGTCTGAATCACATACATCTCCACTGCCGTCACCATCGATATCCGACTGGTCCCGGTTATAGGTATCCCGGCAGTTATCAAAAGCATTCATGGTGCCGTCCCCGTCCGAATCAAGACAGACGTCTCCAACGCCCGGAGTGAGCGGGCAATCGTCATTTACATTCAGGATACCGTCACCATCCACATCATCGTCACACGCATCTCCGTAACGATCGGAATCATGATTCTCCTGCCTGGGATTGGCCACATTCAGGCAATTGTCAAGGGAGTCGATAATGCCGTCGCCATCATCATCATCATCCGTCCAGTCTGTGATGCCGTCACAATCCGTATCGGAATGATAGTGCGGAATATCCACTGCGGCAAAGGCGTTGCTGATCTGACAGCAGTCAGTATCAATAATCCCGTACCGCCCGACAAAATCATGGCAGGTATCCACCACATCATCAGCAAAGTTCCTGAAAGACGGGTTACTGCCCAATCTTTTCACGGTTTCATAATATATCCTTCGGACCTTTTCTTCCCCTATGCCCACGACTGTACCAAGGTCCACCACACCGCCTTCAACCATCAAATAGCCGGCCTTGTTCAATATACCGCAGTTGTGGTGAACTCCTCCGTAATCATTGCTCCTGTTGTAGGGGGGGGGGTAAAATTTCTGAGATTCCACGTATCGGGCTGGTCGCATCGGGAAGGGTCCTCCATATCTCTCCCACAGCCATCGCTGTCTGCACCGGATCCGTCTTCACCATGCTTCCAGTCCGGATCCAACCCTGTCCAAAATCCTAAAAAATGACCGAACATATCAGCTATATGCTCTGCCACAGCACCGCTCTGAACTGTGTAAACAAAATCTGCTTCATCGGCATGGACAGAATGGGCAAATTCATGCCCCATGATATCCAGGGTGGCCATGCCCGTTGAAAAATAGTGTACCCGGTAGGCACCGCAATCATTTGAACTGGCATTCTCCGATGGAAATCCCCTATGATAGCAAATAACGGTTGGATTTTCCAAAAGCCTTTTCGTTAATACCTTCAAGTTCAACACTCACGCTTGATAAAGTATGTGTTTATCAATAAATCTACCTAATTGGGGCAAATTTGAG
>Ga0164318_10004614_pt1 | contig 13263 bp, 8 predicted proteins | sample GuaBasSedimGuay9_FD_113734 | JGI IMG/M metagenome (GOLD analysis project Ga0164318, IMG submission 113734) | Subseafloor sediment microbial communities from Guaymas Basin, Gulf of California, Mexico - Guay9, Core 4571-4, 0-3 cm | ecosystem: Environmental > Aquatic > Marine > Hydrothermal vents >...
GACAATTCAAAAAAATTTTTATTTTCTATTAAGACATTCAGAAAAAAAACAATTTGATAAAAAATATGTGATGAAACCATCATATTTATCATATGATGAATATGGTACTGTTATTTTATCTAATTTACTCATGTATATTAATAGTGTTAGTTCTATTGAAGATTTTAATTTAGATCAGGTAATAATTCCTGATTTAAATGCAATTGTATATATAACAAGAGATAATTATCCTGAAAAGAAAACAAAAGATTTATTAAAAGTTAAATGGTAAGGTAAATATAGGATGTATAAAATAAAAGATAAATTTAATTTATTGGTTAATGTTGATAATATTACAGATTTATCATCATCCCAAATTAAATCAATGATGATAATGGATGGTATTGATAAATTATATACATCTATTAGAACAAACTTAATAAAATCAACTCATTTTACATCATATATAATTACTGATATTGTTAATAAAAAATTAAATATGAACATGAGACAATTTGTACCTATTTTATATGATAAATATAAAATGGCAGCTGTTTATAATAAAAAAACAGATGAAATATTATTAAATATTTCGTATTATAATGTTGATGATATTTATGGAAATAAACCAGATCCAAGAGTTTTAATGGCAAATATAATGTATGGATATGTATTATCACAAATAAGTAAAAAGAATATAAATATACATGAAGATTTTGCTGGACCAATAATTGCTTTTTTAAATACAGTTGTTCTTTCAATTTTTGGCAAACAGTATGGTCTAATTGGTGCTTATGTTGATAGAATACCATTACTTAAATATTTAACTGCTTGTTATGTTTTAGCTTCATTTTTTAATGTGACTGGTTCTACTTTATTTGAAAAAGCTAAACAATATTCTAATGTTTCATTTAGAGATGAGATAGATCAACTACGTAGATATGATTTTTCAAATATTTTAGATTATATTAAAGCTATTTCTGAATCAAAAGCTATGCCTGGTTTTTCGGTTCATGAATTTACACATAAAATATATAGATTTTTAGGTATTCATTTTTTAGCTGCATTTGAAGATTTTTCTAGATTTATGGCAATTATGACGATTTCAGAAATGCCTGGAAATTCATTTGTGCCATTTTCTTTAAAAAAATATAATCAACGTGAATATCAAAATATAATTAAAACATGTAAGAAGTTATTCCATGGGTAAATCAGATTTTAAATCATATTCTGGATTTTATAGAGCCAAAGTAACTTGGAATAAAGATCCGGAAAAATATGGCAGGATTAAAGTTTGGATACCAGATTTGATGCCATTAATTGATGCCCACGATCCTAATTTACATTTATGGGCTAGAGCAGCAAATAATCCTATTGGTGGTAGAAATAATGAAGAAAGGGAAGATCAATACTTTCAAGGTTCATGTTATATTCCACCAATTGGATCTTGGGTATGGATCTTTTTTGAAAATGATAATCCAAATAGACCTTATTATTGGGGTTCATTGGATATTGAAAATTCCCCTGTTTTAGCAGAAAATCAATATGGTGAGGAATATCAGAAAAAGTGGACAGTGATAAAAACACATGAGGGACGATGTATAATAACATCTGATGACCCAAATGACTCACGCTTGGAATTAACAGGAAAAAAAAGGGAAATAAAAAATCAACCTTCTGGTGATACTACATCAGTTTACAAATTATTAGATAATCAGACATCTATTTTATTTGATGAAAGAGAAGGAAAAGAAAAACTTTTAATTAAAACATATAAAGGCGATTATTTAAACTTTGATATAGAAACTCGTAAATTACATATATATACTGCAGATGATATTCATTTCAAAACTGATAAATCAATTTATATGGAAGCTGGAAAAGATATTCATATTACCAGTGGCAGTAATACATATTTAAAATCTGGTGCTGCTACTCATATAAAAGCTGGAGCAACTGTTAATATTGATGGTTCTGATACTTATATTCAATCTGGAACATCTGTTGCAGCAACAAAATCCGATCCAATAGGTTTGCGAGATCAAATAATTACTGAATGTGCTCTTGTTGTTTCTTTGACAGATGTTAGTGATATGGGTGCAATTGGTGAAGAATTGATTGAATTATCTGATTCTTGGAGTGGTTTAAGTGATGAATATTTATCTCATATGGAACAAGTTCATGATTTTATTTTAGGTGCAGCACAGTCATTACATGATTTAAATCCAAATTTAGGTCAACATATGTTAGATGCTGCTACACCAGCTGGGACATTAGCAGAAGAGAGTGGTTCATTAGTAGAAAATGTTACAAGTAGTATTTCATCTAATGTACAAGCAATGAAAGATAAAATAGAAGATGCACAGGACTCAGTTTTTAATATTCATAAAGCATTTGATCAACGGGATCCAAATACATTAGCTGCTTATGAAGAGTTAAAAGCTGCTAAAGAACAACTAATGGGGTTATCAGATATCGTTGCTAAACATGATAGTCTTGATGGTTCTCTTGGTGGACTATATGAACAGATGAAGATAACAACTGATGCTATAAATCCAGGAAATATAACAGCAATAGCACAAGCAGCTTTAGATGCAGAAAATGCATTACTTGAATATCAAGCATCTATTTCAGAAATTATTGACAGCTTTTCGGCACAGGCTGATGCATACGCGGCATCTGGTTCAGCTATTCAAGAAAGCGTTGAAGAATTTTTAGGTGCAAATACAGCAGTTGATGAACTCCATCAAATAGGAGAAGCTGCTTTAGCTAATATTTCAGAAGAATTGTATTTAACCGATCAATCAGCGGCAACAACTGTAGCATTAGAAACGAATATGATTGGTTGTTTTGATAATTGGGATTTAGCTGAAACTCAAATGCAATCTCAACTATCTGACTCATATGAAATATTAGGATTTAATGATATGAGCGCAAATTTTGATACTATCAAGGATGGATTATATACATATACATACCCTGCAATACAAGAATGTGTTGATACTTCGGATAATATTTCTGGTGTAATATCAAATGCTTCTGATATGGGTGCAGTTGGAACAGAGATAGCAAATTTAACTGATGAAATTTCATCCACAGTAGGTTCTGTTGATATGTCAAGTTTAGATGAAACTGTTACTGAATTATCATCTTTATTACCTGGTGATGTAGCAGCAAGTGTTGCATCTAGTTTATCTGAGTTAAATAATACAATATCCGAAATAAATTCATTGTCTTATACTTTAACGGGAAATTCCATTTCGATATTAGATCAATCAACAAATTTAATAAATAATGCGTCAAATGTTGCAAATGCAGTTTCTACAGGTATTATGCTAACTTCTGCATCATCAATGAAGAATACAATATTACACCCAGGTGAATCTTTAATGAAGATATCGAATAGCTTGCAAGGTCAAAGTTATTCATTAAGTGAACAACAAAAATTATTAGAAATTCAATTAAAAGAAAAACGTGATAATGATTTGGGTATTGTTTGGTCTCCTGCATATAGGGAACAAGTATATTCACAAGCTGAAATTATAGATCCAGATTCTTATCAACAAGCTGAAACATCCATACAAGATCAAAGAAATACAATTATTGCTGATCGAATTGAAAATATGGAACCTGGGTCTTCTCAAACATCATGTTTAGACTTATTAGATGAAGCTTCAACCCTTAGTTCTGATAAAGTGGATTGGTTGTATAAATGTATGGAAGAAAGTGATTTTGAAATTGCTAGATTAAACCTAGTTGCACAGGAAGATAATGCATCTTGGTCTCCAGCATGGAGAGAAGAAATGTATCGTCATCGAGTTCCAATTAATGGTGACCCAGATTATCCACCACCTTTTCCACAAGAAGACAGGCTTCAAGAACTTCAACAATTAATTAATAGATGTGCTTAATATTGAGGTATTTATTATGAGAGTTCCTTTTAAACCATCGATGATGGCCATAAGGAGAAAAAGTGTAAAATGGATTATTTTACATCATACTGCTGAAATGTATAAAGCCCCTGAAGCAAAAATGGATAATCAAAAACCACAATTACAAACACTTCAAAAAGGAGTACTATTATTAAAACAAGCTGATATAAATTATAATTTTGTGGTTGAAAAAGTGCAAGAAGATTATAATGTCATTGCATGTCGCCCATTTGTTTATTTATGTGATTGGGATGATATTGAACCTATGATTAACAATAGAGCAATTCATATTGCATTAATGGGCTCTTATGATGAAAAAATGCCAGATAAACGATTATATGAAGTATTAGCTTATCGTCTTTTAAATCCATTTATGAAAATGTTTGCTTTAACACCAGAAAGAATTAAATTTCACAGAGATGTTTCTATTGATGACATAACATGCCCAGGTACTCAAGTTAAGGAAGATATAGTAATTGCACAAGTAAGGAGGTTTGTATTGAAGTAGTAAAAATTTTTGTAAATTAACTATATATATTAATAAACGAATAACAAAATATATTTTTAATTTGAATGGAGGATGTATGATTAAATTTACAAAAGAATCAACGAAAAAATATCTTTTTTTTAAAGACGAAAAATTAATAGCACCCATCAATTTAATAACCTCAACTGTAACTAATAAGTACCATATCATTACTGATTTCATTGAAGATATGTCAAAAAAATTAGGTGTGGAGTTTGATGAATGGTTGGTACATTTTGTTACTGGTTATAAACAAGCCTATGATTCCCCACCCCCACCCTTAGATAGTTCAGCAGAAGCAGAAAATGATTTTGTTTTTCTTGAGCAAAATTTGGACAAGATTAAAAATTATGTTAAAGAATATATTGATTTACTTGATATTGATTTTTCTAAATATGTTAACATGAATAAAGTTAAAAAGGGGAGCATTTTATTTGAAGAAGATGAAATAAAGAAAATTATAATTATTTCAGGTTATTTAAAAATATATTCTCTTATATCTAATTCAACAATTAAGTTAGGATCCCGTCTTGATAATAAGATTTATGATAAATTAGTTAGAGAGATTGTAACAGAAGATATTATTTCAAAATTATATACTATCATTAAGACAAAAACTTTTAGATATAGTTTAACTGATAGATATATGTGGGATTATTTAAAGTTGATGCAATCAAAAACTGTTGATACTTATGTTGTTGAAATTTTTAATTTTATTATGAATCAAATTCTTATCTTGTGTGAAGTTGATAAAAATCCAATTGTATATTTTGTAAGTATAGTTGATGAAAGCGTTAAGTGGTTTTTACGTTCAGTATATAAAGGCTCAATGACTTATGATGATTCTATATCAACAGAAGATATTCATGGTATGAGTACAGATAATTTAATGACTTATTGTTATAATGATACTTTAGGTACATTAAAAGGAATAGCTATTAATTATTTGTATAATGAAGTTGAAAAAGAACAAGCTAAACTATTTGAAAACGAAGAAAAAAATAACATAACTGATAGTTTTGATCATTCAATAACTACTATTCAAAATAGAATTTCAAATATTGAATATGTATCACCTGTTTCTGAATGTCTTACTTTTCCAATTTTATCGAAGGCACTGGGTATACCATATAATCATTTTAAAACTTTAAATGCTGAACATTCAACAATTTTATCAATTTATATGAAAGATATATTTTTAAATGTATTTTATAAGGAGTATTCATCATTCTTTAATTTATTGAATTGTTATCCAAAGGAAAGACCACTTTTAATAACTACCTACCAAATAAAATCTTGTAATGAATTAGTTAATGATTACAATAAGAAAAAAAGTTTTTATGGATTTAAAAACTTTTCAGTACAACCTGGTCTTATAAGTCATTTTGTTGGAAAAATTTCAAGATGTCATTTTATAAATGTATTTACAGGTAAAAAGGAAACAGATAGTCCTTTAGGAAAAATTGAATTAGAAATAAGTAATTTTTTCGTTAACTTTTTCGCAGGTAACTTTGAAAAAGAGATAGAGAAAATTTCCACTATAATTTCTGCTGAATTTTAGAACAAAATATAAAGTATATTTTGTTTGGGAGGTTATGATGGAAGATAAAGTGGAAGTATTACAAGAGCTACTTCGATCTGTAACAAGATTGATAGATCCAATTTCAAAAGATGATAAATTAAAATGGTTAATGGATCCAAAAATAAAAAGTGAATTATTTGAGGCTTATCCAAAATGTATTCTACCTATTAAAAATCTAACAAGCGGAAACTTTCAACCTTTCTTTTTTATATGTAATAGAAGAGGTATGACAGATCCTGATATGATAAATTTTTCTATTGCATTATGTTCTAAGTTGGAAAAATTGACGCATATTGATCAAGAACATTTATGTATGATAAAAAAGAAATTAATGATGTTAAAGTCTCGTTATGATAAGCCAATTCCAAAACCATTTTCAGCAGCAGTACAAAAAGGTCGAAGTACAATGAGATTGAATAAACTAATTAAAGCTCTTCATCACATAAGAAATAACGGAGAAAATAATTAATGTTACAATTGTTGGATTTAAAAGATTTCTCAAAAGGATTAACACCAATTACTGCTTTTGAGTATTTTACGAAAGAAGGATTTTATCATCCACAAGGTTTGTTTTCTGAAGTTATTTTTGGGCCTGAAGGGACTAGAGAACGTCGCGAAACTTTTTCTTATATTGAGCTTCATACCAAAGTAATACATCCAACATTCTTTAAAATTTTAAAACAATTAGATAGAAAAATAGAGAAATTTTTATCAACTGAAGAAAAATTTAGTTTAGATAGTAATGGTGTATTACAAGTTGATGAGAATGGAGTAACTGGATATTCTGCCTTTATTGAGATGTTCCCAAAAATCAATTTTAGAGGTGGAGGTACACGAGGTCAAAGAGATAAATTTATTAAATTAATTAAAAAGTCTTTAAAAGAAGATACTATTTTTATTGATAAGATACCTGTCATATCACCAGAATTTAGACCTATTTATAAAGATGAACATGAACAATTAGTTGAAGATAAATTAAATGAAAAATATTTAAACATAATGAAAAGAGTAAAAAATATCAGAAATGTTCAAAAAGGTTTTCTTTATGATTTAATTTGTTATGGTATTCACCAATCTGTTTTAGATCATAATGCATATATTTTAACTAAGATAAATAAAAAGACTGGATTAATACGTCAAAATCTTTTGGGGAAGAGAACAGATTTTTCTGGGCGTGGTGTTATTACACCAGATCCCAAAATAGGTTTAAATCAAATTGGTATTCCATTTCGCATGGCGGTTGGATTATTTGAACCATTTATTATTTATCAATTATCTTATTTACAGGGCCAAGAAGCTGATGATTTTAGAAATTTAGTTAGAGATTTTAAAAAAGCTGAATTATCAATTGAAAGTGTTAAAAATTTAATATTATCTATAAGACAAAATGATAAAATACCAGATAAATTAGAAGAAATTATTTGGAATGCCACACAGAGAGCAATGAAAGATCGTGTTATAATGGCAAAAAGAGATCCATCATTACATGATTTATCATATCGAGGATTATATCCAGTACTTGTCCATAGTCAAACTTTGTTATTATGTCCTGCACAAGTAGGTGGTTTTAATGCAGATTTTGATGGTGATGAGATGTCTGTTTTTCACCCACTTTCTAATGAAGCACAACAAGAAATAAAAGATAAAATGATGAGATTTACTTCAGCATCAACGTCTGATAGTTTATCTTTTGGTTTATCAAAAGAAATGCTTCTTGGTTTATATGTTTTAACAAAAGATGGGAATCGAAATAATTCACCAATAGCTGTTTCAGATGATGATTTAGATAAGATAACTGATTTATCAATGATGGTTAAATATAGAGATCACACATCTAGAGCAGGTAGGGCTATATTTAATAAATGTTTTCCATCAAATTATCCATATATAAATAAACAAGTCACTAAAAAAAATATAAATTCTTTTTTTGAATATTTAGTTAATAATTACGATAAAAAACAAATTGAAAATACAGTTACTTGTTTGCAGAAATTAACTTTTAAATGGGCAACTATTAGTGGTTCTAGTTTTAGTTTAGATGATATTAAATTATCACCAGAATTATTGATATTAAAAAAGAAACTAGTTGGATCAACACCACAACAGGCAGATAAGATATTAAAAGATATGGAAACTATTTTATTAAAATATTTAGAAAATAGTGGATTAGGAGATTTAACAATATCTGGTGCTGCTAAAGGTGTAGGTCAAGTTAGACAAATTATGGTAGCCAAAGGTTTGATAGCTGATGGTGAAGGTAATTTATTTCCAGCAATTTCAGAATCATATGCAGATGGATTAACCAATACTAAACAATTTGAAGCTTCATATGGTGTGCGTGTTGGAATTATAGATAGAGTTGTAACTACAGCTGAAACTGGTTATACTGCACGAAAACTTGCATATTTTTTAAATAGAGTTGAAGTTGACCCACATAAGAAAGATTGTGGTACTGATAAAACATTATTGTTAAAGTTAACTCCGGACTTTATTAAAAATTTGACAGGTAGATATATTGTCGAAAAAGGTTCTATTGTTGAATTTGATAAAAATAAATATAAAGTTGGGGATGTTATAAAATTAAGAAGTCCAATATACTGTAAATCTCCTAAAATTTGTCATACATGTTATGGAAAATTAATTGAAAGAATTCAATCTCCATATGTTGGAATATATGCAGCCCAAAAATTAGGTGAAGCCGGAACCCAAACATCAATGAAAAAATTTCATAGTGGTGGTGCAGTATCATTGAAAAATAAAGATGTATTGGGAGATATTTTAAACAATGACCCAACAACAGAGTTTATTAGATGAAAAAAATAAATGATTATTTATATCAAAAAGAAGAACATACAGTTGCTTTAAAAAACTGTAAAATAACTATTGAGTTAAATGTATATGAAGGATCAAAAAGTTTAGAAATTAGGGAAGATGAGGGTGTTATATATGTTCCGTCCTTAATTGCTATATTGGAATTTAAAGATAGTTATTTAAATATTATATTAGATTATCCTATTTTAATAAGATTAAATAGTAGTTATAAGAAAAGTTCTGATGATATTCAAATAAGTTATTCTCCAAAAGAAGTTATATTTAGTATTACTGCTGAAGACGCAGGAAATGCTGGAAGTGAAATGAGTTATATTGATAGACTAATAGGTGGACGAGAAATATTCAAAGATGAATTACATTTATTTCATAAAATATCCTCAGTATATCAAAACTTAACAACTTTAGATTCTATACATATTGAAATTCTTGAATCTCAAACTTTGAGAGATTCCACAGATATTAGTATACCTGCTAGATTAGGTAAAACATGGAATCCAACGCTTGTTAATTTAAAAGCTACTGTTTTTAATGAAGGTATTGTTCAAGGTCTTGCATTTGAAAATGTTGGAAAAGCAATAACTAATGGACTAATTTCTAGTCAAGATAAGCACCCAAGTATTTTAGAAGATGTTATGTCTGGAAATATTGTTGAGCCTACAAAAATTAAGAGGTGATTAAAATGGCAAAAAGAACTTATATTTATGAAGGTGTTGAAATAACTAGAATTATAGATGGTGATACTTTTAAAGCTAAAGTTGATTTTGGTTTTGGTATATTTGGAAATTTCACTTTTAGATTACATGATATAGATACGCCAGAAACATATAGACCATCATGTGAAGCAGAGCTTAGGCATGGAATAGCTGCAACAAATTTTTTAAGAAATTTAGTTAAAAATAAATTGGTTAAATTGGAATCTTTAAAACTTGCAATTTATGGAAGATATGAGTGTAATCTTTGGCTGGATGGAATAGATGTAGTGCAATTGTTGAAAGATAATGGTTATGAAAAGCTAGATTCATATACAATAAATGAGGAAGCAGTTTCATGAAAAAATTTAATGATTTAAAATTATTTTATTATGCTAATGGTGTTAGATATCCAATGGATAGGAAAAAACCCACAGCATTGATATATTTTGGGGAAAATTCAAGTTTAGTTGAAAATTATCCAAAATTAAAAATAATGCGTCAGGATATGCGTTATGTTATGGTTCCAACTACGAGAATACCAAGAACTAGAATAACTTCTAATGATAAGTTAGAATATAAAAGTATTGGTTTACATGGAATATCTGATCTTCAAAAAATACCTTCGGGACAAAATATAATTGTTGATTTATCAGGATATATAAAAGCTTTAGATTTAAGATATAAACCTGTTCATTATCGTCAACGTGCTGGTATGTTATTGAAAGCAATGGTCATAAAAGCCTATATGCTTGTACCAGAACATTATCATAAAATTTTAGTTTATGCTGTGGATAAAACTAAACCAAAGAATAAATATATAAACACCAAATTTTTTCCATTTTTACAATTAATTAAAGATGGAGACCTTAGATATACAGATATATTATATGCATTAATAAATGATCAAAATACTGAGTATCGTCTTTTTATGAAAGATGGAAAAACTAATTTATCTCGTGTGATTAACTATTTAAAAAAAAGTGATTCTGGAAAATTAAGTGAGGAAATTGATAAAGAATATGAAAAAACTGCTGATAAAATTTTAAAAAAAATTCCAGATCTTAAAAAATATGACAAGGAAAAAAGAGAAACTATTAAAAAAGCTGTAGCTGAATATTTGAAAAAAAATAATGAGAGTATGGAACAATATGAAGTAGATATACCTATGGATGAAGCTATTAAAATTGTTACTGTTGCAGTTTTGACTAATGTTAGTGGAGATATAAAAACATCAAAGACTATAATAAATAAAACTAAAATAAACCCCAAAGCTATTCTTAATACTGTAATTGATAGATATATTGATGAAATTTTACCCAAAGAACATGCGCAATCGTCATCAACAAATGTTCAAATTCAAGAAATGGATGTAGTTAATATTATTGAAGATAAATCTCCAGAGCATATTTTTAAATATAGACAAAAAAACATAAAAACAAATTTAAAAAATGATTTATTAAATACATTTAAAGTTTTAGAAACTAGAGAAGGTGGTTTAAAAGTTGAAGATTTAGAGTTTGTGGATAAATCTTCTCCACCAGGTGAAATGTTGAAGTCAGATGTAACAACTGTTGTTGTAACATTAAGAGACGAAAATGGAAAAAAACATACAGCTAAAATTGATATACCTAAAATTAATGAACAAGGTGTTTTTACAGTAAATGGAAAAACTAAATGTTTAATTAATCAAATAGTTCAATTACCAATTACTTTTCCGAAAAAAAATGACAGTAAATTTGAAAGTTCATATGGAGCATTTCATATTGTAAGTAAGAAAGAAAGAGCAAAAGATTATTTACAAATTTTTATAGGCTCTTACAAACTTCCATTGTTTGTTGTTATGGCATCTCGTTTTGGGTTTGATCATATATGTAAATTATTTGATATTAAATATAATATTGAAGAAAAAAATAGAACTGATGTTGAATACAAAATTAAGGTAGAAAATAAAAAATATATTTATTTTTTAAATATTGATAGTATTTTAAAAAAGGAGTTGATAAATTCATTATTAAAGGTAAAAATATCTACAATGAATATTGATAAATTATTTGAATCTCCAGATTACTTTAATGAAGTAATTTTGAAACTAACTGGTAGAGTAAACTCAGTATATAGGATTCAATCAAGTTTTGATAATATAGTAGATCCAATCTCAAAACAGATTTTATTAAATAAACAATTACCAACAGCTTTAGATTTAATTATGAAATATATGGCATCTAAAGTTATCGAAGGGTATGTAATACAAAGAAATGATATTACAAATCAAAGAATTAGAAATTCTGAAGTTATTGCACAGTTAGTTCAGCAACAAGTTCATACTGCATATACAATTTATAAGGAACAGTTGTTATCCGGAAATACAAAAGCTAAATTCACTTTACCCCAAACTAAAGTTTTAACTGAATTTGTAAATAGTGAAATTGTTGCAAATATGGAATATGCAAATCCAATTGAAGAAATGTCTGTAATGACTAGGATATCTCCATCTGGTAGTAATATTGGTGGTATTCCAGATAAAGGGGCAATTACAAAATCTGGTCGAGATGTAAATGATAGCTTTTTTGGAAATATAGATCCACTAGATACGCCAGAAGGTGGAAATATTGGAATTATTCAGCATCTTTCTGTTGATGCTGTTATCACATCAACTAGAGGAATGTTCCAACAAAAGAAGATATCAGATTCAGAACATGCAGGAGTTTTATCAACATCAACTGCGTTAATACCCTTTGTTGCTTATGATGATGGCACAAGAGTTATGTTTGGAGCAAATCAAGCTAGGCAATCCCTTCCATTAAAAAAACCAGAACCACCCTTAATTCAAAGTGGTTATGAATCAATTTTAACTAAAAATTTATCAGATAATTTTATAAAAAAATCAAACTGTGATGGAAAAGTAATTAGTGTAACACCGACAAATATAAAAATAAAATGTAAGGATGGAAAAACTTCAACAATATCAACTAAAGAAAAACAATTAATATCCGGATCAGGAAAAAATACATTAAGTATATTTAAACCTATAGTTTCAGTTGGTGATATTGTTAAAACTGACAATATAATAGCTGAAGGTAGTTGTGTAAGTCAAGGAGCAATTTCTGTTGGTAAAACGCTATGCACAGCGGTTATGAGCTATAAAGGATTTAATTTTGAAGATGGTATTGTTGTTAGTGAAAGATTAGTTAAAAGTGAAAAATTAACTTCCCTTCATGGAATAACTGAAGAAATACAAGTAGATGAAAAAGATAAAATAATTTTCCTAGCTAAACCTGGTGGTTTTATTAAAAAAGGCGAACAAATTTTCCGTAAAATTATTGGGGATGTGAGTGAATTATTAGGTTATTCTGATGATGATGAAGATTCCTTAGGTGAAATTAGTGGTGGTCAATATATTAAAAAATCACCTGGGGGAAAATTAGTTGATATTGAAGTGTATTCTAATATTCCAATAACAGAAAATTTGAAATTATTGAAGGATTATGCAATAAAAACTAGAAAAAAATATAATATGACAGATGAAGATGATTTTAAAATAAAAAAAGAAAAAATAAAAGGAATAGTTGTTAAACTGATTATTGAACAAGAGATGCCTTTAGGTGTTGGTGATAAATTATCTAATAGACATGGTGCTAAAGGTATTGTTTCACTTATAGAAAAAGATGAATTTATGCCAATTACACCTTGGGGAGAACGTGTTGAAATAATTGTTAATCC